>ERZ826016.336-NODE-336-length-59377-cov-4.984407_pt1 | contig 59377 bp, 61 predicted proteins | sample MGYA00519872_ERZ826016 | MGnify/ENA primary metagenome ERZ826016 (study PRJEB31778, sample SAMEA3449218) | human gut metagenome | biome: human gut; feature: human-associated habitat; material: faeces | place: United Kingdom | collected 2010/2012 ... | reverse complement strand
GCTCCTGGATGATCGGCCGGGCGGTGTTTGACGCGCTGGGGGCCAAGACCTATGTGATCAATGACCAGCCGGACGGTGTGAATATCAACATGGACTGCGGCTCCACCCATATTGAGGGGCTTCAGCTCTATGTCCGGGAGCACCATCTGGATGTGGGCTTTGCCTTTGACGGAGATGCCGACCGCTGCCTTGCCGTGGATGAGCGGGGCGAGGTTTTGAACGGTGATAAGATCATGTACATCTGCGCCAAGTTTCTCAAGGAGCGGGGGCAGCTCCCCGGCAATACGCTGGTCACAACGGTCATGAGCAACTTTGGACTGTATAAGGCGCTGGACAAGGCGGGCATCCGCTATGAAAAGACCGCGGTGGGGGACCGCTACGTTTACGAGAACATGAAGGAAAATGACTATGTGCTGGGCGGCGAGCAGTCCGGGCACATCATTTTCCGCAAATACGCCCACACCGGCGACGGACTCATCACCGCCCTGATGCTCATGGAGGTGATGATGGAGACCCAACTGCCCCTGAGTGTGCTGGCCTCCGGCGTTTCCATGTATCCGCAGGTCTTGAAAAACGTCCGGGTGGATGATAAAGACGCTACGCTTTCGGACAGCGCCGTGCAGGCGGCGATCGAGCTGTCCGTGATCTGCCCGAAGGTGTACCTGCTCGTGCGGAGCCGCATCAGCGCGCAGGAGATCCTCGTGGCGCGCATGAAGGAGCACGACAACATCGAAGTGCTCACGGGCTGCGTGCCGGAGCGCATCGAAGGGGAGAAGCGCGTGACCTCCGTGGCGGTGCGGTACACGGCGACCGGCGAGGCGGCGCAGCTCAGCGTGGACGGCTGCTTCGTCGAGGCGGGCGGCCTCCCGAACAGCGGCTTCCTGCCGCCGGAAGTGGAGCGGAACCGCGCCGGCGAGATCGTGACGGACAAGGAAGGACATACCAGCGTGCCCGGACTTTTTGCGGCAGGCGACGTGACGGACAGCCCGTACAAACAGGTCATCATCGCGGCCGGCGAAGGAGCAGCAGCGGCGCTGGCGGCCCATGAGTACCTGCTGATGAACGCATGAGAGTGACGAAGGCCGTCCGGCAGGAGCAGCTGCGCCGGCTGAAAGAGGTCTACGGGGACACGAAGACCGCGCTTCACTATACGAATCCCTTCACGTTCCTCGTGGCGGTGATGCTCTCCGCGCAGTGCACGGACGCCCGGGTGAACGTCATCACCCGGCGCATCTTCCCGCGGCTGGACAGCCCGGCGAAGATGATCGAGCTCTCCCTGCCCGAGCTGGAAAACGAGATCCGCGACTGCGGGCTCTACCACGCGAAGGCGAAGCACCTCCTGGAGACGTGCCGCATGCTGCTCGACGAATACGGCGGGGAGGTGCCGCAGGATTTCGACGCGCTGACCCGGCTCCCCGGCGTGGGGCGCAAGACGGCGAACGTGGTGCGGAGCGTCCTCTGGGGGTATCCGGCCATCGCGGTGGACACGCACGTCTTCCGCGTGTCGAACCGGCTGAAGCTCGCCGTGGGGAAGACGCCGCTCGAAGTGGAGGAGGGCCTGCAGAAAGCCATCCCCATGAAGGACTGGTCCGCGGCGCACCACTGGCTCATCTGGCACGGACGGAAAGTGTGCGCCGCCCGGAAGCCGGACTGCGTGGGATGCTTCCTGCGGGACATCTGCCCGAGCGCGCCGAAGACGGAATGAAAGAAACGAAGAGCAGACGACAGCGATGCCGCCTGCTTTTTTGCTGCGCGCGGATTCCTTTCCACGCGGACAAAAATAAGAAACGTAATATTCCATGCGGACAATCTGACGAACAATGAGAGATAATTTTGCGGCAGGTGACAGATATAGTGCCGGATTTCCGTGAAAAGTGGAGACAAAGAGTCGTCAAAAGGCCGGATTTTTTACAAAAATGGGAAGCGGTGATAAAATAAGACAGATTTGGAGGTGACGCTTTTGCGCAGGATGTACATATGGTCCGCGGCGGTGCTCCTGTGGCTGCTTTCTGCCCAGACGGCGCCGGCGCAGACGCTCCGCGAGGGCATGAGCGGCGCGGCTGTGTCCGAGCTGCAGGAGGCCCTGACGGACGCGGGGTATCTCGCCCGCCCGGCAGACGGCCATTACGGCGCTGCGACGGAGAAAGCCGTGGCGCTGTTTCAGGAAGATCACGATCTCCGCGTGACCGGCGCAGCCGATGAAGCGACGGTCGCCCGCATCGAGAAGGAAGACGGAGAGAAGCGCCGGGGCGGCGGCGTCCTCCTCACCGCGGGGAACCGCGGACCGGAAGTCCTGGCGTGCCAGCATCTCCTGGCGGAGAGCGGGTATTTGACAGACGCGGCGGACGGCGTGTATGGACCGGCGACGGAACGGGCGGTGCGGGCCTTCCAGAAAGCGAAAGATCTGCCGGTGTCCGGCATCGTCGATGAGAAGACCATGGAAGCGCTCCGCAAGGGGAGCGGCGCGGAGAAAGGCGAGCTTGCGCAGGGCGCGCGGGGCAGCCGCGTGAAGGAAGCGCAGGAGCGCCTCCAGGCATCGGGGTTCCTCTCCGGCGCGGCGGACGGCGTCTACGGCAGCCAGACCCGCGAAGCGGTGCGCCGTTTCCAGCGGGAAAAGGGGCTCTCCGTGTCCGGGAAGATCGACGACAGGACATGGAAAGCGCTCAGCGAGACGCCGAAGGGCGGCCATGAGCTCCGGCAGGGCGACCGCGGCATGCGGGTGGCGCATCTGCAGAACCTGCTCACGCTCCACGGCTTCGCGCCGGGGGCGATGGACGGCATCTACGGCAGCGGCACTGCGGAGAAGGTGCGGGATTTCCAGCGCTTCTGCGGCATGGAGCCCACGGGCACGGTGAATGAGGCGGTATGGGAGAAGCTCCGCAGCGCGCCCGTCTTCCAGGGGCGGTATAAAAAAGTGATGCGCATGCAGTCCACGGCCTATACGCCCTATGACGGCGGCGGCTCAGGCCGCACGGCGTCGGGCAACGTCGCGGGCAAGGGCCACGCCGCGGTGGACCCGAACGTCATCCCCATGGGGAGCCTCCTCTTCATCGAGGGTTACGGTTATGCCCTGGCTGATGACATCGGCGGCGGCATCAACGGCCAGATCGTCGACGTGGGCGTGGACGATCTTAATCAGGCGTACCGCTGGGGGAACCGCCGGGTCAATGTGTATCTCGTGCAGTGAATCAGAGCCGTCCGGTGCGGGCGGCTTTTTGCGTGCCCCGTTTCCGCCGGCGGCGGTGATATAATACAGAAAAAGGAAGGTGACGGCGGTGATCGACGCAAAAGACGCGGCGCGGTACGTGCTGTATTTCTGTACGGAAGAGGGGATGCCGGTCAATGCCTGGCAGCTCCAGAAAGTCCTGTACTGCCTGCAGACGGCATTCTATACGGCGTTCAATGCGCCCTGCTTCGGGGAGGATTTCGAGGCGTGGGCGTGCGGCCCCGTGGTGCCCTCGGTCTACTTCGCCTACGGGACGGCCGGAGCTTCGGTGCTGACGCTTAGGGAAGCGCCGCCGGAGGGGCTCTTCACCGCGGAGGAAAAGAAGACCGCCGATGCGGCCATCCGGAAGGCGGCCTCGCTCCGGCCGTGGCATCTGGACCGGGCGGTCCGGAAGGAGGGCCATGCGTGGGCGCTCACCTGGCAGGACGGCGCGGGAGACCGGACGGTCATCCCGAAGGCGCGGATTCAGACGGAGGGATAGACGATGCTGCTGAACAATCGGGACTGCAAGACAGAGGCGCTGGACGCGGTGCTGGCAGAGCTTGCCGGCGCGCTCTGCCGGTTCGACGGGAAAGAAGCGGAAGACTGGGGCCGGCGCTTCGAAGATATTTTCTTGGGCGGCTTTATGCCGGAGCCGTCGCGGGTCTTCTTCCGCCTGACGGAGATCCGCCGGGACAGGACCAAGAGCCTCGATACATTGGCGGAGAACCTGCGCCTTCTGACGGAAGACAGGGAGGCGGCCGGCGCGCGGTATGCAGAGAGCCTCCGGCATCTGTCGGATTTCGTCTCGCTGGAGGCGGCGCACATGAATCTCCTCGATGCATCGGAGGAAATGAAAGAGCGGCGGGCGGCCGCCATGATCGGGAAAGCCAATGCCGCCGTGGAAGCGGCGCAGGGCGTGAAGGAGAAGCTGGGGAAGATCCAGCGGGAATCCGCCGCAGCAGTGGGGCTCGTGGCGGTCATCGCGGCGGCGTTCCTTGCCGGCGCGGGGTGGTCCGCTTCCGTGCTGGCGAATATCGAAAAGGCGACCGTGTACCGTCTCTCGGGGATGACGCTTCTCCTCGGGCTGGGGCTGTTCAATCTGCTGGCGCTCTTCATGTCGTTCCTCCGGAGCCTCACCGGGACGGAAGACACGCGGTTTCGCACGGTGTACCTGTGGGGCAACGTGCTCTTTCTCCTGCTGCTGGCTCTCGCCGGGGCGGCCTGGCTCTTCGACCTGTCGGAAGCGCGGCCGCTCCTGGCGGACTGGCTCCGTGCGTCGCTGGGCCGGCCGTGACCGGACGCCGCAGAGAGAAAAAAGAAACGCCTGCTTCGGCGGGCGTTTTTCCGTGCCCGGAAGCGGGGAGAGGGCGCGGCCCCGGCGGAGGAATCTTTGCGGATATTTAATTTTGAGAATGCCTATGTTATCATGGAATTGGAAAAAATTAAAGAAAAATGGATTTCCATGAGAAGAGACCGGCCGGACGGCTGCTTGGCCCGGAGCGAGCCGGTCTTCCTCGAAATAGATCAAACGTTGCCTGTGAGGAGGGGGACTATGAGAAATTGTGTGCTCATCATCGAGAGCGATAAAAGCGTGGGCCATTTCCTGCAGATGAAGCTGGAGTCGGAGGGGTTCACCTGCCTGCACGACAATACGGGCGAGTCGGCGGTGGACCTGGCCGGGCAGCGGCAGATCGACCTGATCGTACTGGACCCGGACCCGCCCATGAAGGACGGGCACGGCATCCTCGAGCGGGTGCGCGCGGTGAGCTCGCTGCCGGTGATCTACCTGTCGGAAAACGGCAGCGTCGATGCGAAGGTGCGCGCGCTGGATGCGGGGGCGGACGACTACATGACGAAGCCCTATGCGACGAAGGAGCTGGTGGCCCGGGTGCGCGCGGCGCTCCGCCGCCATGACGAGCCGGCCATCGTGGTGGACCCGTCATACACCATCCGCGATCTCTACATCTATCCGGACCGCCATGAAGTGCGCGTGGGCGACGAATACATCGACCTTACGAAGAATGAATTCGACCTGCTGCTCTTCCTGGCGAAGAACAAGAACCGCGTGCTCACCCGCCAGCAGATTCTCGAGGAAGTCTGGGGCTACGGCTACGTGGGGAACACGAACATCGTCGACGTGTACGTGCGGTATCTCCGCAGCAAAATCGACGAGAAGATCGGCCGGAAATACATCCACACCATCCGCGGCATCGGCTATGTGGTGAGGGACTGACATGATCCGGCAGGTCATCGTCGCAGAAGGAAAATCGGACGCCGCCCGCATCGCCCGCGCGGTAGAGGCGGACGTCATCGTGACGGAGGGCTATACGCTCCGGCCGGCCGTCGTGGCGGATATCCGCGCCGCCTATGAGAAGCGGGGCATCATCATCCTCACGGACCCGGACGGCCCGGGCGAGCGGATCCGGAAGCGGCTGGCCGCGCTCTTTCCGGAGGCGCTCCATGCGTTCGTGCCGAAAGAGGACGCGAAGACAGAAGACGACGTGGGCATCGAGAATGCATCGCCTGAAGCCATCCGGCAGGCGCTGGCGAAGGTGCGCGTGCAGCATCAGGAAATCACCGGGCATTTCACCGCGGCGGACCTCTTTGCCGCGGGGCTCACGGGGAGCCGTGATGCGTCCCGCCAGCGGGCGGCCGTGGGGGCGGCGCTCGGCATCGGCTGGGGCAACGCCCGTCAGTTCCTGAAGCGGCTCAATCATTTCGGCATTACCAGAGAAGAGTGGGAGCAGGCGCTTTCCGCTGTGAGGGAGGATACACATGCTTGAAGTCGAACTGGCCGACCGCCAGACCGTGCAGTACATCGTCCGCCGGTTCAACCTGCGGCTCAAACATCGTCTGGGGCAGAATTTCCTGATCCGGCCGGACGTGGTGCGGACCATCGCCGAGGCGGCGGAGCTCTCTCCGGGCGCGCCGGTCATGGAGATCGGCCCGGGCATCGGCACGCTCACGCAGGCGCTCGCCCGCACGGGCGCGGAGGTGACGGCTTTCGAGATCGATGAGAGCCTTGCGCGGGTGCTCACGCACACGCTGGAGCCGTATGAGAATGTGCGCATCATCTATGAAGACGTGCTGAAAGCCGACTTGCCCGCTATCCTGGGCGGCCGGGAGTGGCACGCCGCGGCGAATCTGCCGTACTATATCACGACGCCCATCCTGCTGCACCTCATCCAGTCCGATCTCCCCATTTCCCTTTTTGTCTTCATGATGCAGAAGGAAGTGGCGGAGCGCATCCTCGCGGAGCCGGGCAGCAAGGCCTACGGGGCGCTCACAATCGCGGTGCAGTATCACTGCACGGCGGAGAAAGTGCTGGACATCCCGCCGTCGGCTTTCATCCCGCGGCCGGCGGTCACGTCGACCGTGCTGAAGCTGCGCCGGAGAGCGGAGCCCGCCGTGGCCGTGAAGGATGAAAAGGCGTTCTTCCAGATGGTGAAGATGGGCTTCGGGCAGCGGCGGAAAGTCTTCTCGAACGCCATGAAGACCGGAGGCATCGCGCCGGAACTCGGGGAGAAGATCCTCGCGGCCGCCGGTATCGACGGACGGCGCCGCGGAGAGACGTTCTCCATGGAAGAGTACGCGCGCCTCGCCGACGCCTGGTGCGATCTGCGGTGAAGCGGGTGCGGGCCGCCGCGGTTGACAGGGGCAGAGGCAGAATGCTATACTTGTCATAACTTGTAAGAATCATACACTCCATGAGCGGGAAGAGTACGCTGATGCGATGCATCCAAGAGAGCCGGCGGCGGTGGGAGTCCGGTATGCTGACGTCAGGGGAATGGGCCCGGGAGAGGCAGTCCGATCCGGAGACGGGGTAGGAACTGACGGAACTTTCACCGTTACAGGAAAGCGTATACTATCACGTATATGGAGCCGGGCTCGTGAGAGCCAATCAGGGTGGCACCGCGGAAACTGAACCTTTCGTCCCTTTGCATTCGTGCAGAGGGTGCGAAAGGTTTTTTATGTGAAAGAGAGCCGGAAGGCGGAAAGGAGAGAGACGCATGGAGCCGGTGAAAGATGTATCACAGCTTGTATTTACCAAAGCGAGAGGAGGCCGCTTCCGCTGGCTCACCGTGTCGACGCTGATGCTCGCCATCGGCATGATCCTCCACCTCGTTTCGCCGTCCATCGCGGGATTCACGCCCAACTGGATGATCGCTACCTACTGCGTGGCCATCCTCCTCACGAAGCCGAATTTCCGGCAGTGCCTCGGCATCTGCATGGTGGCGGCGCTCATGGAGGTCTTCACGAGCAAGTCGGCGTTCCCTTACGGCGATTTCGCCAGCGAATTTGCCGGGGCCTATGTGGCGGGCTTCTTCGCCCACAAGGTGCCGCCCATCCGCATCGGGAAATTTTCCGTGCGGCCTCTGCTCTGCGGCTTTGTGACGACCATGGTGTCCGGCACGGTCTTCGTGACCATCCTGAAGCTGGTGATGGGCATCCCCATGAACGTCTTCCTCTACGGCATCATGCCGGCGGTGGTCCTCGTGGCGGTGGGCAATGCGATCATCACGCCCTTCCTGTACTTCCCGGCGCTCCGGCTCTTCGAATCCATGCATTACATGGCGGACACGGAGGAAGAGGACAGCGACCACAGCGGCCTCGTGCTCCGGCAGGAACAGCCCGGCGTGGTGAGCGTAGAGCACCTCACTTACACCTATCCGTTTTCCGGGACGCCGGCGCTCACCGACGTGTCGCTCCAGATCGCGGAGCATGATTTCGTGGTCGTCACCGGGCCGAACGGCGCAGGCAAGACGACGCTCCTCATGGCGATGATCGGCGCGGTGCCGCATTACTTCGGCGGCACCATGCGGGGCATGGTTTACACGGACGGGAAGGCCACCACGCAGACGAACATCGCGGACCTCGCCTCCAGCATCGGGGTCATCCTCGCCGATTACGGCGCGCAGATCGTCACCATGACCGTGGGAGAGGAAATGGCCTTCACGCTGGAGAACCACGGGTTCCCGCCGGAAGAGATCGGGCGGCGCTCGAAGGAGGCGCTGGCCAAGGTCCATCTAGACGGGCTGGAGGAGCGGAAGGTATCGACGCTCTCCGGCGGGCAGCGGCAGCGCCTGGCCATCGCGGCGGTGCTCGCCGAGGAGCCGAAGGTGCTCGTCTTCGATGAACCCACGTCGGCGCTCGATCCGGAAGGCATCCGCGATTTCTATGAACTTGTGGGGAGCCTGAACCGGGACTACGGCATGACCGTGGTCGTGGCGGAGCATCATCTGGAAGCGGTGCTGCCCTATGCGAAGCGCTTCGTTCTGCTGGACGGCGGCCGCGTGGTGAGCGAAGGCGCGCCGGAAGCGGTGATGCGCGCCATGTACGCCGGTCATGTGTATGAAGAAGCCATCCCGGACCTGTTCCGGGCGCAGCTCGATCTCGAAGCGTGCGGGGAGACCTTCGACCGGCCGTTCCTCAGCCTGGACGAGGCGGCGGCTTCTGTGCAGAAGAATTTCAGAGGGGAGGGAGCGGAATGCTGACGCTGAAACAGGTATCGTTCCATTACGGCAAGGACGGCCCGGAAATCCTGCGGGATGTCGATCTGTCTTTCGGGCGGGGCGAATTCGTGGCGGTCACCGGGCGGAACGGCAGCGGCAAGACCACCATCACCCGGCTGCTCACCGGTCTCGAGAAACCCACGGCAGGGCAGGTGCTCTACGACGGGCAGGACGTGACGCAGGAGGACGCGGCGGCGCGGAGCCGCTTCATCGGCTACGTCTTCCAGCAGCCGGACCGGCAGATGTTCATGTCCACCGTGCGGGAGGAAGTGGGCTTCGGCCCGTACCAGCAGGGGAAGCGCGGCGCCGAGCTGGACGCCGTGGTGGATGAGGCGATGAAGCGGGCGGATGTGTACCGCTTCGCCGACGCCTATCCGCGGACGCTCTCCCGGGGCGACCAGCAGCGCATCGCCATCGCGTCGGCCCTCGCTATGCATACGGAGTACATCGTGCTGGACGAGCCGACGAGCGGGCAGGACGGCCGGGAGAAGAAGCGGCTCTCCGCCTTGATGGCGCAGATGAAAGACGCGGGCATCACGGTGATCCTCGTGACGCACGACATGGACATCGTCGCCGGGGAGTGCACGCGGGTGGTGGTCATCGCCGATCACCGGGTCGCGTTCGACGGCGTGCCGGAGAAGCTCTTCTCCGAGGGGCGGCCGGAGGCGTGGGGGCTCGCCTGCCCTGCGTCCGTGCGGCTCGGGCGGTCGCTCCCGGGCGCGCCGTACTGCAAAGACATGGCGGCCTTCTGCGAGATGTATCGGAAAGCGAGGGAAGGACAATGATGACGAAACTGGTGCCGATCACGAAGATCCTGCTCACGGCGGGGACGGCGGTGTGGGCGCTCGTGCTGAGCCGGCCGGAAGGGCTGGCAGTCCTCATGGCGGCGGAGCTGCTGCTCCTCCTCGCGGCGGGGCAGCTCCTGAAGAATGCGAAGGCCGTGGTCATGCTGGGCGTCTTCGCCTTCTTCCTCGGGCTCATCGAATACGCCGGCGGCGGGCCGGTCCGGGAGTGCATCGTGGCGGCGCTCCGCATGATGGACATGACGCTGCTCTTCATCTATCTCCTCGGCACGACGCGCCTGCAGGACCTGACCGCGTCCATGGTGCAGCAGATGAAGATCCCCTATGAATACGCGTTCATGTTCACCGCGGGGCTCCGGTTCATCCCGGATTTCATCGAAGAGAACCGGGCGGTGGCGGAAGCGCAGGCCTGCCGGGGCCTCGCCATGGAAGGCAATTTCTTCAAAAAAATCCACCGCTACATGTCCATCGTGCGGCCGCTCATGCTCCGCTCCCTCTCCCGGAGCGAGACCATGGCGCTGTCTCTCGAGCTGCGCGGCTTCGGCGGCGGGCACCGCACCTTCATGGACAGCGTCGCACCGAAGGGCATGGACTACGTGTGCTTCGTCCTCATTGCGCTCGTCACGGCGGGCGTCATCTACGGACGGCTCGCGCTGGGCCTGTGAACGGACGGGAAACGGCTGCTTCGGCGGCCGTTTTTGCATGGGAAGCCGGCAGATCGGCGGCGCGGCTTTTCAGGCGGGGCCGCCATGCGATATAATACAGGGCGTACGTTTGACGGAAAGGAAGAGCATCATGGAAAAAAGAGAAGGGCTGGAGCAGCTCAGGGAGCTCGGCAGCCAGCATACCAGGTACAGTTTTGATTACAATCCGGACGTCCTCGAAGCGGTGCCGAACGCGCACCCGGACCGGGACTACTTCGTGAAATTCAACTGCCCGGAATTCACGAGCCTCTGCCCGAAGACGGGGCAGCCGGATTTTGCCACCATTTATATTTCCTACATCCCGGACAAGCTGATCGTGGAGAGCAAGTCGCTGAAGCTTTATCTTTTCAGCTACCGCAACCACGGCGATTTCCATGAGGACTGCGTGAACATGATTATGGACGACCTGATTCGGCTGCTTGACCCGCGCTATATCGAGGTGTGGGGGCGCTTCCTGCCACGGGGCGGGCTTTCCATCGACCCGTACTGCAACTACGGGCGGCCCGGCACGGAGTGGAAGGACATGGCGCGGTACCGCCTGCTGCGCCATGACATGAATCCGGATACGGTCGACAATCGCTGAGAGGGAGACTCAAATGACAGACACACTGGAAACCATCTATCGGGAAGCGCTGGACGAGCTCCGGCCCGTATTTCATGACATGGAGGGCATCTCGCTCTACAACACGGAGAAGGTGCTGAAAGCTTTCCGGAAGCACGCGCTGTCCGCGTTCCATTTCGCGCCGTCCAACGGCTACGGCTACGGCGACCCGGGCCGGGAGAAGCTGGAAGAGATCTGGGCGGACGTGTTCGGCGCGGAGGCGGCCCTCGTGCGCCCGCAGTTCGTGTCCGGCACGCACGCCCTCGCTACGGTGCTGCTGGCGCTCACGGATCCCGGGGACACCCTGCTCTCCGCCGTGGGGGCGCCGTACGACACCATGCAGAGCGTGATCGGCATTTCGGGCGATGCGCCGCACAGCCTGGCGAAGCGGGGCGTCCTGTATAAAGAGGCGCCGCTCCGGGGCGACACGTACGACCTGGACGCCATCCGCGAAGCGGTGGACGAGAAGACGTCGCTCGTGCTCATCCAGCGGTCCCGCGGCTACATGGACCGGAAGGCCCTCTTCCCGGAAGATATCCGCGCCATCATCGCGGCGGTGAAGGAAAAGAATCCCCGCGCCGTCTGCTTCGTGGATAACTGCTACGGGGAATTCACCTGTCGGGAGGAGCCGATCGAGCTGGGCGCGGATATCACGGCGGGCTCGCTCATCAAGAACGCGGGCGGCGGCATGGCGCCCACCGGCGGCTATATCTGCGGCCGCGCCGATCTGGTGGACCGGTGCGCGCAGGAGCTGACCGCGCCGGGGCTGGGGGCCGAGATGGGTTCCTACGCTGCGAGCTACCGGCCCTTCTTCCAGGGGCTCTTCATGGCGCCGCACATCACGCGGCAGGCTGTCATGGGCGCGGAATTCGCCTCGGCGGTCTTCACGAAGCTCGGCTTCCGCGTGTCGCCGGAGCCGGGCCATCTCCGGAGCGACCTCATCACGGCAATCGAGCTTGATTCGGAGAAGAATATGTGCCTTTTCGCGGAAGCGCTGCAGAGCTGGTCGCCGGTCGATTCCAACGCCCGCCCCGTGCCGGGGCCGATGCCGGGCTACACGGACCCGATCCTCATGGCGGCGGGGACCTTCGTACAGGGCTCCACCATCGAGATCTCCGCAGACGGGCCGGTCCGCCCGCCGTACACCATGTACCTGCAGGGGAGCCTCACCTTCGAGCATGCGGTGCTCGCCGTGCTCGGGGCGGCGGAAAAGATCCTGGCGGAGCGGCAGGCCTGAGCGGCGCGCCGGCGGAGAAAAAAGAGAGGACTTTACAGACGGTTGTCCCTGTGATATAATTATGAACATCAAGCGTCATGGGGACGTAGCTCAGCTGGGAGAGCGCCTGCTTCGCATGCAGGAGGTCAAGAGTTCGATCCTCTCCGTCTCCACCATGAAACAGAAGATCCGGTGCAGACCGGGTCTTTTTTGTTTGCCTTTTGGCCGCTGAGGACTGAAAGGCTCCGCTGTTTTTGATATAATACAACCGGTGTATCAGTGGGTCGCACAGGAGAACCATCATGAATATCATACTGGCAGATTTTCATAAATACGTAGGCTACAGCGGCGGCATCGAGCATGTGCTGTCCCGCATGGCGGAGGCGTTGCAGGCGCGGGGGCACAGTGTGACGGCGGTCTTTGCGGACGAAAAGGACGGGCGGCCGTTCTTTCCCCTGCCGGAGGGCGTAAAGGTGTACAATCTGTATCACGTGAGCGGGATGCCCGCCGTGAAGCCGGGCGCGCTGGGGAAGCTGCTGCGCGAAGCGGTGCGGCCGTTCAGCCGGGCGGCGGCGCGGAATCAGAACTACCGGCTCCTCGCCAAGGCGGCGCCGGCGCTCCGGGAGGTCCTCGTGCGGGAGAAGCCCGATGTGATCGTGTCGTTCCGCGAACCGACGGGGCGGCTCCTGCTGGAAGGCGCCGGCACGGAGGTCCCGGTGATTTCCATGCTGCACAACGATCCGGATGAGATCTTTGCAGGCGCGCCGGAGGCGGAGAAGAAAGCTCTGCTCCGGAGCGCGCGGATCCAGGTGCTCCTGCCGTCTTTCATTGACCGGGCGAAGCGCCATCTGGATTACGACCGGTTCGTCGTTATCCCGAATGCGGTGGAGGCACCGGCGTGCCATGCCGATCCCGGACAGGCGCGGAAGGTGCATACCATCGCCTGCGTGGGGCGCCTCACAGGGCGGACGAAGCGGCAGCATCTCCTCATCGAGGCATTCGCGCCGCTGGCGGCGGAATTTCCCGACTGGCAGGTGGAGCTCTGGGGCGCGGCGTACGACAAGCCCTACGTGGCGTCTCTCCGGGCGCTCATCAAGAAATACGGGCTGGAGAAGCAGGTCCGGATCTGCGGGACCACGAAAGACATGAAGAGCGTGTGGGAGCGGACGGACATCTTCGCCTTTCCCAGCCATCACGAAGGATTTCCGCTGGCGCTCACGGAGGCCATGAGCTGCGGCATTCCCGCCGTGGGGTACCGGGACTGCCCCGCCGTGAATGAACTCATCGAGGACGGGAAGACCGGTTTTCTCTGCGAAGAGGGGGCGGAACCCTTCACGAAGGCGCTGCGCGTGCTCATGGGTAGCGGCGAGCGGCGGCGGACCATGGGCCTTGCGGCGCGCCTCGCCATGCAGGCGTACCGGCCGGAAGCGGTGTGGGACGCATGGGAGACGCTGCTCCGGGAGACAGCAGAGCAGAAGCAAGAGAGAAAAGAGCAGGTGAAAGCATGAAGCAGGAAGGTACGATTTTTCTGAGAGAACAGGTGGGGAAGGTCCGTGCGGCGGTCATCGGCGACGTGATGCTGGACCGGTACGTATCCGGCAGCGTGAACCGCATCTCTCCGGAAGCGCCGGTGCCGGTGGCGCTGGTGCAGTCCGAGCGCTCCGTCCTGGGCGGCGCGGCAAATACGGCGGCCAATCTGGCGGCGCTGGGCTGTCAGGTCTCCATGGCAGGCCTCGCCGGAGAGGACGAGAGCGGGCATATCCTGCAGTCGCTTTTCACGGAGGCCGGCATCGACGGTTCCGGGGTCCTCGTGCGCGGCGGGTACAGCACCATCACGAAGATGCGCATCCTCGGCGCGCGGCAGCAGATGCTCCGCCTCGATTTCGAACAGATCGTGCCCCTCGATGAAGAGGGCCTCGCCGCGGTGCTCCGCTGGCTGGACGAGCGGCAGGCGCAGGGCCTCGACTGCATCGTCCTTTCGGATTACGGCAAGGGATTCATCACGCCGCAGCTGGCGGAGGCGGTCATCCGCCGGGGCCACGGCTGGAAGATTCCCGTGCTGGTCGATCCGAAGGGGAGCGACTGGCGGAAATATACCGGAGCCTACGGCATCACGCCGAATCTGAAAGAACTCTCCGACTGCTGCGGCACGGCAATCCCCAATGAAGACGAAGCCATCGAGCGGGCCGGCGTGATGGTGCGCGAGCGGTATCATCTGAAATATCTCTTCGTGACCCGTTCGGAAAAAGGGATCACCAGCATCGGGGCGAAGGAGATCATCCACTGCCCGGCCATGGCGCGGGACGTGTTCGACGTGTCCGGCGCGGGCGACACGGTCATGGCGGTCCTGGCAGCGGCTCTTGCCGCGGGGAAGGATTCGGAAACGGCGCTGAAGCTGGCGAATACCGCCGCGGGCATCGCCGTGTCCCGCGTGGGCACCTATCCGGTGAAGCGGGCGGAGGTGCTGGACGCGTGGGAGAGCGAAGGGCGCGACCTGCGGAAACATTACCGGCCCCTCACGTGGGAGGAAGCGGAGCAGAAGATCGCCCGGTGGCGGGAAAAGGGAGAGACCGTGGTCTTCACGAACGGCTGCTTCGACATCCTGCACCGGGGTCATGTGACCTACCTCCAGCAGGCGGCCGCGCTGGGAGACCACCTGCTCGTGGGGCTCAATTCGGATGACTCCGTGCGTCGGCTGAAGGGGCCGGAACGTCCCATCAACGGCGAGCGGGACCGGGCGTTCATGCTGGCGGCGCTCCGTTTCGTGGACGATGTGGTCGTCTTCGGCGAGGACACGCCGCGGGAGCTCCTGGCCCGCCTGCGTCCGGACATCCTCGTGAAGGGCGGGGATTACCGCGCGGACGAGGTGGCCGGCCGGGAGTACGCCGGGCGCGTGGAGATCCTGCCCTTTGTGGACGGCTACTCCACCACGCGGACCATCGAGCGCATCCGCGAGCGCGGGGAGGGACAGCCATGAGCCGGCCGCTGGATCTGTCTCATAAGACCATCGTTATCTTTTACATGCTCTACTTCGGGGACATGGTGTCCATCACGCCGTTCCTGGAAGTGCTCCGGCGGTCGGCGGAGGGGTCCCGCATCGTGCTCGTCGTGGACCGTCGGTTCATCGATTCCGTCCGCTATAATCCGAATGTGGATGAGATCGTGCCGGCGGACCGGAAGTCCATGGGCATGGGGGCCACGTGGAAACTGGGACGGCGGATCGGGGCCATGCGTCCGGATCTGCTCCTCGTCCTGCACGGCACGGCGCGCACATCTCTCATGGCGCTCGCCATGCATCCCCGGTACTGGACCGGCGAAGCGGGCACGCGGATCGACCGGTTCTTCATGGACCGGCAGCTCCTCGTAGAGCGCAAGGACTGCCATGCCGCCGAGAAATATCTGCGCGTGCTGGCCGATCTGGGCGTGGCGGATACGTCGAACAGCGGCCTCCGCACCTACACCTGCGAAGCGTGGGAAGACGGTGCGGCGCGATTTTTCCGGGAACACGGCATCCGCCGCGGGGACCGTCTCATCGGCCTTTCCGTGGGGAGCTCCACGAAGGAGAAGAACTGGCCGGCGGAGCGGTACGGCGCCGTGGCGGATCATTTTGCCGGACAGGGCTGGACGCCGGTCTTCTTCGGCGTGGAGAGCGAGAGGCCTCTCATCGAAGAGGCGCTGGCGCACATGGAGCGGCAGGACCGCGCCGTCGTCGCGGCGGGGCATCTCTCCATGGGCGAATTCATGGCGGCCGCTTCGTGGTGCGCCGCGGGATTCACCAATGACAGCGGTCCCATGTATGTCTTTGACAGCCGCGGTGTGCCCACCATCGCCCTGTTCGGTCCGAGCAACGCGAAGCTGCATCATCCGCTGGGCGCGCGGTCCTGCGCGCTGTCGTCGAGCGACCTGCCCATGACGCAGGACCACGTGGCGCACACCATCCGGGACGGCAGCTACGTGCCCATCGAAGCCATCTCCGTGGAGGCCGTCCTCCGCGCAGGCGAGTGGGCGCTGGGGCTCCGCGAGTCGGAGGCGTACAGCCGCCACGTCTGCTTCATAAAATAATAAAACGAAAGACTGTCATCCTGTCTGTCCGCACGCCGGGCCGGCAGGATTTTTTCGTGCGGGGGGATTTTCATTTCTCCCGGAAGTTGCGGTATAATAAAAATTACGAAGCCAATACAGGGAGGATCTCATATGTCTGAAAAACCGAAATATTACATCACGACGCCCATTTATTATCCGAGCGCAAAGCTCCATATCGGCCACACCTACTGCACCACCATCGCAGACTGCCTGGCCCGGTTCAAACGCCTCGACGGCTACGACGTCTTCTTCCTCACCGGTTCTGACGAGCACGGCCAGAAGATCGAGCAGAAAGCGGACGAAGCGGGTGTAACGCCCATCGAATACACCAACAAGATCGTCGGCATGTTCCAGGAACTGTGGAAAGAACTGAACATCACCAACGACGATTTCATCCGCACCACTGAAGAACGGCATTACAAAGTGGTGCAGATGCTCTTCCAGCGCGCCTATGACAAAGGCGATATCTACAAGGGCAAATACGAAGGCTGGTACTGCGTGCCCTGCGAATCATTCTGGCCGGAAAACAAGCTGGATGAGAACCACATCTGCCCGGACTGCGGCCGCCCGCTCCAGCGCGTGAGCGAAGAGGCGTATTTCTTCAAGATGTCGAAATACGCGGACCAGTGGATGAAATACGTGGAAGAGCATCCGGACTTCATCCAGCCGGCGTCCCGCCGCAATGAGATGATCCAGTTCGTGAAGAGCGGACTGGAAGATCTGTGCGTCTCCCGCACGAGCTTCTCCTGGGGCATCCCCGTGCCGTTCGATCCGAAGCACGTGGTCTATGTGTGGTTCGATGCGCTGGTAAATTATCTCACCGCTGCGGGCATCGTGGACGATCCGGAGAAATTCCATAAATTCTGGCCGGCGGATGTGCATCTCGTGGGCAAGGAGATCGTCCGCTTCCACACCATCATCTGGCCGATCATGCTCATGAGCCTCGGCATCGAGCTCCCGAAGATGGTCTACGGCCACGGCTGGCTCATCGTAGACGGCGAGAAAATGTCCAAATCCAAGGGCAATGTGATCGATCCGATCCCGCTCCTGAAAGAATTCGGCTCCGATGCGATCCGCTACTACCTCCTGAATGACATCCAGCTCGGGCAGGACGGCAATTTCAGCCGCGACCGCCTCATCGGCCGCATCAATTCCGATCTGTCGAATGATCTGGGGAACCTCCTGTACCGCACGCTTTCTATGGCGGAAAAATACCGGAAGGGCATCGTTTCGAAAGGCGATGCGTCCGGCGACGCAGTCATCGCGGAAGCCTCCGCGCAGGTGGAAGCCCATGCGGCGGACACGCTGCGGGATTACCGCGACGGCATGAACAACTGGAAGATCAACGATGCGCTGAAAGCGGTGTGGACCTTCGTGCGCTCCCTCAATAAGTACATCGACGTGACCGCGCCGTGGGTGCTGGCCAAGGACCCGGCGAAAGCGCCGCTGCTGGATGCGGTGTTGTATCATCTCTGCGAGGGCCTGCGTATTACTGCGCTCCTGGCGGAACCGGTCATCCCGATCGCCGCGGAGAAGATCTGGAACCAGCTCGGCCTGACGGATTTCCGGGCGGCGCTCCTGGCTGACGCCGTATGGGGCGGGCTGCCGGACGGCATCCAGACGAAGAAGGGGGATCCCATTTTCCCGCGCATCGAGATCGAAGAGGAGACGAAAGAGGCGGCCAAGGCGCCGGTCAAAGCGGCTCCGGAGAAAGAAAAGAAAACGGAAGCCGCCGAAGAGGCGCTGCCGCAGATCTCCATCGACGATTTCTTCCGGACCGATCTCCGCGTAGCCGAGATCCTCACCGCGGAAAACGTGAAGAAATCCAAGAAACTCATCCAGATGACGGTCTCTCTCGGCGGGGAAACGCGCACCGTCGTGAGCGGCATCGCGCAGTATTACCAGCCGGCGGATCTTATCGGGAAGCATGTCATCTTCGTAGCCAACCTGAAGCCGGCGAAGCTCATGGGCATCGAGTCACAGGGCATGATCCTCGCCGCCTCGAAGGATGGGAAACTTGTGGTGCCGTTCGTGGATATGCCTGCGGGCAGCCGGGTGAAATGAGATGAAACTGTTCGATACGCACGCCCATGTGTACGACAAGGCGTTCGACAATGACCGGGATGCCATGATGAAGACCGTGTGGGAAGTCTGCGACTATGTGGTCTGCCCGGCGGAAAATCTGGAGACCAGCCGGAAAGCGCTGGCCCTGGCGCAGCAGTATCCGCACATGTACGCGGCAGCGGGCATCCATCCGCAGCTCACCGCACAGGCGACGGAGGAGGAGCTGGAGGGGATCCGGCAGCTCGTGGAAGCGCACCGGGACAAGATCGTGGCCATCGGCGAGATCGGACTCGATTATTACTACCTCTACAGTGAGATCGAGACGCAGAAAGAGTGGTTTGGCCGGCAGATCGACCTGGCGGCAGAGCTGGATCTGCCCATCCTCATCCACGACCGCGACGCGCACGGCGACACGGTGCAGATCCTGAAAGAGCACCGGTCGGACCGCCTCCGCGGCATCCTCCACTGCTACAGCGGCAGTCTGGAGATGGCCCGGGAGCTCATCCGGATGGGTTTCTATATCTCTTTTGCCGGCCCGGTGGTCTTCCCGAAGAGCACGAAGCTCAAAGAGGTAGCGAAGGAATTGCCGCTTGACCGCATCCTCGTGGAGACGGACAGCCCCTATCTCACGCCGCCGCCCTTCCGCGGCCGCCGGAACGATCCGTCGAAGGTGCAGTACGTGGCGGAAGAGATCGCCCGCCTGAAAGGCCTGCCCGTGGAGACGGTCGTCGAAGCGACGCGGCGGAATGCGCTCGCCATTTATCAGATTCAGGAATAAAAGAAAACTCCCTTTTTGCAGGGAGTTTTTTTGTGCGCTGATCACTTTCCGGTCTGCTCATTGGAGAAAGTATATGCTATTTCGGCATCTGCGGTGCGGGCGCGTGAAATAGAATCCCTTTTTGATTTGCAGTAGTCTATCTGTTATAATGGATGCATGACAAATATGTCATAAAGATTTACTTTTTCGCATAAAAACAAGTTGTCCGAAAGGAGGATACCCGAATGATCACGGAACAGGAGATTTACCTGACTGATCCCGAAGCCAAAGCGCAGGTCATCGAATTCCTGAAAGGGTTCGATCTGACGTTCACCGGCAATATCGACTATACCATGGGGTTGTTTGACGACGGCAAACTCATCGCGACCGGCTCGCTCGGCGGCCGCGTCATGCGAGACATCGCCATTTCTGAAGAATACCAGCACAAAGGGCTGACGCACCGCATCATCCGCAATCTGGAGGGCGAGTCCCACCGCCGCGGCATCACGGGGAACCAGATCTTCACGAAGCCGCAGAACGTGCCGGTCTTCGAGCATATGGGATTCAAGCTCGTCTGCGTGGCGGAGCCCTATGCGGCGCTCCTTGAAAAAGGGCAGAACACGCTGGAAGAATACCTGAACCGCATCCGTCCAATCCTCGGCACCGGGGAAGGACGCAACCGCGGCGCTATCGTCATGAACTGCAATCCCTTCACGCTGGGGCATCGGTCTCTCGTGGAATATGCGGTCAACAACTGCGATGAAGTCATCATCTTCGCCGTGCAGGAAGACCGCTCCATTTTCCCGTTCTCCGACCGCTTCTCCCTCATGAAGCAGGGCGTGCAGGACATGCGGGGCGTGCAGATCGTGAGCGGCGGCGACTACATCATTTCCAACGCGACGTTCCCCACGTACTTCATCAAAGGCACGCAGGAACTGGCGGCGCAGACGAAGCTCGACGCCACTGTCTTCGCCACGCGCATCGCGCCGGCGCTCAATATCACCGTGCGCTTCGTCGGGGATGAACCGACAGACAAGACGACCCTCGCCTACAATCGGGCGATGAAGGAAGTCTTCGGATCGAACGGCATCGAGCTCAAGATCATCCCCCGCGAGCAGAAAGGCGATCAGGTGGTGAGCGCGTCCACGGTGCGCCGCGCCCTCGTAGAGGACGACTGGGAGACCGTGCGCCGCATGGTGCCGCGTACGACGCTGAACTATCTCCAGAGCGAAGCCGGCGAAGCCATCATCCAGAAGATGAAGCTGATGGCAAGTCTCGGTCAGAAGATCTGATCAGCATCAAACAGGAGCCCCTGTCCGGACACCTTCGGGTGAAAAGGCAGGGGCTTTTCGTATGGTCATTCTCGGCGAACATATTTTCTTTTTGTGATATAATAAGAAAAAATGTTTGGGGATCGGGAGGGCATATGGAACTGGAAGAAAAACTGGCCATTCTGGCGGACGCCGCCAAATATGACGCGTCCTGCTCGTCCAGCGGTTCGCGGCGGCGGAACACGCCCGGCGGGACGGGAAACGCGAGCTGGGCTGGCATCTGTCACAGCTGGGCGGCGGACGGGCGGTGCATTTCCCTGCTGAAGATCCTCATGACGAATGCGTGCATCTACGACTGCGAGTACTGCGTGAACCGCCGGAGCCACGATACGCCGCGGGCCATGCTCTCCATAGAGGAGATCGTGCGCGTCACCATGGCATTTTACCGCCGCAACTACATTGAGGGGCTTTTCCTGAGCTCGGGTATCATCCGCTCGCCGGACTACACCACGGAGCTCCTTCTCCAGGTGGCCCGCACGCTCCGGGAGAGGGAGCGGTTCAACGGGTATATCCACATGAAAGCCATCCCCGGCACGGACGCGCGGCTCCTGGATCAGCTGGGGCGGTATGCAGACCGGATGAGCGTCAATATGGAGCTGCCGTCGGAGCGGTCCCTCCGGCTCCTGGCGCCGCAGAAATCAAGGCAGGCTATCCTGTCTCCGATGAAATTCATTCACGACCGGCTGACTGAAACGGAGGAAGAGAAACGGGCCCGCCGGAAACCGGCGCCGTTCGTGCCGGCAGGGCAGACGACGCAGCTCATTGTGGGGGCCAGCGGGGAGAGCGACCGCCAGATCCTGCGGCTCACCGAAGGGCTGTATCGCGCGGTGGGACTGAAGCGGGTCTATTACTCGGCCTATGTGCCGATCATGCGGGGCGCGCATCTGCCGGTCATCGCACGGCCGCCTCTCCTGCGGGAAAACCGGCTGTATCAGGCGGACTGGCTGATCCGGAAATATCAGTTCACTGCAGAGGAACTGCTGCCGGAGACCGCGCCGGATTTCGATCTGGAACTGGATCCCAAAGCCTGCTGGGCCCTGCGGCATCGGGGGCTGTTCCCGGTGGAAGTCAACCGGGCACCTTATGAAATGTTGCTCCGCGTGCCCGGCATCGGCGTACAGTCCGCCATCCGCATCGTGAAACTCCGCCGGTACGGCTGGCTCTCTGCGGACAGCCTGCGCCGCGTCGGCCTCATGTGGAAGCGGGCCCGTCATTTTCTCACGGTAAAAGGGCGATATTACGGCGGAGGCCCTTCCATGCGGAACGATCTGGTCTCGGTGAAGACGCAGCAGGCCATGCGGGAAATGAGCCTTTTCGAAGGGCAGGTGTGACATGATCTATCGGTATGACGGGACCTTTCCCGGATTTCTGTGCGCGGTGTACGAAGCCTATCATGACGGGACGAGCGGCGTGGAAGGGATCTGCGCCGGCCCGGGACCGGCTGCGCTGTTTTCCCGGGAGACGGCGGTGCAGACGCGCGAAGACCGGGCTGGATGGGTGGCGGCCGCCTTTTACCGGGACTGCGGCCGCGCGGCGTCACAGTGGCTGTACCGGGCCTTCCTGGCGGAGGAGCCGGACAGAGAAGTCCTTCTTTTCACCTATATGAGGCAGGGGTTCCGCCTGAAGCGGGCGCTGTACGCTCATCGGACGGAACGCTGGGCAAGGACCGTGTTCCAGTGGGCGCAGAAAACCGGTGCAGAGGCAGGGAAGCTTCTGGGACTGATCCGCTTCAGTGAGCTGGAAGAAGGGCTGCTCTACGCGGAAATCAGTCCCACCCATGACGTGCTGCCGCTTCTGACCAGCCATTTCCGCCGGCGGCTGGCGGCAGAACCGTGGGCCATTCACGATGTGCGCCGGAAGCGGGCTGCTTTCTGGGATACGAAAACGATGCTCTTCGCCGATGTGCCGGAGCAGGCCGATACAATCCGATGGAGCGGAGAAGAACAGGCAATGCGCAGGATGTGGCGCACCTATTACCATCACATCGCCATAGCCGACAGACAGAATCCCGCTCTCCGCCGCTCCTTCATGCCGGAAAAATACTGGCGCCATCTCCCGGAGATGGACCGCCGGCCGTGAATTTGGCCAGACGGTTTTACGAAGGGCATGGAGTGAAATACTGTTATTGTGGAACGGCTGTGATGGAGCTGCTGGCCATCAATTTTGTGTACATGATGAACATCAGAAGGCTCTCCGGCGGAGATGAAAGCCACCAAGTTGGGCAGGCTCGACGTGGATACCACGAGCGATACGAAGAATACCATCGAAGTGAACTACATTAAGATCATTGTGGATGGGGAAACCGTGCTCGAGCTGGACAAGTATAACTACATCGGCAACGTAGACAGCACTGATTATCTCGCGGAAGTGCGCGACGCCCTCGGTCTTGCGTAAAAGGAGGAAAGCATGACCATCCACCTCACAAAGCCCAGACCCTCAAAGGGGTGGAAGCCTCCGAGTTCGTGCTTGATTTCGAAGCCCTCACCGGCGCGGATCTCGTCGCCTCGGAGAGCAAAGCCCGCGTTATGAGGGATAACACCCCCGTCATCGCCGCGTCCATGCGGTATCAGGCAGCGGTGGCCGCCCGCATGATCGGATGCCCCGCAGACGATGTGATGCGATGCCGGCAGTCGACTTCAAAGCCGTCATTGCCCCGGTGATGTGTTTTTTACTGGCATAGGCGTCCTGGATAAAAGGACGCTGCGCCGGAACGGACTCCGGAACATCAAAAAACTGGCGCTCTAAATGGCTATGGCCACCGCGACGCCAGCGGGATTTTATCTCGGGAGGCCCGTCGCTGACAGGTGTGAATACGCGGGCTTCATCGAGGAAATCCAAAACGGAAAATAATTGCAGTACAAAAAGAAAAGCGTCCCGGAGGACACTGAAGAGGATAGGTTAGATGGTACTACACAGACAGCCGATAAGGCCGATGGTGAGAAGGCCGAGATTTTCTTTCCATGTATTGTGGGACATTTCCATCAAAATGACTATAAACACAGGAAGGAAAATTAAAGGGAAAAAGAGAATCGGAAAATAATTTGTAATAAAAACAATCAATGTGCTGTATAAAATCAAAGCACCAAGAATAACGATAAGCCACATAAGGCATCATCCTTTCTTACTTTTATTATATCAGGCATTCTGATTATTTGTAAGGAGGTCACATGCCGAGCAAAGAATTTACCTTCGGATTCGGCCTGTCTGCAGCGATGAATTCCTCCTTTGCGGCGAGTTTTTCCAAGGCAAGCAAGGAAATAGTTGAACTGCGGCAATACTCAGAAAATCTGAGAGAGAAAACAGATCGGCTGAAAAAAACCTCGGAGACGGCATCATTAATGAGAAGACCTTCAATACAGCGGTGATGCGGAAAATGAAAAAAGCCTGATTGCATGGTGGAATGTCTCCATGGACATGTTCCGCGCTGCCTTTGCAGACTGGAATATTATTATCTGGTATTTTACGAATAAGAAAACCATTGTGCTTCCTGTCTTCCAGAGAGAATTGGACTCCGGCGGATTTCAAGAAATCAATGGCTTTTGGTTTGTTCATTCCAAGGGCACATGTTTTTCGCTGAATATGAGGATGAGATATGAGGTGGCTTGCACAGCTATCATTGAGATAGCCGCACTCCCCGCGGCAGGTGCAGAATACAGGGAGAAGAGATGCGGAAAACCTGCGGGATTTTCTTGACAAACGGCGGGAACGCGGATATACTATTACACGTATCAATTGCAAGAAGAAGTCATCCGCTTCTCACCTTACAAGGCTCGCGCTACTAAGGTCACGTATGAATTCAGGGCGGACGGCTTCGGCTGTCCGCTTTTCCTTGCAATGAAGTCTTTTTCGGAGGTGAAAAGAATAAGTAGGGAACTCAGTATCAATGAGCAGATCCGTGCCCGTGAGGTTCGGGTCGTCAGCGATACAAACGAACAGTTGGGGATCATGGCTCTTCGCGAAGCGATTCGTCTGGCAGAGGAAAAAGGACTTGATCTCGTGGAGGTCGCGCCGAACGGCAAGCCCCCGGTGTGCCGCATCATGAATTACGGCAAGTACAGATATGAACAGCAGAAGCGTGATAAGGAAGCCAAGAAGAAACAGAAGATCTTCCAGATCAAGGAAGTCAAGCTTCGTCCGAACATCGACGATCATGATTTCTTCGTGAAGCTGAAGCACGCACAGCGTTTCCTCGCCGACGGCAATAAGGTCAAAGTGACGATCATGTTCCGCGGCAGAGAGATGACGCATCCCGAGCTGGGCAGAGAGGTCCTCGAACGTGTCGCCAAAGAGCTCGGAGATACGATTGTTCGAGAGAAGCCGCCGAAAATCGAAGGCCGCAATATGACGATGGTCATTGCGCCGAAAGCTTGATAAAGGAGAGATTGATTATGCCGAAAATGAAAACCCGCCGCGCCGCAGCAAAGCGCTTCACTGAAACCGGTTCCGGTCAGTTCAAGAGAAACAAAGCCTTCCATAGCCATATTCTTGAAAAGAAATCTCCGAAGAGAAAGAGAAATTTCAGAAAAGCAGCTATGATTTCCAAGTCTGATTACAAACGCGTTGTAAGAATGCTGCCGAACGGCTGATAGAAGGAGGATGTAAGAATGGCAAGAGTAAAGAGCGGACTTACCAATCACGCAAGACATAAAAAGATTCTGAAACTGGCAAAGGGCTACAGAGGCGCCCGCCACGCTCAGTTCCGCAAGGCCAATGAACTGGTCATGAAGGCTCTCTATTATGCAAGAAGAGACCGCAGAGCAAAGAAGAGAGAATTCCGCAAGCTGTGGATTGTCCGCATCAACGCGGCGGCCCGTCAGAACGGTCTGACCTACAGCACGCTGATCGCAGGCCTGAACAAAGCCGGCATCGAAGTGAACCGCAAGATGCTGTCTGAACTGGCGATTCATGATCCGGCAGCTTTCACGAAGCTTGCTGAAGCGGCAAAGAACGCCTGAGTATACGAAAAAAGGATGTGTCCGTGCGGCACATCTTTTTTTGTGAGGAAAAGGGGATAAGAAATGGATATACGCCGGAGCGGGCCGGAGGAAATCGGCGAATGGATGGCGCTCACGCAGGAGATGCGCCATGATTTTCCAGGGCTGGAGACAGAAGAGGGCATGGCAGCACATCGTCAGACCGTGCTGCAGTACATGGAGGCCGGACGTGCGCTTTCGTGCTGGATGGACGGAACGCTGGCCGGCGTGCTTCTGTATACCAGGGCACCGGGTTCGCTGGATTTTCTCGCTGTGCGGAGATACTTCCGCCGCCGTCATGCGGCGGAAAGGCTGGTTCGCACGGCGCTGAAGCAGATCGGGCCGGGAAATGTCACGGTGATGACGCATCCCGCGGGCGTTCCGGAAGGACAGGCGGCACGAGCTTTCTACCGACGGATGGGATTTGAGGAAGGGCCGGTAACAGAAGCCTTCGGCGCGCCGGTGCAGGTCCTGTATCTGCGAAGGAGTGCAAAAGAAAAAGACGGACGGGAATGAACCGGTCCGTCTTTTCTTGTATTGGTCAGCAGATCACATTTTTCTGCCGGCCGTCATTCCATGCCTGGATGTTGTCGAATACGATGGCGGCGCGCCGTTCCATGGCTTCCGCGCTGAAGAAGCCCAGATGAGGCGTGAGCAGGCAGTGCGGCGCGGAGAGCAGGGGATGATCGGCCGGGAGCGGCGGTTCCTGTTCATACACGTCGATGCCGGCCCCGCCGAGTCGTCCGGCTTTCAGCGCCTCGGCCAGTGCAGCGCTGTTTACGATGGGACCGCGGGCGGTATTGATGAGAAGCGCGGCAGGTTTCATGAGAGCCAGCTCTTTTTTGCCGATGAGTCCCCGAGTGGCTTCCGTCAGCGGCAGATGGATGGATATGATGTCGCTGGTGCGGAGCAGCGTTTCCAGATCCGTATAGCGAATCTGATCGTCTTTCGGCGTGCGGCTCCATCCCCAGACATCGCAGCCGAAGGCGCGGGCCAGTTCTGCCGTGCGGCATCCGATAGCGCCGGTGCCGATGATGCCGAAGCGTTTTCCCGCGAGTTCTCCGCCGAGAAATCCTGCATTGTTTTTTCCGCTGCGCACGGCGGGATCTGCATGGGGCAGATCGCGGACAAGGGAGAGCGCCATGCCGAAGACAAGCTCGGCAACGGCTTCCGTGGAATAGCCGGCGCAGTTGGAGACGGCGACGCGGTGTTCTCGGCAGAAAGCCGTATCGACATGGTCGACGCCGGTGAAGGCGATGCAAAGATAGCGGAGCTGCGTTGCAGCCGCGAGAGCCTCCGCTGTGCAGGGATAGTTGGCGATGACCGCGGCGTCCGCAGAGGCGAGGCGGCGGCCCAGCTCCTGCTGGCCGGCGGGGCGGTCCGCATAGGATTCGATGGTCCAGCCGGCCTCTTCCAGCGGCCGGGCCAGCGAGGAGAGGCGTTCTTCGGAAATGGAGAGCGGTTCAGCGATGACTAATTTCATGACAGGTCCTTTCTTATGGGAAAATCACACAGGCGGCCGGCGGATGAGCCGGAAGGGCAGATGCAGCACCGGGCGGCTGGGAAACTGAGACAGGAATACGCCGGCGACCATGAAAAGCACGCCCGCCGTTTCGCGGAGCGTCATGGTCTCGCCGAGGAAGAGGAGTCCGGACAGTCCGCCGAAGACCATTTCCAGACTGAGGATCATGGAGCACTCCGTAGGCGGTAAATGTTTCTGGCCGACGACCTGCAGCGTGTAGGCCACGCCGGTGGAGAAGACGCCTACATAGAGGATGGGCCACCAGGCGGCGAGCAGGGCCGGCAGGGAAATGGATTCGAAGAGAAGTGCGCCGGCAAGACTGATGAGGCCGCAGACGAAAAATTGACCTGCGGCGATTTCCAGCGGCGCATAGCGCTGCGACGCATAATCCAGATAGAGGATATGGAAGGTAAAGCAGAGCGCGCCGAGGAAAACCAGGCCGTCGCCGGGGCCGATCTGCATGGCTTCTGTCACGGACAGGAAATAGACGCCGGTCATGGCGAGGCAAGCGCCGATCACGTGGTTCCTCCGGAGGACGCTGCCCAGAAAAAGGCCGAAGAGCGGCACCATGAGGATGTACGTGGCCGTGATGAAGCTGGCCTTAGAGGCGGTCGTATAGAGCAGGCCGAACTGCTGGAACAGGGTGCCGCCGCAGAGGAGGCATCCCGCGATGGAGACGCCGATCCATTCAGGGAAATCCGGCGGCTTCGGCGGCGCTTCCCGGCGGCTCAGGAACAACACGGGCAGGAGGGACAGAGAGCCGATGAAGGAACGGCAGGCACTGAACGTGAGAGGCCCGATGTCGTCCATGGCGACGACCTGTGCGACGAAGGCAAAGCCCCAGATCGCGGCGGTCAGCACGAGAAGAAGACGGTATTTCATGAAAACACACCCGCAGGATAGACAAACGACGGCAGAAAATCGGTTTCCTGCAAAACAATATCATTATATAATACTTTTGAACAAGAAGAAACGGCCGGGCATCCGGCCGGCACAGGGAAGGCGTGAGAAGGATGAAATGGAAACTGGCGGCCATCGATCTGGATGGGACGCTGCTGCATGACGACATGACGATTTCTGCGTATTCGCGGGACGTGATCCGGAAGGCGGCGCAGCGGATGCGCATCGTGGTGGCTACGGGGCGGATGTTTGATTCCGCCCGGCAGAAAACGCAGCTGCTCGGACTGGGCGATGTGCCTGTGATCTGTTATACGGGCGCGTGGGTCGGACTGGCAGAGTCAGGGACTATCCTGCGGAAAGAAGGCATCCCCGCGGAGACGGCCGCGCAGATTCTGCAGGACGGGCGGACCTTTGGCTGGCTCATCCAGTCCTATATCGAGGATGCGATCTGCCTGCCGGCGCCGTCGGAAGCGGAAGCGTGCTGCCGGAAGTACCGCTCAAAAGAGGCGGTCTATCTGGGAGAGGCCTTCTATCACCCGGAGACCGATCCTACGCGGCTGATCGTGGTGGAGCCGGATGCCCGGAAGCGCGAGGCCATCCGCGCCTATCTGCAGAACCATTATGGCGATGTGGTGGAGATGGTGTATCCGGGGGATTTTTTCCTCGATATCCACAAAAAAGGCGTGTCCAAGGGAGCCGCGCTCCGTGCGCTCGGCCGCCGGTGGGGTATCGCTCCGGAAGAGATGCTCTCCTTCGGCAATACGGAGAACGACGCATCCATGCTGCGGCTCACCGGCTGGTCCTGTGCGGTGGCCAACGCGGAGCCGGAAGCAAAGGAGGCGGCAAAAGAGGTTCTGCCGTTGACCAATGAAGAAGACGGGCCTGCCCGCCGGCTGGCAGAGCTGCTTCAGCAGCGGTGAACACAAAAAGGCACACAAAAACAGCGCCTGGAAAGACGCTGTGCGTGTGCTTTTTTATTGCTTCTTTTTTTCAAAAAAGGAAATGGTTTCGGCCAGTCCGTCAGATAAATCGCAGGCGGGCGCCCAGCCGAGGAGCCGGCGCGCTTTCTGATGAGAAAGACACGACCGATAAATGTCGCCGGCGCGGGCCTCGCTGTGCCGGACTGGGACGGCTTTCCCGGACAGCCGCACCATGGTTTCGGCCAGCGTATTGAGAGACAGCTCCGTTTCCGTGCTGACATTGCAGATTTCCCCGCTCCCGCGGGTGAGCGCCGCCAGATTGGCGGAGACCACGTCGTGCACATTGATGAAATCCCTCGTCTGCCCGCCGTCGCCGAAAATCGTGAGCGGCGCGCCTTCCGCCAGCAGTTTGGCGAAAATATAAATCACGCCGCCTTCGCCGTGCGCGCCCTGCCGGGGGCCGTATACGTTGCTGTAGCGGAGCACCGTGTAGTCCAATCCGTACAGGCGGCGGTACAGGTCGAGATACCGCTCCGTCATCCATTTGGTGAGGCCGTAGAATGAGGCGGGGCGGGGTTCTGCGTCTTCGGTCAGGGGGAGCGCCTCGCTGTCGCCGTACACCGCGGCGGAGGAGGAAAATATGATTTTTTTCACGCCGCCTGCGCGCGCGGCTTCCAGAAGGGAGAGCAGCCCCATGATGTTTTCGTCCGCGTCGTGATAAGGGTCGTTGATGGAGGCTGGCACCATGGTCTGAGCCGCTTCGTGATAAATGACGTCAAAGCGGCGGTCTGCGAGGAAGCGGAGCGCTTCCCGGCTGCGGATATCCGCTTCGATGAATTCCGCGTTTTCCGGCAGGAATTCCGTCGTGCCGCTGGACAGATTGTCGATGATCGTGACAGCGTGCCCCTCTGCAAGAAGCGCGTCTGCCAGATGAGAACCAATGAAACCGGCGCCGCCGGTCACAAGAATATTCATATACAGCCGCCTTTCTCAGTCCATATGGAAGCGGTAGCCCGCGCCCCAGACGGTCTCGATGCGTTCATAGGGGCGGCCGGCGATGGCTTTCAGTTTATCGCGCAGCCGGTTGATGTGGACCGTGACAGTCGCCGGCTCGCCGATGGGGTCGAGGCTCCAGATTTTTTCAAAGAGCTGTTCTTTGGAGAAGACTTCGTTCGGATGCTCCACGAGGAAGCAGAGCAGGTCGAATTCCTTGCCCGTGAGGGACACGTCTTTTCCGTCCAGGATGACCTGACGGGCTTTCGGGCGGATCGTCAGGTCGTCGACCGTAATGCCTTCCTCCACCGCGGGGAGCGACGATTCGGACTTCATTAGGCGCTGGTGGGTGGAGATGTGGGCGCGGAGCCGGGCGACCAGCTCCGTCGGGCTGAATGGCTTCACGATATAGTCGTCCGCCCCGAGGCCGAGGCCGCGGATCTTGTCGACCTCTTCCTTCCGGGCCGTGACGAAGAGAATCGGCGCGTCCGTTTTTTCCCGCATCTTGCGGCAGAGGGAGAAGCCGTCGTCTCCCGGCAGCATGACGTCCAGCAGGATGGCATCGATCTTTACTTCGTCCATGATTTTCATCGCGTCTTCGCCGTTTTCCGCAATGCGGACCACATAATTGTTGGGTTCCAGAAAATCTCTTTCCAGTTCGGCGATCAGAGAATCGTCTTCTACAATGAGTACGTTCAGCATGGTAAACCTCCTGTCGTGGGAAATGCAATGGAGATGGTCAGTCCGTTTTCGTTGCGGGCGGAGATGCGGCCGCCGTGCGCGGCGGCGATCTGCGCGGCGATGTGAAGGCCGAGCCCCGAACCGGGACGGCGCGCGGCGCCGGGCCCGCGGAATCCCGGTTCAAACAGATGGGAGAGCGTTTCTTCCGGCTGTACGCCCGGGCCGTCGTCGTGATAGGTGAAGACCGGCCGGCCGTTTTCTGTCTGGAAGCGGATCGAAACGGAAGATGCCGGCGCTTCCCGGTATTTGATCGTATTCGTCAGCAGATTCATGAGGATGCGCCGGAAAGCCTGCCAGTCGAGCGGCAATACCAGCGCATCGTCCAGCTCCAGATGCAGCGTGACCTGCTGTTCCTGCAGCCAGCCGGATTGTTCTTCCTGGAAGGCCCTGAGGAGCGGTGCCGGCGGCTGCGGCGTCAGCTGGACCGGCGGCAGGCCGCCTGAACGGTTGGCTGCCGAGAGCGCATCAATGAGGCGGGACAGGTCGCGGGCCCGCAGGGCGATCGCGGCCAGATAAGAGTCCCTCTTTTCCGGCGTATGATCCAGATGTTTCTGCAGCGCTTCCGTATAGCCGAGGATTGTTGTGAGCGGCGTCCGGAGATCGTGCGTGATGCCGGAGACGGCCGTGCGCCGCTCGGCTTCCGCGGCTTCGCGCAGCTTCGCGTCTGTCCGGAGCCGTTCCCGGAGCGACGCGAACGCTTTCGTAAGAAAGGCCGTGTCCCCGAACGCCTCCTCCGGCAGCGGCGCCTCGTAGCATCCGAGCGCCGCCGCCCGTATGGCTTCGGCCAGCTGCCGCGCCTGCGGGGAGACAGGAGATGGGGAATGGACAGGCTGTACCATGACTGAACCCCCTTTGCCAATATAGCCGGAGGGCCGTAAGCCTTCCGCAACGGAAAATAAAAAATCGTTAAATTCTCATTGCAGCACCAGTTCGACCGGGCAGTGGTCGCTGCCGAAGATCTCCGGGTGGATCGACGCGCCGCGGACGCGGCTGTCCAGAGAAGAAGACGTGAGGAAATAATCGATGCGCCAGCCGATGTTCCGTTCCCGCGATTTGGCGAAGTAGCTCCACCAGGAGTACGCCTGCGCGGTGTCCGGATGCAGCAGGCGGAATGTGTCCGTAAACCCTGCCGCGAGGAGCTCGGTCATCTTGCCCCGCTCTTCATCGGTAAAGCCGGCATTCTGATGATTCTGTGCCGGGTTGGCCAGATCGATGTCGCAGTGGGCGACATTCAGGTCGCCGCACAGGATGACGGGCTTCGTCTGCGACAGAGACAGGAGATACGTACGGAAATCGTCTTCCCAGCGCATGCGGTAATCCAGGCGGGTGAGCCCGCGCTGGCTGTTCGGCGTATAGCAGACGACGAGATAGCGGTCAGGATATTCCGCCGTGATGAGCCGGCCTTCTTGATCGTGCTCTTCCAGCCCCATGCCGTAGGTGACGGCAAGCGGCTCTTCCTTCGTGAATAACGCCGTGCCGCTGTATCCTTTCTTGACAGCGCTGTTCCAGTACTGGCGGTAGCCGGGAAGATCCAGCTCCACCTGTCCCGGCTGGAGCTTCGTTTCCTGCAGGCAGAAACAATCGGCGTCGAGCGACTGGAACGCCTCCATGAATCCCTTTTTCAGACAAGCGCGCAGTCCATTGACGTTCCATGAGATATATTTCCGCAGTCCCATGTCAGCTCCTTTCTTGAAACAGAAGATAGAATTTCTTTATTTCTTTTTATTATACACTTTCTTTTCCCGGAATTATACTGTTTTGAAGGATATAGATATATTTCATAACCTTTTTAGAGATAGCTGAGAAGCTCATATATTTTTTCTTTCTCTCGGCTTCTGTAAAAATAAAAAGAATTTTCTTTATAAGAATATGCAGAGAATTTCACAGGTGTAAATTGTCTGTAAGGAACAGAAGAACACGAACTCTTTCTAATTTGCCGCTCAGCAGGGCGATAGAATCTGCGGCAGAAGCGCAGGCGGACCGCGGTTTCTATTCTGCAAAGCGGGCATGGTATAATGAAAAATCATAAGAAAAAGTTTTTCTGGTATGCGGGCAGGCCTGGTCTGTCCCGGGAGGGAGAATCCTATGAAAAAAATCGTAGTGACGGTGGTCGGGGCGGACAGAGTGGGCATCATCGCAGGCGTGACCCGCGGTCTGGCCGATCATGAGATCAATGTGCTCACGGTGTCGCAGACGATCGTGGACGGAATCTTCAATATGGTGCTCATGTGCGACATGGAGGGCTCGAAGGATACGCTGGCGGAGATTCAGCAGACGATGGGACGCATCGGCGAAGCGCTCGGCGTGGAAGTGCGGGTGCAGCTGGCGGACGTTTTCTATGCAATGCACCGGATCTGAGAGGTGAGAGCCATGCTGGACATCGAAGACATTCTTGCGACAGAGCGCATGTTCGACCAGAACAAACTGGATGTGCGCACCATCACCATGGGGATCTCGCTTCTCGGCTGCGTATCCGACGATGAAGCGGTCCTGTGCCGCCGGATCTACGACACGATCTGCAGGAAGGCGGAGCATCTCACGGAAGTGAGCCGGGAGATTTCGGCGGAATACGGCGTGCCGATCGTGAACCGCCGCATTTCCGTCACGCCGATCGCTCTCGTGGCGGGCGGCTGCGGGGCGAAGGATTATGTAAAGATCGCCGAGACGCTGCAGCGGGCGGCGGATACGCTGGGCATCGATATCATGGGCGGGTTCTCCGCACTGGTGGACCGCGGCATGACTGCTTCCGACGAGAAGCTGCTCGATTCCATCCCCGAAGCGCTGTCCGTGACGAAGAGCATCTGTAGCTCCGTCGCGGTGGGCTCCACGAAGGCGGGCATCAATATGGACGCGGTGCGCCGCGTGGGCGAGATCGTGAAGGAACTGGCGGAGCGCACGAAGGACCGCGATGCTGAGGGATGTACGAAATTCGTGGCCTTCTGCAATGCGGTGGAGGACAATCCGTTCATGGCGGGCGCGTTCCATGGCGTGACCAACGGCGACTGCGCCATCCATGTGGGCGTCTCCGGGCCGGGCGTGGTGAAGCGCGCACTGGAAGAGGTGAAAGGCGCGCCGTTCGAAGTGGTTGCCAAGACGGTGAAAAACACGGCGTTCATGATCACCCGTCTGGGGCAGATGGTGGCGCAGGCGGCGACGGAACGGCTGCATGTGCCCTTCGGCATCATCGACCTGTCCCTCGCGCCGACGGCGGCCGTGGGCGACAGCGTGGCGGCGGTGCTGGAGGAAATGGGTCTGGAGAGCTGCGGCGGCCCGGGTACGACGGCGGCGCTGGCGCTCCTGAACGACGCGGTGAAAAAGGGCGGGCTCATGGCTTCGTCCAGTGTGGGCGGCCTGTCCGGCGCGTTCATCCCGGTCAGCGAAGATCTGGGAATGATCGAAGCGGTGCAGCGCGGCAGCCTGACGCTGGAGAAGCTGGAAGCCATGACCTGCGTCTGCTCGGTTGGCCTGGACATGATCGCTGTGCCCGGCGACACGAGCGCGGCGACCATTTCCGCCATCCTGGCGGACGAAGCGGCCATCGGCATGATCAATAACAAGACCACGGCGGTCCGTCTCATCCCGGCGCCGGGAAAGAAGCCGGGAGATATGGTGACCTTCGGCGGCCTGATGGGCTATGCGTCGGTCATCGAAGTGAGCCGGTTCCGGGCGGATGATTTCATCGCCCGTGGAGGACGCATCCCCGCGCCGCTCCGGTCGCTGACCAACTGAATAGAAAGGCAGGGCAGGGGCGGACGTCCCTGCTCTTTGTCTATGAGTTTCGGACTCGTTTGTGCCGCCAGTTTTCATGCTATAATATGATAAAGCAATGACAGCAGGGAGGTGTCTATGGAACTTTTACAGCATCCTGTCATAGAAGGGATCCTTGTCGCCGTGATTTTCATTTCCGTCCTGGTCGAAATCAAGACGGCGGGATTTTCCGGCGGTGGCCTAGTGGCGGCGCTTTTCGGACTGCTCCTGCTGTGGAGCCGCTGGTACGATACGGCCTGGCCGATGGCGGAAGCACTGCTTTTCTTCGGCGGACTGGTGCTCGTCTTTGCCGACCTGCTGTTCCTGGCGACCGGCGCAGCAGCGGCGGGAGGACTGGTGGCCATGGCGGCGTCGCTGTACTTCCTGTTCGGCGCGGACGTGACGGCCATGTATGTCCTGGCGGGCGGTCTCGTGGCGGCCGTGGCCGGCCTGTGCGTTTTGGCAGGGCGGCTGTCGGAAAACCGGCTGTGGAAAAAGATTTCTCTTTCGCTCAGTCTGACGTCGCAGAAGGGCTATGTGTCCTCGTCGGAAAATCTCGTCCATTGGGAGGGGAAACGGGGGACGGCCCGGTCCGTGCTCCGGCCTGCCGGGAAGGTGGAGATCGACGGTACGGTGCTCGATGCAGTGACGCAGGGCGATTTCGTGGAAGCCGGGAAACCGGTGGTCGTGGTCCGGGCGGAAAGCAATCGCGTCGTGGTGCGCGAGATCCGGTAAGTGTATATAGGAGGGACTTAGCATGGTATTCGTTGTTCCCGTTCTTTCATTTGTGGTCATTATCCTCATCCTGTCGCTGTTCTTCCACTTCGTGCCGGTGGGGCTGTGGATCTCCGCGCTGGCGGCGGATGTGCGCATTTCTCTGTTCAATCTGGTGGGCATGCGCATCCGCCGCGTTTCGCCGCGGATGATTGTGCTGCCCCTCATCAAGGGGACGAAAGCGGGGCTGGCGCTCAATGCCAATCAGCTGGAAGCGCATTACCTCGCCGGCGGCAATGTGGATAATGTGGTGGATGCGCTCATCGCGGCGCACCGCGCGCAGATCGCGCTGAGCTTCGAGCAGGCGGCGGCCATCGATCTGGCAGGCCGCGACGTGCTGGAGGCGGTGCAGATGAGCGTCAACCCGAAGGTCATCGAGACGCCTACCATCTCGGCCGTAGCGAAAAACGGCATCGAACTGAAAGTCCGCGCCCGCGTCACAGTGCGCGCCAATATCGACCGACTCGTCGGCGGTGCGGGAGAGGCGACGATCATCGCCCGCGTGGGGGAAGGCATCGTCACGACGGTGGGCTCTTCGGAGAGTCATACGGACGTGCTGGAAAATCCGGATCACATTTCCCGGACGGTGCTGGGCAAGGGGCTGGACTCCGGCACGGCGTTTGAGATCCTGTCCATCGATATCGCCGATGTAGACGTAGGCCGCAACATCGGGGCGCAGCTCCAGACCGACCAGGCGGAAGCGGACAAGAAGATCGCGCAGGCCCGGGCGGAAGAGCGCCGCGCCATGGCTGTCGCCAAGGAACAGGAAATGAAGGCGTACACGCAGGAAATGCAGGCCAAAGTGGTGGAGGCGCAGGCCGAGGTGCCGCGTGCCATGGCGGAAGCGCTGAAAGAAGGCCATCTGGGCGTGATGGATTATTACAATCTGCAGAACATCGCCGCCGATACGGACATGCGGCAGAATATCGCAGGCCGGAGCGGCGAGCCGGAAGACCGCCGGTAATCGGCGGACGCGGAGGATAGAGCCATGGACTGGCTGAACCTGTTTTTCATCGTGGCGCTGATCTATTTCTTCTCTTCCCTGCAGAAACGGAAGAAACAGCGCGGACAGGCGCCGGAAGAGCGGCAGGCCCCGCCGGCCCCGCCGGAGACCTCGGAGACGAAGCCGGCTGCCCCTGCGGAGACAAGCGGCAGCTATGATTATGAGCGGTTCCGCAGGAAGCTGCGCCGCGCCTGGAAACTGCCGGAAGCGGGAACGGGCGAAGAGGCAGATGCGGAGGATCATGTGGAGAAGGAGACCCGCCGGGAGGAACGTCCCGTGCGGACTTCCCCGGCTCCTGTCCCGGTCCCGGAGCCGTCTGCGCCGATGACGGCGGAAGAAGCGGAGCGGCTCCGCCGGTGGCAGGACTATGCCCGCCGGCAGGAGGCCCCTGTGTCGGCTGCTGCCGCGGCAATGGTTTCTGCGGAGCCTGCTGACAGAGAGCCGCGTTCGCTGCCCCGCCGGTGGACGGAACGCGACGCCGAGCAGTGGATGATCTACGATGCGGTCTTCGGGGAGCCGCGGAGCCGCCGGAGATGGCGGCCGCTGAATGGGGAGCGCGGGAGATAATGCTGGACCGTTTCAGCCGGGAAATTTACGGAGAGCCGGAATGGTCCTGCGGACGGGCGTCCCTGTGGATCTGGGGGCCGTGTCTGCTGTATGCGTTGATGGCGGCAGGGCTGTTCCTGCAGGGGCTGCGCGGGGAGCGGATCTTCTTCTTCCCTGCGGCCGCGGCTCTGGCATTCGGCCTCTGGCGGCTGTGGCGTCTGCAGCTGCCGGTGGCACTCGTCTGCCGGGAACAGCTGCTGCTCCTGGCGCCGGGCCGGCTTTTGCGTGGCAGGGGCTGGCGGGAACAGCTTCTGGAACCGGTGTATTTTGTGACGGCTTATGAGGCGGTCGCCGGATTTTCCCCGCGGTGGAATGAGATGTACCTGGGCGAGGCGGCGCCGGGCGGGCTGGTGAAGGTTCCTGTGCTGCTGACGGCATTGTCCCGGAGAGATCGGGAAGTGCTCGTGCGGCGCATCGAGGAAAAACAGCAGGCCTGCAGACCGTATCAGGAGCGGTGAGCGGCGCAGCCGACAGCAGAAAGGAAACTTATGGAAGAACAGATGACAGAACAGCTGCATTTTGTAAAGACAGATCCCTCCGGGAACACGACAATTCTCGTTCTGGACCCGGTCGCAGAAGAACGGCAGAGCGGTCTCGCACGGAAACTGATGGAGCCGGGCAGCGTGATGGCGGAACAGGTGGCCTTCCTCGATGCGGCACCGCCCCGTTTCTGCGATATGGGAATCCGCATGATGGGCGGCGAATTCTGCGGCAATGCCGTCCGGTCCGCCGCGGCGTGGAAAGTCTTCGACCGGAATCGCTGGCAGCCGGTGACGGAGCCTGTGGAGGAAGAAGCCTTCGAGATCTCCTGCACGGGCATCGACCACAATGTGCGCTGCACTGTGCGGCCGGTCAGCCGCGCCTCGTTCGATGTGACGGCGGAGATGCCTCTGCCGCTTTCCATCGACCGGGTGAAGGCGGGAGAAGCAGAGTTCTGGCGGGCGGTCTTCCCGGGCATCACGCATTACTGTTACTGCGGGATGCCTTCGCCGGATGAGAAGCGGTGCCTCGTGCGTGCTGTGCTTGATGCCTATCCGGTGCCGGCAGAGGAAGCGGCGGGCATCCTGTTCTGGGACGGGACAGTGCTCGATCCGTTCGTCTATGTGAAGGAGACGGACACGCTGGTCAATGAGTCGAGCTGCGGCAGCGGGACGGCGGCCGTCGCGGCGTGCATGGCCTTCCGGCAGCAGGGAGCGGTCCGCATCGACGCCCGGCAGGCAGGCGGCCTCATTTACGGGGAAGCCTCGTGCCGGGAGGGGCGTGTCGCAGCGCTTCGCATCGGCGGCCTTGTCAAGATCACTGCTGAAGGCATGGCTTATGTCTGAACCTCATGGAAAAGGAGGAATCGATATGGAATTTTTTGATGTGCTCCACATGCGCCAGTCTGTGCGCAGCTATACGGATGAGAAAGTCGCGGACAAAGAGATCGAAGCCCTCGTGGAAGCGGCCCAGCTCGCGCCGGTGGGCATGCACAACAGCAAAGGCTATGTGCTTACGGTCATTACCAGCGAATCCGTGCTGACACAGATGAAAACGGCCTTTTCCCGGGTGACGGGAAAAGCGGGCGATCCGTCCTACGGCGCGCCGCTGTTTCTTCTGGTGTCGAAGACGCCGGAAGCCATCGAGGAGATCGCAAAATACGACGCGGCCTGCCTCATCGAGAACATGCATCTGGCGGCAGCGGATCTCGGGCTGGGGTCGGTCTATATCCACGGCATGATCTTTTCCATTCGCGGAGAGAAAGACTGGCAGAAGGCGGCCGGTCTCCCGGAGGAAGCCGTTCCGCTCTGCGGGCTGGCTGTCGGCCACAGCGCGCAGGCGCTCCGTCCGCGGCCGACAAAGGAGAATTTCAAAGTAACGTACGCCAGATGACGGAAGAGACGGCTGCGGCCGTCTTTTTCTGTGTCTGCCGAGAGAATCCGCGGGCTAAACGGGAAGAAATGAAGAAAAAACAGGAATGCAAATAGAAATTCTGTGCATCAGCCTTTATAATAAGAAAAAAGAAACTCGCTGATCCCGTGCGGCAGAGCGCAGGGGGCGTTTTCCTGCGGCACTTCGGCGGGTTTGCTGCAATAACAGACAGGCTGATTTTCAGTGGATAGTATTGGGGGAGACAGAATGGAAAAAGAAATCACGGCGGTGATTCTGGCAGCCGGCATGGGGACGAGGATGAAGTCCGAGATCCCGAAAGTGCTGCATAAAGTGAACGGCGTGCCCATGATCGAGCAGGTCATCCGTGTAGTAAAGGAAGCGGGCTGCACGTCCTGCGTGACCATCACCGGATATAAAGGAGATATGGTGCGGGAAGCCGTCGGGGATCAGACGGATTTCGCGGAACAGAAGGAGCAGCTCGGCACCGGCCATGCCCTGATGCAGGCTGCGCCGGCACTGGAAGGGAAGGATGGCTATGTGCTCGTCATCTGTGGCGATACGCCTCTTTTGCGGAGCGGGACGATTCGCCGGCTGATTGAAGCCTGTGAGGAAAATCATGCGGCGGCCGCCGTGCTCACGGCGGTCATGGACGATCCTTTCGGCTACGGCCGGGTCATCCGCGACAGCGAAGGGCACATGACCTGCATCGTGGAGCAGAAAGACGGGACGCCGGAGCAGCTCGCGGTCCGGGAGATCAATACGGGGACGTACTGCTTCGATATCCGGGCGCTTCTGGAAGCGCTCCCGAAAATCGGCTGCGACAACGCGCAGGGAGAATATTATCTGACGGATGTATTCGGGCTCATGATTCAGGATGGACTTATCGTCGTTCCGGTTGCCTCGGAAGACGCGGAAGAGACCATGGGCGTCAATTCCCGCGTCCAGCTGGCGGCGGCGGACCGGGTGCTGCGCTTGAGAAAGGCGGAAGAACTCATGCTGAGCGGCGTGTCCATCATCGATCCGGAGCGCGTCTATATCCAGCAGGACGTCACGGTCGGACAGGATACGGTCCTCTATCCGGGAACGATCCTGGAAGGCCGCACGTCTGTGGGATGCGGATGCCGCATCGGGCCGGATACGGAACTGGATAATGTGGTCTGCGGAGACGGCAACCACCTGAACCGCGTCTATGCGCATGACTGCACGATCGGCAGCCACAACGAGATGGGGCCGTTCGTTCATCTGCGCCCGGGAACGGTCATGCACGACCACATCAAAGTGGGCAATTTCGTGGAAGTGAAAAATTCCGATATCGGAAACGGCACAAAACTTCCGCATCTGATCTACTGCGGGGATGCGGACGTGGGAGAGAAAGTCAATTTCGGCTGCGGCACCGTGACGGTCAACTTCGACGGGAAGAAGAAGTACCGCACCGTCGTGGAAGATCATGCCTTCATCGGCTGCAATACGAACCTCGTGGCTCCGGTGCATATCGGAAAGCGCGCCTTCACGGCGGCCGGCTCGACGATCACGAAGGACGTGCCCGCAGAAGCGCTGTCCGTCGCGCGCGCCCGGCAGAAAAATATCGAAAACTGGGTGAAGGACGATACATACAAGGATTGATGTGGTAAAATAATTATATTGTGCATTTTCATTGTTCATTTTTGAAGAGGGAGACAGGCAAAATGAAGATGGAAGACGAATCCAAACTGAAGATTTTTAGCGGCACGGCACATCCCGTACTGGCAAAGGAAATCTGCGATTACATCGGCATCCCGCTGGGGAAGGCCATGTGCGGACGGTTTAACAACGGCGAGATCCAGGTCATGATCAATGAAAGCGTCCGCGGCAAGGATGTCTTCGTGATTCAGCCGACCGGGGCTCCTGTCAATGACAACCTGATGGAAATGCTCATCATGGTCGATGCGCTGAAGAGAGCTTCTGCCCGTCATATCACCGTCGTGGTGCCGTATTACGGCTATGCCCGCCAGGACCGCAAGACCCGCGGCAGAGAGCCGATCACGTCGAAGCTCGTGGCGGATCTCATGTCCAAGGCCGGCGTGACCCGCGTCGTCACCATGGATCTCCATGCCGGACAGATCCAGGGGTTCTTCGATGTGCCGGTGGACCATCTCATGTCTGCTTCTCTGCTCGCGAACTATGTGCGTAGCAAGCATCTGGACGATCTGACCATCGTATCGCCGGATCTGGGCGGCGTGACCCGCGCCAGAGAGCTGGCGGACCGCGTAGGCGCTCCGATCGCCATCATTGAAAAGCGCCGTCCGGAACCGGGTGTGGCAAAAGTCATGAACATCATCGGCACGGTGGAAGGCCGGAACTGCGTCATCGTCGACGATATGGTCGACACCGCGGGCTCTCTCTGCGAAGGCGCCAAGGCGCTGGCAGAGGCCGGGGCGAAATCTGTCTATGCGGCGGTCTGCCATCCGGTGCTGACGGACCCGGCGACGGAACGCATCCGCAATTCCAATATCAAAGAACTGATCGTGACGAACTCCCTGCCCATTCCGCCGGAAAAGATGCAGCCGAAGCTGACCGTCCTGTCCGTGGCTCCGCTTCTCGGGGAAGCGATCATGCGCATTTTCCACGAAGTCTCCGTAAGCCAGCTGTTTGATGACAAGGAATAAGACGGACATCCATGAAACTGATCGTGGGACTGGGCAATCCCGGCGCCGAGTATGCGCATACGCGGCACAACATGGGATTTGACGTCATCGATGAGCTGGCATCCCGCTGGGGCGTCTCCCTGTGGAAAGAGGATATGAAAGCGGACATCGCCTCCTGCGTGCGGGAGGGCGAGAAGATCCTGCTCGTGAAGCCGCTTACCTATATGAATAACAGCGGCGAAGCCGTGGGTGCGATCGCGCGGTACTACAAAGTCGGCCCGGACGATATCTACGTCGTCTGCGATGACCTTGACCTGCCTCCGGGAAAGACCCGCATCCGCAAAAAGGGCGCGTCCGGCGGGCACAACGGTCTGAAATCGCTCATCGCGCACCTGGGGACGGAAGAATTCAACCGCTTCCGCATCGGCGTAGGCCATCCCCGGGACGGCCATACGGTCGTGCAGCACGTGCTGGGACGGCCGTACGGCGAGGAGATCGCGGCCATCGAAGCCGCGAAGCGGTATACGGCCGATTCGATCGAAGGGGCGCTCCGGATCGGTGTGGACAAGGCCATGAACCAGTTCAATCCGAAAAAACAGCACGCCAAAAAAGAACAATGATGGAAGGAGGCCGGCAGACGGCCTCCTTTTTGCATTACCGCAAAGGATGAGAAACACATGAAGGGAACTCTGATCGTACTGGAAGGTATCGACGGCAGCGGGAAAGCCACGCAGTCTTCGCTCCTGGAGCAGGCGCTCCGCGCGGAGGGGCGGGAAGTGCTCCATATTTCCTTTCCGGATTATGAGAGCGAGTCCTCCGCACTGGTGAGGATGTATCTGAACGGGGAATTCGGCAGCGATCCCGCCGATGTCAATCCCTATGCGGCTTCCCTGTTTTTTGCGCTGGACCGGTTCGCCTCCTTCCGGAAAAAGTGGAAACCATTTTATGAAGCCGGCGGCATCGTCATTGCAGACCGGTACACCACGAGCAATATGGTCCACCAGATGACGAAGATGGACGGTCGGGAGGAACGGGAGCAGTTCCTGCAGTGGCTGGAGGATACAGAGTACGGGAAACTGGGCCTGCCGCAGCCCGATGCGGTCATTTTGCTCGATATGCCGCTGGCCGTATCGGAAGCGCTGGTGCGCCGGCGGGCGGAAGCCGGCGGTTCCATGGACATCCATGAGCAGCATGTGGAGTACCTGCGCCGGTGCCATGACGCTTACCAGAGGCTGGCCGACCGCTGCGGCTGGCAGCGCGTGGCCTGCACCGAGGGCGGCCGGCTCCTGGCGCCGGAGCGCATCGCGGAGCAGGTGCGGGCCTACCTGCAGCCGGTCCTGATGGGAAATTGAGCGCCGGTTCCGTCAGATGGATTGAATTTCCCCGGCGCTCTGTGTATAATGACAATCAATGAAATATCTCTTCAGGGCAAGGTGAAATTCCTGACCGGTGGTAATGGAGCGGTGCTCCGAGCCCACGAGCCGCATGGCAGATCCGGTGCGATCCCGGAGCCGACAGTACGGAAGAGGAAATCCTCTCCCATAGTCTGGATGAAAGAAGAGAGCTGTTCTGCTTTCGCAAGCCGCGTCCTGAAAAAGGAGGTGGCTTTTTGTTTTCTGCTGAAGACCGCGGATATATGAAGCTGGCGCTGGAGCTGGCCCGGCGGGGGATCGGCCATACCCGTCCGAATCCGATGGTGGGGGCCGTGCTCGTGAAGCACGGGACGATCATCGGCGAAGGCTGGCACCAGCAATACGGCGGACCGCACGCGGAAGTGAACGCCTTTGCCAGCTGCCGGGAGGATCCTGCGGGCGCGACGCTCTATGTGACGCTCGAGCCCTGTTCGCATTACGGCAAGACGCCGCCCTGTGCGGACCTCATCATCCGAAAGAAAGTGGCCCGGGTCGTGACCTCCATGGTGGATCCGAATCCGCTCGTGGCGGGGCGGGGCATCGAGAAGCTCCGCGCGGCGGGCATTCCTGTCACGGTGGGCGTGATGGAGGAAGAATGCCGGCGGCTGAATGAAGTGTTTCTGAAATTTGTGACGGAGAAGAAGCCCTTCGTCCTGTACAAAGCGGCCATGTCTCTGGACGGCAAGACCGCCTGCTATACCGGCGACTCCCAGTGGATCTCGTCGGAGACCTCGCGGGAGGAGGCGCACCGACTGCGGGCGCAGTATGCAGGCATCATGACCGGCATCGGAACCGTCCTGGCTGACGACCCGAGACTCACGGCGCGGATCGAAGGCGCCGAGGACCCCGTGCGCATCATCGCGGACAGCCAGCTCCGCATCCCGCTGACGGCCCGGGTGCTCCATGAACCGGGGCATACGATCCTCCTCACGACCTCGCAGGCGCCGGAGGAAAAGAAACAGCAGGTACAGGCGCTCGGCGCGGACCTCATCGTGGCCGACGGCCTGCACGGGGAAGTGGACCTGAATCTGGCCATGACCTGTCTGGCGATGAGCGGCATTGACGGGATCCTGCTCGAAGGCGGTTCAACGCTGGCCGCGGCGGCGTTGGAAGCGGGCATCATCGACAAGGTCTGCTTCTACGCGGCGCCGCTCCTCATCGGCGGCGGACGCGCGCCGTCGCCGCTGGGCGGATTCGGCGCGGCGCATCTGCCGGATGCGGTCAGGCTGAAAGATGTGGCCTGCGAGCCGAGCGGATGCGATTGGAAAATCACAGGGTATATCGACAGGGAGGCAGTGCATGTTCACGGGGATCGTTGAAGAAGTCGGCACCATCCGCCGGATCGGGCGGACCAGCCGGAGCGCGGAGCTCGTCATCGCCTGCCGGACCGTGCTCGAAGGGACCCGGGAGGGGGACAGCATCGCCGTGAACGGCGCCTGCCTCACCGTGACGCGGCTGTGGAACGATGCGTTTGCGGCTGATGCCACGCCGGAGACAATGGCGCGCACTGCCTTTTCCCTCCTTCGGCCGGGCGTTCCGGTGAATCTGGAGCGGGCGATCCGCGCAGGGGACCGGCTCGGCGGGCACATCGTGTCCGGTCACATCGACGGCACGGGGAAGCTGGAGTCGGTGACCCGGGACGACATCGCGGTAAATCTGCGCATCGCGTTCCTGCCGGAAAAGATGAAATATATCCTCGAGAAGGGCTCCGTCGCCGTAGACGGCGTCAGCCTGACGGTGACCGCGCGGGACAGCCGGGGATTTTCTGTCTCCATCATTCCGCACACGGGGCTGAAGACGGCGCTTCTGGAAAAACGGCCGGGCGATCCCGTCAACATCGAGTGTGATATACTGGGCAAATATGTGGAGCAGCTCATGCAGGCTCCGAAGCATACAGGGCTGACAATGGACGCGCTGCGTTCCTATCATGTGACAGGAGGTCATTATGGAGTATAAATTTGATTCCATCGAAACAATCGTCGAAGAGATCCGGAAAGGGCACTGCGTCATCATGCAGGACGCGGAGAACCGGGAGAATGAAGGGGACTACATCTGTGCCGCGGAATTTGCTACGCCGGAAAACGTCAATCGGATGGCATCGGAAGCGAAGGGTGTCATCTGCATGCCCATGGCGGGCGAGCTGGCGGACAAACTGTTCCTCGGCCCGATGATCCGCCGGAATACGGACAATCATCAGACGGCCTTCCTGGAATCCATCGATTACGTCGGGACCGGTACGGGCGTTTCGGCGTATGACCGCTCGGTGACGGCGCTCAAGGCAGTGGAAGACGGAGCGAAGCCGGAAGACTTCCGCCGCCCGGGCCATCTGTTTCCGCTCCGCGCGAGAAAGTGGGGCGTGCTGGAACGCGCCGGCCATACGGAAGCGACGGTCGATCTGGCGCGGATGGCCGGCCTCAAGCCGGCGGGGCTCTGCTGCGAGATCATGAATCCGGACGGCACCATGGCGCGCCGCGACGACCTGTTCCGCATCGCCCGGGAGAGGGGCATGAAGATCGGCAATATCCAGGACCTCATCCAGTATCGCAAGAAGCATGAGAAACTGGTGGAGCGCGTGGCGGAGGCGCGCATGCCTACCCGCTACGGCGAATTCCGCATCGTGGGCTACATCAACCGTCTGAACGGGGAGCATCATGTGGCGCTCGTCATGGGCGACGTGGCGGACGGCCGTCCCGTGCTCTGCCGGGTCCATTCGGAATGCCTCACCGGCGACTGCTTCGGCTCGCTCCGGTGCGACTGCGGCCAGCAGTTCGACGCGGCCATGAAGCGCATCGCGGCGGAAGGGCGCGGGGTCATGATCTATCTCCGGCAGGAAGGCCGGGGCATCGGCCTCATCAATAAGATCCGCGCCTATGCGCTCCAGGATCAGGGCTATGACACGGTCGAAGCGAATCTGAAGCTGGGCTTCGCGGCGGATCTCCGCGAGTACATGGTGGGGGCGCAGATGCTCCGCGACCTCGGCGCCGACACGATCCGGCTGCTCACGAACAATCCCGAGAAGATTGAGGAAGTATCCGATTACGGCATCCATATCACGGAGCGCGTGCCGATCCAGATGGAAGCTGGCAAGGAAGATGAATTTTATCTGAAGACGAAACAGAAAAAGATGGGGCATCTGCTGCAGTTTGACAAGGAGGATGAATGATGCGCATTATTTCCGGTACTTTCGATGACAGCCAGATCCGCGTGGGGATCCTGGCTTCCCGTTTCAATGAAGTGATCGTGTCGAAGCTGATCGACGGCGCGGCGGACGCGCTGGCCCGGCACGGCGTCGATCTCGATACGGTGGACCTGGCCTGGGTGCCCGGTGCATTCGAGATCCCTTCTGCGGCCAAGAAGATGGCCGAGTCCGGCCGGTATGACGCGCTGATTTGTCTGGGCGCAGTCATCCGCGGTGAGACGGATCACTACGAACACGTCGCGACGGAAGTGACGAAGGGCATCGCGCAGGTGTCGCTTGCGGCGGGCATCCCCGTGCTCTACGGCGTGCTCACCACGGATACGGTGGAGCAGGCGCTGAACCGCGCCGGCCTCAAGGCAGGGAACAAAGGCTTCGAGTGCGCCATGGACGCGCTGGAAATGGTGAGCCTGTTCAAAAAATTATCCTGAGGGAAGAGAGCTCCCGGCTGTGCCGGGAGTTTTTCTTTTGGGCGGACGGCCTGTGATACAATACAGACGACAGTGCAGAGGACTGCACGGACGGAGGGATCATGAACGGAAAAGAAATCAGATTTCTGGAAGCCTTTGAAGAACAGGCGCGGCGCGTGGAGGAAGCGGGCCGGATCCTGCGGCAGGTGACGGAGGGAGAAGCGGCGGCCGGCAAGGGCTGGGCGCAGATCCGCGAGCTGGCTTCGCGGACGCAGGCGGCCTGCCCGGCGCTGTATGAAAAGATGGTCCGCGCATTCCGGGAGCGGCCAGAGATCGAGACGGCGCGGCGGCTGCTGCTGGCGGCGGAGACGCTGATGAGGGAAGCGGAAGAACTGGCGGCGCGCTTCGCGCTGTACGGGCCCGCTGAGACGGATGGGCTCCACGTGATGGCGGAGCTGGTGCAGCATGCGCTGCATGAACTGGCGCGGATGGCGGCGTACGGCCGGACCCTGTCCGACGATTATCTGAAAGCGGAAGCGAGGGCGCAGCGCATCCGGAATTATGAAGCGCGCGGCGCGGAGTGTCTCCTTTCGTCTCTTCGCCCGCTGACCGCAGCGGATAATTGTCTGCTGGAGGCGCTGCGGCAGGCGCCGCTCTACGAGGGGATGAGGCGGATGCTCCGCACGGCGGCAGACTGCGCGGCGTTCTACGGAGAGACGGTGCAGGGCCTTTTATGAGGTGCATGGATGCTTTTTTTCTATCCATGAAGAAAGGCAGTTTCTTGACTTTGCCTGTTTTACAGGTGTAATGAAATCATATGGAGGAAATGCCATAGCAAAGGAGACATCCTTTGGGCCTGATTGATGATTCTTTCCCTGATTATCAATTTCGCTGCGGTGCGGGTCATACTCCTCAATGACTGCACAGCCAGGAAAGCGGCGCGGGCCGCTTTTTTTGTGCCGATTTTCCGGCATGCGGCGGTGTAGTATAATGAGAAATATCTTTTTAGAGGCAGGTGCAGGCATGAAACAAACGCGGACGTATCGATGGAGCGACGGCAGGGCGCTCACGCTGGGCGGGCCCATGCGGGTCATGGGCATCCTGAACGTGACGCCGGATTCTTTTTCCGACGGCGGCCGATGGGACACGGAGGCCGCCGCTTCGCGTCATGCGGCCGATATGGAAGCGGACGGCGCGGACGTGATCGATGTGGGTGCGGAGTCCACGCGGCCCGGCAGCACGGCGCTTACCGCGGAGGAGGAGACGAGGCGGCTCCTGACGTTCCTGCCGTCCGTGCTGCGCGCGTCGTCTGTGCCGGTATCGGTGGATACGTATCACTGGCAGACGGCAGATGCGGCGCTCCGCGCCGGGGCGCACATCCTGAACGACATCTGGGGGCTGCAGCAGGACCATGGAGAAATGGCGGAGACCGCGGCGGCGTATGACGTGCCGGTCATCCTGATGCACAACCAGACCGGCACCGCATACGACGGAGACCTCATCGCATGCATGAAAGAACATTTCTGCCGGTCCATAGAAATCGCGCTGGCGCACGGTGTGAAAGAGGAGAATCTGTGGCTCGATCCGGGGCTGGGCTTCGGCAAGACCGGCGGGCAGAATCTGGAGATCCTCCGGCGGCTCCGTGAGCTGACGGCGCTGCCGTATCCGTTCCTGCTGGCGCCGAGCCGGAAGCGGTTCATCGGCGCGGTCCTCGATCTGCCGCCGGAAGAGCGGGACGAGGGGACCGGCGCGGTCTGCCTGTGGGGACAGGAGCGGGGATGCGCCATGGTGCGCGTACACAATGTGCGGATGGTGGCCCGCATGGTGAAGATGACGGATGCGCTCATGCAGTGAGGAAGGAGGCGCGGATATGGACAGAATTTGTCTGAAAAATATGATTTTTTATGGGTATCACGGCGTCATGCCGGAAGAACAGCGGCTAGGCCAGCGCTTCTCCATCGATGCGGAGCTGCGGCTCCCGTTGGGTCGGGCAAGCCGGACGGATGCGCTGGAAGATACGGTGAATTATGCGGAAGTTTATGAGCTCATCCGGCAGGTCACGGAAGAAGAGCGGTATGCGCTGATCGAACGGCTGGCCGGAGAAATTGGCCGCCGGGTACTCGCGCGGTTTCCCCTGCTGGACAGCATCGCCGTGACGGTGCATAAGCCGTCGGCGCCGGTGCCGGGGCCGCTTGGCGATGTGGCCGTGACGGTGGAAACGGAGCGGCGCGATGGGTGAATACTATATTTCTCTCGGCTCCAATCTGGGCGACCGGGCGGCTGTGCTGCGAAGTGCGGTCCGTGCCATGGCGCATCAGGGGATCGTCGTGGAGGCCAGGTCGCCAATATATGAGACGCTGCCGTGGGGACTGGAAGAGCAGGCGCTTTTCCTCAATGCGGCGGTGCGGGTCCGCTGGGACGGGACGCCGGAAGACCTGCTGCGCCGTCTGCTGGCCATCGAGCAGGCGCATGGAAGAGAGCGGCTCATCCACTGGGGGCCGCGCACGCTCGATCTGGATCTGATCTGGGGAGAGGGTGTCACACGGGACAGCGATTTCCTGCGGCTGCCGCATCCTTTCTTCTGGGAGCGGGCGTTCGTGCTGGTGCCGATGGCGGATATCGCGCCGGATTTCCGGTATGACGGCCAGTCGATCCAGTCACGCATTGACGAGCTGCACGGCGGGGACTGTGTGCGGCGGACAGAAGAGACATGGGAGGAGGACGGAGATGGCAGAGACTGAAGACAGAGAAGCCGTGCAGGCCGGCCCGCAGCTCACCGAGCGGCTCCGCGCCTCGGGCCTGCTCCAGCCGGCGGCCGACACGCTGGACCGGGAACAGGCGGCCATGATATGCGGCGCGGACGGCGCGCAGAAAGCCTGGCTGGAAGAAGCCCTGCGGACAGCGGACCAGCCGGCTGTCATCATCGTGCCGGAACACAAAGATATCCTCCGCTGGGAGGAAGACCTGCAGTTCTTTTCACCGAATCTGGAGATCCTGCCATTTCCTGTGGTGGAGAAAGCAGATTTCGCCGTCACGTTCACCGGAACGGAAGCGCTGCGCGGGCGGATGCAGGCCCTGTCGGCACTCCTCGGCGGAAAACGGTGCGTCGTCCTGGCGACGGCGGTGGAAGCGGCGCAGCGGCTGCCCCAGCCGTCAGCGCTTCGGCAGAAAAAGCTGGAGTTTCACATCGGAGACGTGCTGGAGCGGGAGCCTTTTCTGGCGCAGCTCGTGGCATACGGCTATGAACGGGTGGATCAGGTGGAGCGGTGCGGTCATTTCGCCGTGCGCGGGGACATCATCGATATCTTTGCCATCAACGAGGCGCATCCGTACCGTCTCGAATTTTTTGATGATGAGATCGACGGCATCCGCCAGTTCAATGAGGACGATCAGCGGTCCATCGCGGCCGTTGAGACCTTTTCACTGCTGCCTCTCCATGCGGAAGGGGAGGAAACGGCCTGCCTTCCGGCCTATGCGGGCGGCGGGCTCCTCGTCTATGATGAACCGCAGCGGTGCGGGGAAAAGCTCCGGGATTATCTCCGGGAAGAACGGGAAAACCGCACGAGGTGCGCCGGATGGGCGGAAATCACCGCCCGGCGGGGGCGCATCCTCTTGTTTTCCCTGCTGAACCGCAGCCTGCCGGAATTCGCCGTGAAGGAAACCCTCATGTGGAAAGGCCAGACAGCCACGAATTTCCAGCGGCAGTTTCCCCTGTTTGCCGATGAGGCGGCCTACCGCCTCCGGGAAGGCTGGCAGGTGGGCATCACGGCGCTGCAGCCGTCGGAAAAGGAAATGATCGGGCAGGCGCTCCGCGAGCATGGACTGCCGCTGTCGGATGCGCTGGAAGAGGGCAGAGCGGCCATCGTGCCGGGCATCATCAGCAAGGGGTTCGAACTGCCGGAGATGAAGCTGGCCTTTTTTGCGGCAGGCGATATCCTCGGCCGGCCGAAAGTGCGGCGTTTCCGGTCTGCCGGCAAAGGCCAGCAGATCCGCTTCTTTTCCGACCTCCATCAGGGGGATTACGTGGTGCAGCGGACTCACGGCATCGGCCGCTACATCGGCATGCACACGCTGGAGATCGACGGCATGCATCGGGATTATGTGACGATCCAGTATGCCGGCGGGGACAAGCTCTACCTGCCCATGGAGCAGATCACCACGCTGGAGAAATACATCGGCCCGGAAGGGCAGGCGCCGGTGCTGTCGAAAATGGGCGGCGCGTCCTGGGAGAAGATCCGCAGCAGGGCGAAGCAGTCCATCCAGGAGCTGGCGGAGCGGCTGCTCGCCATCTATGCGAAACGGGAGATCACGCCGGGCATCGCGTTCGACCGGGACACGCCGGAGCAGCAGGAATTCGAAGAGGCCTTCCCCTATGTGGAGACGCCGGATCAGCTGTCTGCCGCAGAAGCTATCAAACGGGCCATGGAAAAGCCGGAGCCGATGGATATGCTGCTCTGCGGCGACGTGGGATTCGGCAAGACGGAAGTGGCCATGCGGGCGGTGTTCAAATGCGTCATGAGCGGCTATCAGGCGGTGGTGCTCGTGCCGACGACCGTGCTGTCGCAGCAGCACTATCAGACGTTCTGCGAGCGCATGGAGCGCTTTGGCGTGCACATTGCGGTGCTGAACCGCTTCTGCACGGCCAAAGAGAAAAAAGCCATCCTGAAAGGCGCGGCAGACGGCTCGGTGGACGTGCTCATCGGCACGCACGCCATCCTGTCGAAGAAGATCGAATGCCGGCGGCTGGGTCTCCTCGTGGTGGATGAGGAACAGCGCTTCGGCGTCGTGCAGAAAGAGAAATGGAAATCGCGGGACAGCGCCATCGATGTGCTGACCCTGTCGGCGACGCCCATTCCGCGCACCCTTCACATGAGTCTTACCGGCGTGCGGGATATGGTGACCATCGCGCAGCCGCCGTCGAACCGCCACGCCATCCAGACCTACGTGACGGAGTACGACGATCGGATCGTGCAGGAAGCCATCCTGCGGGAAAAGGCACGCGGCGGGCAGACCTATTTCATTTACAACCGCATCGATTCCATCGACGCCATGGCGGCGCATCTGAAGACGCTCCTGCCGGAGGATGTCACCATCGGCATCGCCCATGGGCGGATGAACGGCGACCAGCTGGAGCAGATCATGTTCGATTTCTTCGAAAAGAAATACGATGTGCTCCTCTGCACGACGCTCATCGAGAACGGGGTGGACCAGCCGAATGCCAATACGATGATCGTCTATGATGCGGACCGGATGGGACTGTCTCAGCTGTACCAGATGCGCGGCCGCGTGGGCCGTTCGGACCGGATCGCCCGGGCGTATTTCTTTTACCGCCGGGGGCGGGTGCTTTCCGAAGTCGCGGAAAAGCGCCTCGATTCGATCCGGGAATTCACCGAGCTCGGCGCCGGATTCAAGATCGCCATGAGGGACCTGGAGATCCGCGGCGCAGGCAATCTCCTCGGCGCGGCGCAGCACGGAAACATCGCCGCCGTGGGGTTTGCCACCTACTGCACGATGCTGGATGACGCCATCCGCCGGCTGAAGGCGGAGAAGCGGCAGGAGCCGATGCCGAAGAAACTGCCGGATACGGTGATCGAATTCATGCAGGATGCGTATATCAATGAAGCGTACATCGCCAGGCCGGAGCAGAAGATCGAGATCTACCGCCGGCTGGCTTCAGTCGCTTCGGAGAAAGAGCTGGAAGATCTCATCGACGAGGTGATCGACCGGTACGGCACGCCCACAGAGCCGGTGGAAAAACTTTTCGACGCGGCGCGGCTCCGCGTTCTCGCCCGGACGATCGGCATCGGCAGCATCGTCACGGAGGGGGACAGCTTCCTCCTCACCTGGGCGGATGCGGATTTGGCGGAAGGGCTGGACATCATGAAGCTGCCGCCGCAGTGGCTGGCGAAGCTCCATGTTTTGCCGAACAATCCGGTGCGTGTTAAAATAAAAAAAGCCGCCATTTCAGGCGAACCCATGAAATGGCTGACCGATTTCCTGCGTGCGCTGCACCGGGAGATCCGCACATCGACTTCTGGGGGAATCACACGTGCATAAAAATACTTTCGTACAGGGCGCGCTGATCCTGACGGTGGCGGGGATCATCGTCAAGTTCATCGGCGCGTTCAGCCGGATCTATCTGTCCCGGCTCCTCGGCGGCGAGGGGATCGGGCTGTACCAGATGGCCTATCCGATCTACCTGCTCTGTCTGGCGGTATCGTCGGCGGGGCTCCCGGTCGCCATTTCCATCATGGTGGCGGAGAAGAATGCGGTCCACGATTATCTCGGCGGGCAGCGGGTCTTCCGCATCTCGCTCATGGCGCTCACCGCGACGGGGCTGTTCTTCAGCGGCCTGCTCTATTTCGGTGCGCACTGGCTCATCGACAGCGGCATCGTGCGAGATCCGCGGGCCTACTGGTCGCTCCTCGCCCTGTCGCCGGCCATCCTCATGGCGACGATCCTGGCGACGCTCCGCGGGTATTTCCAGGGACTTCAGAACATGACGCCCACGGCGGTGTCGCAGATCGTGGAGCAGCTCTTCCGGGTGGTCATCATGATCGGGCTGGCGGTGGTGCTCCTCCCGCACGGGCTGGAATACGGCGCGGCCGGCGCTACGTTCGGCGCGGCGCCCGGCGCCTTCATGGGCATCCTCGTGCTGCTTTTCTTCTACTATAAAAACCGCGGCTGGCGGAAAGAGATGAAGGAAGCGCGGGATAAATCCATCATTCCCGATTCGACAGGCAAAATCATGAAGCGCCTGCTGATCCTGGCGCTGCCGGTGTCGCTGGCCAATATCATGCTTCCTATCGTGTCGAATATCGATCTCTTTATCGTGCCGCGCCGGTTGGAAGTGGCGGGCTTTGCCGTGGAAGAAGCGACGACCCTTTTCGGGTATCTCACCGGCATGGCGACGGCGCTCGTCAATATGCCGACCATCATGACCGCGTCGCTGGCGGCCAGCCTGGTGCCTGTCATCTCGGAAGCCATGGCGCGGAACAACCCCGATGTGGTGTATACGCGGACCGGGCTGGCCATGCGCATGGCCAATATCATCACAGTGCCGTCCTTCATCGGCATGTGCGTCATCGCGACGCCGATTTCCGCGATGCTGTACGCGACGCCCGAAGCCGGGCCGTGCATCGCTGTGATGAGCTTCGGCGTTTTCCTCCTCGGCGTGCAGCAGGTTACCACCGGCGTGCTGCAGGGGATGGGGAAAACGGCGATTCCTTTCATCAATATGGTGGTCAGTGCCTGCGTAAAGATCGTGCTGTCGTGGAACCTCACCGCGCTGCCCAGTCTGGGCGTGCTCGGCGCGGCGTGGGCGACGAACGCCGATTTCGGCGTCGCGGCTCTCCTGAATCTGTATTTCCTTCACAAATACACGAAGTATACGATGGATCTGGGGCATACGCTGCGCTGCTTCCTCTCGGCAGGCGTCATGGGCGCAGCCGTGGTGGGCGTCTATGCGGCGGCCTATCCGGTGCTTCACAGCAATACGCTGGCCACGCTGGCGGCGATCTGCGTAGGCATCGTTGTGTATGCGCTGGCCATCGTCATGACGCATACCGTGAAGGCCGAGGACGTGGAGAGCGTGCCGAAAGTCGGCAGGAAACTGGCCGCCGGGATTCGGAAAGTGGATATTTTCGGGAAAAAGGAAAAATAAATGGACTTCAGCTTTTTGAAAGAAGCCGGAGTGGATGAAAGAAGAGGCTTCACCGTGTGTCCGGCCTCTTCTTTTCATACTTTGCCGGCATCGCTTCTGCAGACCGTCGTCGTGACAGACATCGGCGGACCGGATGTCATGGAGGCTGTGAAGCGGGAATTCCTGCGGCGGTTCAGCGGAGCATCGGAGGTCACGCTGTGGGATGAATCGCAGCGGCAGGCGCGGACCGTGCCGGCTGGAGCGCTGTCGTATCCGGCCGGCGGCGGGGCGCTGTGCCTGATCTTCGACCCGGAGGCATGCCTGCGCCGGGAATGCGGCGCCTTTTCTCTGGACCGCCTGTGCCGAGTGATGGAAGCGCTGCGCGCGCCGGACGGCTGTCCCTGGGACCGAGCGCAGACCCATGAGACGCTCCGCACCTATCTTATCCAGGAAGCCTATGAGGTGGTGGACGCCATCGATCACGGCGATATGGACAATCTGAAAGAGGAGCTGGGGGATGTGCTGTATCAGGTGGTGTTCCACGCCCGGGTGGCGGAAGAAGCAGGGCTCTTTTCCATGCAGGACGTGGCGGACGGCATCGCCGACAAGATGATCGGCCGCCATCCCTATGTGTTCGGGACGATGTCTGCCGAAGAGACCGCAGAACTTCTCGGCACGTGGGAGGTCCGAAAGATGAGGGAAAAGCGCCGGCCCCACCTGCTCTCCGGGCTTTCCGTCAGCTTGCCAAGTCTACTCTTTGCGTGTATAATGCAAAAGAAAGTGAGTTCTATATGCAGGGAAAAGGCTGAAAAAGCCGAAGATCTCAGAGACCGCTTTGAATTCTCCTGGAGGAAGGCCATGGAAATGGCAGAGACAGGCAGCGATCCGGCAGAGATGGAACGCTGTTTTGGCAAAGCGCTTTTTGAAATGGCTGCTCTGATTCGATCGTTCGGAATGGAGCCGGAGCTCGCACTGCACCGGTTCAACAGTCTGTATGCAGAACAGTTCGGCAAATGGGAAGATGTCCTCAGCAGGGACGGCCGGTCGGCGGCAGAGGCGGATGAAAAGGATGTCCGCCGTCTGAAAGACTGGCTGAGAGAACAGAAGCTCTGCTGAATTTGCTGAAGTTTATAGAACACCATCGGGGAAAGCCCTGAAAAGTTTTGAAGGAGGATGTTTTAGAATGAACAAAACGGAATTAATCACTGCAGTAGCACAGGAAGCTGAAGTCACAAAGAAAGACGCGGAAAAAACGGTCAAAGCGGTCATCGATGTGATCAGCGCCGCTCTCGAAAAGGGCGAGAAGGTCCAGATCATCGGCTTCGGCACGTTTGAAGTCCGTCAGCGCAAAGCAAGAGAAGGCCACAATCCTTCCAGCGGCAATGTCATTCAGATTCCGGCTTCTAAAACTCCGGCTTTCAAAGTCAGCAAACAGCTGAAGGAAAGAGTCAATCAGTGATTTCCCCTCAGGGCAGAAGAGCATGGCGCGGCTGTGCTCTTTTTTTGTGCGCCCCTATGGTATAATGAGGAAAATTGCCCATCTATCCTTCTTATCGGCGGCAGGGCGGCCGTCTGGTGCAGAGCAAAGGAACGGGATATGAGACCGCACAGAAAATTTTTCATCCTTTCCGCCTCCATCGGAAGCGGGCATTCCCAGGCAGCGCGGGCGGTGGCGGAGACCATCAAGCTGAAACATCCAGGAGACAGCGCGCGGGTGCTGGATTTCCTCTCCGGCGATTCGTTTTCTCTGGACCAGCTGATCAAGAAGAGCTATCTCAAGATGCTGGACGTCTTTCCCATCATTTACAACCGGCTGTACAGCAATTCGCAGAACCGGTACCTGGGGAACGGCGTGCAGAGCCTCCTGTCATGGAGTTTCCGCCGCCGGATGAAGCGGCTCAACGCGGCACTGAAGCCGGATGCGCTGATCTTCACGCATCCATTCCCGGCCTGCGCGGCGAATCTGCTGAAAAAAGAGGGGGCGCTTTCCATCCCTCTGCTGGGCGTCATCACGGATTTCGATATTCATCAGCTCTGGATCTACAAGCATCTGGACGGGTACTGCGTGCCCACGCAGGAGCTGGCGGACAAGCTGGCGTCTCACGGCGTGCCGAGGGAAATCATCCATACGACGGGCATCCCTGTGCGCCGGTCGTTTTATGAAGAACGCAAAAAAAATCCGGTGCGGCAGGAAGGGACGGTCCTGATCATGGGCGGCGGGCTTGGCCTCGGGTATATCACGGACACGCTGAAACGGCTGGACAAAGTCCGGGAGATTCGGAATTTCATCGTGATCACCGGGCAGAACATCTCTGCTTACGAGGAGGTGGCATCGCTCCGGGACAAGCTGATGCATCCGGTGGAGCTTCACAGCTATACCAATAAAGTGGCGCATTTCATGGGAATCAGCGATCTGATCGTCACGAAGCCGGGAGCGCTCACCTGCACGGAAGCACTGACGATGCGCCTCCCCATGGTGCTGGTCAATGCGCTTCCCGGGCAGGAGCAGGCCAATGCGGCGCACCTGCAGGACAAGGGCTGCGCGGTGTGGGTCAAGCGGGGACAGCTGGCCGATACGGTGCGGGATCTCCTCATTCATCGGGAACGCCGGCAGGAGATGGCTGAGCACTGCGGCCCGCTGATGGAAGACAGCAGTGGAAAAATCGTGGATATCCTGTACGGCATGCTGGGGCCGGAGCGGACGTCCGCCGTCTGAAGGGACGGGAGCCGGGAGCGGGAGCCCGGCTTTTTGCGTGGGCCGCGCCGGATTTGGCAAAACAGGAACGGGATGCATATAATACAATCAGCCGGATTTCAGCCGGCGGATGATGATCCAGAGGGGAATCTATGATACAGTCACTGCTTTTTGTTTTCGGACGTTTCCAGCGGGGTGTGCTCATCCTGTCCGGTTTTGCCGTGTTCATGGTGATCGGGGCTTTGCTCCTGATGCTGCCAGCCGCGCAGACCGGCACGAGGGAGATCGGATTCATCGACGCGCTCTTCACTTCGGTCAGTGCGGTGAGCGTCACCGGGATGAGTCTCATCAATATGAGAGAAGACCTGACTCTGTTCGGACAGCTTCTCATGCTGTTCATGATCCAGGTGGGCGGGCTCGGCATCATGACCATCATGGCCATTATGGGGATCTCCACGGGCCGGCGGATCCGTCTCCAGGAGCGCCTCCTCATCCGGGACTCGTTCAATCTGCAGACTCCGTCGGGCATGGTGCTTCTGGTGCGGAAGATCATCGCCATGACGTTTTTCGTGGAATTTGTCTCCGGCACGCTGTTGGCCATCCATTTCTATCGGGAAATGGGGCCGGCGGGGATTTATTACGGGTACTGGCATGCGGTGTCGGCTTTCTGCAACTGCGGGCTGGACCTGTTCGGCACCGGGGGATTTTCGCCTTTCGCGCGGGATCCTTTCGTGTGCGCCGTGGTGATCGTCACCATGCTGCTGGGCGGCATCGGGTTCGTTGTCATCGACGACGTGCTGCGGAAGCGGTCGTGGTCGCATCTGTCGCTCAACAGCAAGCTGGTGCTGACGGCGGAGCTGTTTTTTACGCTGTTCGGCGCGGTTGTGTTTTTCATCATGGACCGGAACAATCCGCGGACGATGGGGGACATGAATGTCTTCATGGAAGTGCTGAATTCGCTGTTCATGTCCATTTCGTCCCGGCTGGCGGGATTCACCACGTTCGATATCGTGGACGTGAGCATCAGCACGCAGCTCATCGTCATGCTGCTCATGTTCACCGGTTCGGCGCCGGTGTCCACGGGCGGCGGCGTGCGCACGACCACGGTGATGATTATTTTCCTGTCGGTCCTCTCCTGGATCCGCGGGAAGCAGGACGTGGTGATTTTTCACAAACGGATCAGCGAACGGTCGATTTCCAAAGCGTTTCACATTTTCACGCTGTCTTTCGCGCTGACCTTCCTCACGGTTTTTCTACTGCTTCTTTTCGATACGCGGGGGTTCCGGCTGGAGGAAGTTCTGTTCGAAGGCGTATCTGCTTTCAGCACGGTCGGATTCAGCGTGGGGCTCACGGACCAGTGGAATGATTTCTGCAAGATCATCCTGATCTTCGCTATGTTCATCGGCCGCATCGGCGTCATGACGCTGGTGCTGGCCTTTGCGGAGCGGCATCAGGGACAGGTCCGGTATCCCACGGAAAATGTGGTCATTGGGTAAGGAGTGCGGCATGGAACAGAAACTGCAGTTTTTTGTGGCGGGGCTCGGGCGCTTCGGCGAAAGCGTGGCAGTCACGCTGGATCAGATGGGCTATGACGTGATGGCCATGGACAAGGATGAAGACGTCGTCCAGGACCTGTCGGACAAGCTGGGATACGTGGTGTGCGCGGATGCTTCGGATGAGAAGAACCTGAACGCCATCGGCGCCGGCAATGCGGATGTAGCAGTGGTCGCCATCGGCGATCTGTCGGCCAGCCTGCTGACGACGCTGCTCCTGAAGGACATGGGGGTCAAGCGCATCGTTGTGAAGGCGCTGGACGAGCTGCACGGGAAGATGCTGCAGAAGATCGGCGCGGACAAGATCATCTATTCGGAGAAAGAGATGGGCATCCGCGTGGCGCACAATCTCACTTCGTCCGGTATCGTCGATTACATCGAGATGAACAACAATATCACTGTGGTGACCATCCATATCCCGGAAGCCTGGATCGGGAAGACGCTGCTGGATCTGGATGTGCGCCGGAAATATCACATCACGGTAGTGGCCATCCGCCGGCAGAAAGAAAATTTCATCAATCCGCGGCCGGACATGGTCATGCGCGCCGGGGATATGCTGGTTATTCTCGGGGACAATGCGAGCGTGAAGGAGATCACCAGCCGGCTGGACTGAGGCCGCGTGGATGAACCGGTGATTTTGTGTTATGATAATGTAGAATTTGTCAGGCCTTCCCTTTGTTTCGGCTGCGCCGGCAGTGGGACGCCTGTTTCCCTATACATGGATATTGACACGCATATAGAGTTTACAGGTACTGGAGTGAATGGATTGGAAAAATTAGTTATCGAAGGGGGGACTCCGCTTCACGGGTCCGTCCGGATTTCCAGCGCAAAGAATGCAGTGCTCCCGATTATCGTGGCGGCGCTGCTGCCGGAAACGCCGGCGACGGTCGTCGATGCGCCGGAGCTGGATGATGTACGGACCATCTGCAGCGTGCTGGAATCCCTGGGGGTCAAAATCACAAAGTCCGGCAATACGATGACTTTTGATGCGGCCCATGTGGACAGGACGGAAGCTTCCTATGAACTGATGAGCCGCATGCGCGCTTCTTTCCTCGTAATGGGGCCGCTTCTGGCGAAAAAACGGCACGCGAAGATCGCGCTGCCCGGCGGATGCATGATCGGCAGCCGTCCGATCGATCTTCATCTGAAAGCCTTCGAAGCGATGGGGGCGGAAATCGAAATCCACAACGGCTATGTGGAGGCAAAAGCGCCGCAGGGACTGAAGGGCGCGGAAATTTATCTGGACTTCCCCAGCGTGGGCGCAACGGAAAATGTGCTCATGGCGGCGTCTCTGGCAGAAGGCCGCACGGTCATCGAAAATGCGGCGGAAGAACCGGAGATCGTCGATCTGGTGACGTTCCTGTCGAGCATGGGGGCCAATATCAAAGGGGCCGGCACCAATGTGATCCGCATCGAAGGCGTGAAGCGTCTGGAAGGCGTGTCGCATACGGCGATCCCGGACCGCATCGAGGCGGGCACGTTCATGATCGCGGCGGCTATGGCCGGCGGCGATG
>ERZ826016.333-NODE-333-length-59563-cov-5.371748_pt1 | contig 59563 bp, 44 predicted proteins | sample MGYA00519872_ERZ826016 | MGnify/ENA primary metagenome ERZ826016 (study PRJEB31778, sample SAMEA3449218) | human gut metagenome | biome: human gut; feature: human-associated habitat; material: faeces | place: United Kingdom | collected 2010/2012 ... | reverse complement strand
ACTTGCATGTGTTAAGCACGCCGCCAGCGTTCGTCCTGAGCCAGGATCAAACTCTCCATGATAGATTGTTTGATGGCTCGATGCCATGTTGTTCTCAAATGATTTGCGGGATAAAGATATCCTGCACATCGGCATATAGTTCGCTGTACTGTTCAGTTTTCAAAGAACGAGCCGCTCGGTGCGACTTTGACATGATAGCAAATCTGAGACTTGCTGTCAAGTGGTTTTCTGAAAAATATTTTTCAGAGGTCTGCCGCCCTGTCGGCGATGTAGATTATACTACCACGGCTTTCCGCCGATGTCAACAGAAAGACGTTTCCTCTTTCTGCCTTCCGGCTTTCAGCGTAAATTATTTTAGCAGTTTTCCCCGGCCGTGTCAAGAATCTGTATAGAATCGGTCCGGCACCGGTTTCTCTGAAGCGGTTTGCGCCCGTTTCAGAGAATTCCGTAGATAACCTCCTTCAGGCGCCGCGCCGCCTCTTCCGGCTTCGGCTGCGCCATGATGGCGGAGACTACCGCCGCGCCGCTGATGCCGGTCCCTTCCAGCGCCGGCATGTTCCTGGCATTGATCCCTCCGATAGCGACTACGGGGATCCGGACGGTCTGACAAATCGCGGAAAGAGTCTCCTTCGATACGGGCACGGTGTTCGTCTTCGTCGCCGTGGGGAACACCGCGCCTACGCCCAGGTAATCCGCCCCGTCGCTTTCCGCTTTTTCCGCTTTTTCCGCTTCTTCCACCGTCTGCGCCGAAACGCCGAGGATCTTGTCCGGCCCGATGAGCTGACGCGCGGCCTCGGCGGGCAGATCGGACTGCCCGAGATGCACGCCCGCCGCATCCACCGCCAGCATGATGTCGATGCGGTCGTCGATGATGAGCGGCACATGGTAAAAATCCGTCACTTCTTTGAGCCGGAGCGCCCGCTCGTACAGCTCTCCGCTGGACGCTTCTTTTTCCCGAAGCTGCACCAGCGTGCATCCGCCGCGGACAGCCTGTGCCACCAGTTCTTCAAAATTCCGTTCTCCTGCCATGCCCCGGTCGGTCACGAGGTACAGCGTGTAATCCATTTCAGGCTTCATGATAGTTTGCGCCCCTTTCCAGCGTTTCTCCATCCATCTGTCCCGCCGCATCGAACAGCGCCGTGTGAAAGCTGCCCAGCCCTCTGCCTCCGGCCTGCGCCCACGCTATCTCGCCGCAGAGGCCCATGAAGATGAGGCCCGCCGCAGCGGATTCGAGCAGATGCGCCGGGTCGGCGCCGCAGAACGCCGCAGTGACGGACGTACACATGCAGCCGGTGCCTGTCACGCGCGCCATGGCTGCGCAGCCATTGTCGATGGCCAGCGTCCGCACACCGTCCGTCACGATATCTTCTGCCCCGGTCACGGCGGCGACACAGCCCCACCGCAGGGCCGCGGCCCGGGCAACACCCGCCGCGTCGAGCGCTTCGTCGGCCGATGACGCGTCCACGCCGTTCGTCCGGGCGGTGAGTCCGCAGAGGCTGCCGATCTCGGAAATATTGCCGCGCACCACGGAAGGCCGCACGGTCTCCATGATTGTCCGCGCCGCTGCCGTGCGGAACGGCACCGCGCCGCAACCCACCGGATCGAATACGACGGGGATCCCCATTTCGCGGGCTTTCCTGCCGGACGCCAGCATGGAAGACACGGTCCGTTCATTCAGCGTGCCGAGATTGAGCACCAGCGCCTGCGCGATGGCCGTCATGTCCGCCGCTTCTTTCGGATCATCCGCCATGACCGGCGAAGCGCCGGCGGCCAGCATGATATTGGCGCAGTCATTGACCGTGACATAATTCGTGATGTGATGGACCAGCGGGCGGACTTCCCGCAGCCGGTCCATCCGGACTTTCAGTTCCAGCTCCATTTCACAGCTCCTTCTTTTCCGGTTCTTTTCGCTCCGCCCGCTCATAGTAGACCCGGGCCAGCTCCCGGTCCCACGCCACATGCGTACCAGTCGCGTAGAAATCGCCGAGGATCGCATTGGCTTTGCGGTCCCCCGCCTCAGCCGCCTGGCGGAGCAGCTCCAGCGCGGCTCTTTCGTTCTTCGGCACGCCGAGGCCGCTCAGATACAGATCCGCCGCATAGACCCGGCTGCGCACGTCCCCGTCCCGGATTCCCCGGAGGAACCACTGCAGGGCCTTCGCATGGTGTTCGGCCACATTGTCGCAGAGAAGGAGGCCGATATGACGGTTCGCTTCCGCGATGCCGCCGTCTGCCGCGATAGAGAGCCATTCCATGGCCGCGGCCTGCGCCTCCTCATACCGCCGGGCATCCCGCAGGATGAGCATCCCCGCCTGGAACGCGCCGCGCACGTCGCCCAGCTGATACGCTTCATTGAAATAATCAAAAGCGGCCCGCACATCGTGCCTCCGGCCGCAGCCGTCCCGGCACATGAATCCCAGATACAGACAGCTCTCCGCACTGCCGCGGTCGGCCAGCACCTGGAAGCAGTCTTCTGCCCGGGCATAGCCGTCCCGCGTCCGCTGCCGGAAGGACTGCACACCCAGGGAAAACAGCAGCCGGGCCGCCCGCCGGCTCCCCCGGATGACGGCGTCCGACAGGTACCGGCCGGCTTTTTCATAATTCCGGATGGCCAGATAATCCCGCCCCAGACGATACAGCCGGTCCGCCGCTCTGTGTTCCTCCATGCCGGTCACCTGCCTTTATTTCCATACGACTTTATTCTATCACGGCCTCTGCCAAATAAACAGAAAAGGCTTCCCGAAGGAAGCCCCTGATGCGCTGCCGCTTATTTGTTTCTGTCCAGGAACGCCCGGACATCGCCGTAGCTGATGAAACCGACGAACTGATCTTTCGGCTGGCCGTCCTTGAAATAGATGACCGTCGGCACCGTATCGATCTGGAAGCGCGCCGCCAGATCCTGATCCTCATCGATATTGATCCCGTAGAAAGGAAGCGTCTCTTCTTCCGCAGCGGCCTTCGCCAGCACCGGTTCCAGCCGGCGGCAGTAGCCGCACCACGGCGCGCCGAACGCGACGACCGCCGCGCCGCCCGCCACAGCCGCTTCGAATGCGTCTTTCCCAGCGATTCTCTTGATTTCCATGGTCTGTTCCTCCTTATCTCAATCCCGGCCCCGTGCCGGCTGTTTTCTTCTTGTCTGTATCTTACCCGATATATTTAAATATGTCAATATAGAAAGAATCCATCCCCTTGAAATCCGCTGCCCTGGCAGACCGTATCCATCCGGCAACTTCCGGAGGCACTGAAAAAGCCGCCATTCCCGATTTCTCTACAGAACCGGAAATGGCGGCCTCACTGTTTCTGGTGGAGACGAGGGGAATCGAACCCCTGTCCAAAAAGCCTGTCCCACAAGCCTCTCCGAGCGCAGTTCCTGATTGAGATGTCGATGAAGTACCGTTCAGGAACAAACTACCTTCACCCATTCCGGTGCGGTTCCCGCCGAGTTACCGGACGTCGCTCGTTGGTATCCTGCTGGATGGTGCCTGTCCGGAGCCGCAGGAGAACTTCGGAGAGACATTAGCAGATCAAGCTGCTAAAGCAAAATCACGTTTTGCGTTTATTTTTGTCCACCGTTTCATGGGGTAGATGGAATCCCAGCTCGCTTCTTATGACACAGCAGCTCCTGTCGAAACCAGTGCGTCCCCGTTGCAAGATGTATTTTACAAAATCCCCGAAGAATTGTCAAAAGCCGTCCGGCGTGCCGAAGAGGTCGCGCCAGGCCGGCGCTCCGCCCATGCCTTCTGCGGAAAAGACCGCGTCGTACACCGCCCGGCGGACGGCCGTCTCCGCGAGATACCCCACCGTATCCACCGGCGCCTCCGCCGTGCCGGACGCCATGACGAAGAGCGTATCCCCATCCATGGTGGTGTGCACCGGACGGATGGCGCGGGCCAGCCCGTCGTGCGCCATGCCGGCCACCGCGCTGCACTGCGCCTTTGTGAGGACCGCATTCGTGACGATGCAGCCGATGGTGGTATTCGCCCCTTCGAAGCTCCGCTCCGTTCCTTCCAGCATGAGCGCATCGGAAGAGACGATGCCCTTCCTGTCTTCCGTCAGCACGCCGGCCACCGGCGTATCTTTATCATACACTTCCCCGCAGGCATTGACCGCGATATAGGCGCCCACCCAGAGGCCGCCGGGGAGCGAGAGCTCCGCATAGCCTGCGCCGCTCTTCATGCAGTGGTCCGGTCCGAGCAGTTTCCCCACGGTCGCGCCGGTCCCCGCGCCGCGGCATCCTACCGAAAAGGTCGTCCCCGCGCGGCAGACCGCAAGCTCGCCCATCTCCCGGTCCGGGAAAGCGCCGCTCTCCCCGATCAGCAGATCGAACAGCACCGCGCCGCATACGATAGGCACATGCACCGGCCCCACGGAAAAGCCGACGCCCTCCGCGCCGAGCCGGCGCATGACGCCGCAGCTCGCCTCCAGCCCGAAGGCCGAACCGCCGGAGAGCACCACCGCATGGATCTTCTCCACGGTCTTCTCCGGCCGGAGCAGGTCGGTCTCCCGCGTCCCCGGCGCGCAGCCCCGCACGTCCACGCCGGCTGCGGCCCCGCCTTCCGGCGCCAGGATGACCGTGACGCCGGTCAGCCCTTTCAGGTCTTCCGCCGTGCCGATGCGATATCCCGGCACATGGATGGTCCGTTCTGTCATAATGTATCCTCCCTTCTTGCCAGTTCCACGCAGGCCGAGAAATCCGCCGGAATCGGCGCTTCGAAATGCATCCGTTCTCCCGTGAGAGGATGTTTCAGGTCCAGCGTGCGCGAATGGAGCGCCTGCCCCTCGATGGGGAAATGATCTTTTTTGTAGCCGTACAGCGGATCGTTCACCACCGGATGGCCGATGTGGGCCATATGCACGCGGATCTGGTGCGTCCGCCCTGTCTCCAGCCGGCATTCCAGCAGGGAATAGTGCGGCAGATATTCCAGCACGCGGAAATGGGTCACCGCCGGCTTGCCGGTCTTGGGCGCCACGTCCCATTTCATCCGGTCTTTGGTGCTCCGTCCGAGGGGCAGGCGGATGATGCCGTGATCCCCGGCCATCTTGCCGTGCACCAGTGCTACGTATTTCCGCTGCGCGCTGTGCGAGCCGATCTCCTCCTGCAGTACGCGGTATGCCTCGGCAGTCTTCGCCGCCACCATGACGCCGGACGTATCCTTATCCAGCCGATGCACGATGCCCGGCCGCTCCGGATCCCCCGCTTCAAAGAGGGACGGCCCCACATGATACAGCAGAGCGTTCACCAGCGTGCCATCCGGATTGCCGGAGCCCGGATGGACCACCATGCCCCGCGCCTTATTGAGGACGATCATGCAGTCGTCTTCGTACAGGATGTCCAGCGGGATATCCTGCGGCACCAGCTCCGCCTCTTTCGGCTCCTCGTAGGAAAAAAGCACCACGTCGCCGGGCACCATGCGGTAATTCGGCTTGACCGCCTTGCCAGACCGCAGCGATACGGTTCCCTTCTTGAGCCACTTCTGGATCTCCGATCGGTTCAGGTCCGTTTCCTCTGCGAGGAATTTGTCGATGCGCTGTCCCGCATGCGGTTCGCCTGCCGTCAGTTCATAGGTTTTCATCAGTCGCCGTGCCTCCAGAAATAAAAAAGAATGAGCGCCATGCCGACGCAGATGGCGATGTCCGCCACGTTGAAGATCGGCCACACGCGGAAATCAAAAAAATCCACCACGCCGGCGATGCGCACGCGGTCCACCGCGTTGCCCAGCGCGCCCCCGAGCAGCAGCCCGATGGCTGTGGGAAAATAGACGGGCTTCTTCGGGATGCGCTTCCTCATCCAGATATACGCCCCGAAAAGGAGCACCACGATTGCCAGAAAAAAGGCATGCTGATATTCCAGTATGCCGAATGCGGCGCCCGGGTTAATGATATAAGTCAGATGGAACACGTGCGGGATGAGGGGGATGCTCTCTCCCAATTCCATATGCCCCTGCACGAACCATTTGACCAGCTGATCCAGCACGGCTACCGCCGCCGCTGTAAGAATCGTATTCATAGCTTTCCTCCCGTTCCCTCATTATACCATGGGCCGCCTGTTTCTCTCATGCAAAAAGCGCCCCTTCCGGGACGCTTCTATTTCCTATCCTATCAGCCGCCGTGCGCCACGAAGACTTCCACCGGACGCACGCCGAAGTCATAGCATTCAGAAAACGTTTCCATGCACAGGTCGATGCGGTTCCCCACGATTGCGCCGCCCGTATCCGCCGCTACGGCATCGCCATAGCCGGGGATATAGACGGAAGCACCGAGAGGAATCACGCTCGGATCGACTGCCACCGTACCGCGTCCGGCTTTCGTGCCGGTCGCCGTGATGCCGCGGCCGTCTCCATCCGTCGGATGATAAGCCGTCGCTTTCATGCGGAGCACGCGGCCCACCGTATCCTCCTCACTGCCCACGCGGAGCGAGCCTTCCGCCCCTTCATCGAGCAGTTCCGTCCGCACGACCTCCGAGCGGATCACTTTGCCGTCGGAAATGTATTCCTCCACCGTGACCGCCTGCTCTCCGGCCCGTCCCGGATCGAGGACTGCTTCTTCGCCCGCGCCGAGCGCCGCATCATACCATTTCACATAATTCACGGGCAGCTTCTCCGTGCGCACGGACACTTTCTTCGTGTACGGCACCACATGGATGACCATATCTTTTTTGACCTTGCCGAGACCGTCTTCGAGCGGCATCATGGTCTGCCAGTCATAGCCCGCGTCATTCACAGCGCCCTGCACTGTCTGCTGCGCCGTGTAGATTTTTTTCGTCCGGCTCCCTTCCTTGATGGTCACCGGCACGGCCCGCTCCACGACGACGATGGAGCCCTGCTCCGGCTTATCCGTGCTCGCCCAGTACGTATCATATTTCCCGAGCCGCACCCCCGCATTGCGGAGCACATCCGGGAAATTGTCCGCTGCCGCCTGCACCACTTTCTTCGTCTTGCCGTCGAATACGGTGACTGTCCGGCCCGCCATGTCGAAAGCGGACAGGGAGTACACCGAGGCGGCGGTCAGGATCCCTGCCAGTACGACACGGACCCACAATTTCCATTTCTGTAAGAATCGATCACACACGTATATCCCTCCTACGGTCAGAAATTCTACCATAGGAAGACTTTTTGTAAAATTTCATGCAGTTCACAATATGCTTTATATCCGATTTTTACAGATTTTATCGAAGATCAGAAGCATCATTTTACAAGAGAGTTGTGTATAATTTTTTCGATATTATTTTCTCAACTATCCAATTTATTCGATAAATACTGAATATTTTCCTTCCTCATTATGTAAACTTTGTCTTTTTGTAAAAGATTGTCCAATTTTTATCCGCAGAGAAAAATGAGGGAATCCCCCACCTGCTGTCTTTTTACGGAAAATCTCTCATTTAGATTGTCCATTGGATATGGACATTTTGGCGAATTTTCTCTTCTTACGAGATTGCCCTTTTTTGTCCCATAATTTTTCATTGGTTTTCGAGGATTTTCAATATTGAGGTCAGATGCTCCTGCTTTCCAGCGCTCTCCACTTTCCCCGTCAAACGCAAAAAATTTTCTCTTTTTTCTCTGCTTTTCCCTCTCATTTCAGAAAAATTTCTCCACTTGCCGGAGGGTTCTCCCGAAGAGGATACCACCCGGCGACTGTTTTTGCGAAACCATCCACCCATTTCACTGCCGCCGGATGTCCTGTCCAAAAAGACACAGCACAGAATGACGCTTTGGAAGCGTCTGCCCCGAGTATCCCGCCGCATCAGATCCGCCGCTGCTGGCCCGCGGGCAGCAGGAGAAAAAACAGCAGCAAAAAAGAGCACAGGCGCAAGGCCCATGCCCTTATTGGAGCTTTCTGTCAGCTTTTCACAGGGATGTACGGTTCCATCCTCTGCTTCAGCGTCATATGGTCGTCCCGGTCGCGGTCTTCCGCCGTGCGCTGGAAGACTTCCTGCGCGCAGATCCGGTTCTCCGAAGCGATGGTCTTTGTCCACGTCCCGTCGGACTGCATGATGTGCGCTTTCTGGTTGTCCGCCAGTTCCAGATCGAGCATCTTTTTCAGGCGCGCTTTCAGTTCCGGATCTTCCACCGGCACCATCAGTTCCACGCGGTCGTTCAGGTTGCGCGGCATCCAGTCCGCGCTGCCGATATACAGCTCTTCCCGCCCGCCGTTGGCGAACCAGAAGACGCGGCTGTGTTCGAGGAAGCGGCCCACCAGGCTGCGCACCGTGATGTTGTCGGACAGCCCCGGAATGCCCGGGATGAGCACGCATATGCCGCGGACGATGAGCTCAATCTTCACGCCCGCTGCGGACGCTTCATAGAGCTTGGCGATCATTTCCCTGTCGAGGAGGGAATTCATCTTCACAATCATGTGCGCCGGCTCGCCTTCCTTCGCATACCGGATCTCCCGGTCGATGAAGGAGATGCACCGTTCCCGCAGATTGAGCGGAGCCACGATGAAGGAATTCCACATGGGCGGATCGGAATAGCCGGACAGCAGATTGAAAAATGCAGAGGCGTCCATACCGAAGATATCATTGCACGTGAGGATGCCCAGGTCCGTATAGAGCTTGGCCGTCGACGCATTGTAGTTGCCGGTCGCCACATGGACATAGCGGCGGATTGCGTCTTTTTCCCGGCGGATGACGAGGGTGCACTTGGAGTGCGTCTTCAGGCCGACCAGACCATAGATGACGTGCGCGCCCGCTTTCTCCAGCCGGCGGGCCATGAGGATGTTGTTCGCTTCGTCGAAGCGGGCCTTGACTTCCATGAGGACCGTCACCTGCTTGCCGTTCTGGGCCGCCCGCTCGAGCGCGCGGATGATCGGGCTCTGGGAGCTCACGCGGTACAGCGTCTGCTTGATGGCCAGCACGTCCTTGTCGTCGGCGGCCGTGTCCACGAATTTGACGACGGAATCGTCAAACGATTCATAGGGCAGATGGATGAGCATGTCCTTCTGGCGGATCATGTCGAAGATATTGCCGCCGCCCAGCTGGATGGAGCTCCACGGGCGGTGGGGATGCGCTTCCGGATAGCGGAGCCGGTCGTAGCCCTTGATGCCGCAGAAGGAGAAATACATGGTGAGATCGATCGGGCCGTCGATCTCATAGAGATCCGCCTTTTCGAGGCTGGTGGCCTGCGTCATGAAGCGCTGGGTGAAGCGGCTCGTCCCCGCTTCGAATTCGAGGCGCACCGCTTCGCCTTTCTGGCGCTTGCGGAGCTGCCGCTCCACTTCCACCACGAGGTCTTTCGCGTCTTCCTCGTCGATGTAGAGGTCGGCGTCGCGGGTGATGCGGAACGCCCGCGCTTCCAGCAGGTCGAATCCCACGAAGAGCCGCGCCGCGAAGTAGCGGATCACGTTCTCCAAGAGGACGAATTCTTTCCGCTCCGGAAAATCCGGATTCTGCGGCAGCGCGATGATGCGAGGCAGCACGGACGGCACTGGCACGATGGCGGTCTTCACGTCGATATCGTCATCGTCCTGCCCGTCTTTCTTTTCATTCTTTTCCAGCAGCATCGCCAGATTCAGGCTCTTCGACGCAAGGAACGGGAACGGGTGGGACGAATTCACCGCCATAGGGGTCACGACGGGGAAGATCTCCCGTTCGAAATAATCGTCCAGCCACTGGCGCTGCGCTTCCGTCGCCTGTTCCGGCTCGATGAAGCAGAGCCCTTCCCGCTCCAGCGCCGCGAGGATCTGCTTCAGGTAGGCGTACTGCTTCCCCACGAAGGTCTGGCACGTCTCCGAGATGCCCGCCAGCTGTTCCTCCGGCGTCATATTTGCGATGTCCCGGCGCTCCACGCCGTTTTCCACCTGATGCTTCAGGCCGGACACGCGGATCATGAAGAATTCGTCCAGATTGGACGCGGTGATGGCGAGGAACTTCAGCTTCTCCAGCAGCGGATTGTTCGGATCGACCGCCTCCTCCAGCACGCGGTCGTTAAATGCCAGCCACGACAGCTCGCGGTTCAGATAATACTGGTGATCTCGAAAATTCATCTTGCTTACCTCCGCACCAATTCTGCATCCATGCCGAATACGTTTCGGAACAGATCTCTTTCTTTTTCAAACATCCACGTCTCGAGCGACGTATTTTCCTGGCTGTCATACTGGATGACCAGCCGGTCTTCCGAGAGCTTCGCCGTCACGTCGCGGAGCTTCTGATTCCGGGAAATGTCCATCGCCCGGACCAGACGGAAGATCGCCACCAGCTTCAGCACGGTCATCTTCGCATGCTCGTCGAGCACGCGGAACGGCTCGTCGTCATCGCTGGGGAACTTGCCGTGATCGTAGAAGACGATGCACGCTACGATATCCTTTTCTTTATCGGAGATCCCGAAGATATCGATGCCCTGCACGATGCGGCAGGCCTGCTGGCTGCGCCCGAGCAGGTTCAGATATTTCCCGACCTGACAGAGGATGATCGCCATGCGGAGCAGGAACTCATCGCGCGCGCCCAAGCTGTTCAGCTCCTGGAACGCTTCGATGAGCGTATGCGCATACGTCTCCATCGCTTCCGCATGGTCCGGTTCGTAGTAGTACCGATCGGCGATCGACCGGGTGAGCTCGATATTCTGGGCGCGCATGTAGGCCAGCTCCGGGTCATGGGTCTTCACCACGCCGTAGAACAGGCTCAGCGCCTCGATGAAGGTCGTCCCCATCATGACCACGCGCTCCACCGGCACATTGTCGAGGATCTCCTTGTACATATGCGCCGTGGGGATCATCGCCGGCGCCCACTGTTCGCTGATATGGTATTTCTGCACGACGATGGACGGCGGCAGATGCCCCGCGTCCCGGTACAGTTCATAGAAAGCGGACGGATTGATTTCCAGCATATCCTGATGGTCCATGTCGAGACCCATCATCTCCGCCATGATGCGCGCTTCCCGGCCGGACAGCACGAGGCACCGCGGATGGTACATGCGGATGGCTTTCCACAGCGGCGCCATGATGGAGTGGATGTACTCCGCCATGGCCTGCGGGAAATCCTGCGAGTCGCGCTGGTTCGGCTTGAAGCTCTCCAGGAGGCGCAGCGTCCCCACGTGGACGTTCTGCTGGTACTTCAGCGTCCCCTGCTCCCAGACCGTGAGTCCCACGCAGCCGGACGTGATGTCCACGAAGAGGAAATTCACGCCGAGCGCATAGCTCCGCTTCCGGTTCACCTCGCGGATGCGGTGCTGCAGGAGGAAATGCTTGAAATAGATCTCCTGCGGCATATCCACCACGTGCACCTCGAAGCCCGTATTCGCCCGGATGAGGTCCAGGATCGGCCGGCGGTTCTTCGCTTCGCGGAAAATAGCCGTCGCAAAGACCGAATATTCCTCCACGCGATAATCTTCCAGCAGCTGCCGCAGACCGTTCAGCATCCCGCACAGGCGGCGGATGGACGCGAAGGACAGCTCTTTCTTCATGAAGACCTCTTCCCCGAAGGTGATGCCCTTCTTCACTTCCTCGATCACCTTGATCTCATCGATGCCGCGGTACTCCACGATGCGCATGGACAGCGCGGCGGAGCCGATGTGAATGATGCCGTAAATGAGCGGTTTGTTCTGTACCATTTTCATCCTCACTTATCTCCGGGCGAGCGGCTGCTCCCCTCTGTAATCCTTGCGGCGCTGTGCCGCAGAAATTCTTTCTCATTAATATTATTATACAATAACTGCTTCCCTGTTTTGTATGGATTCTGTATGAAATTTATGAGCTCCCTGTAAAAAATAACGGCAGTGACGCGGGCTTCCAAAAAATTTCGCACAAAATGACGCGCGCCTTTTTACAGGCCGCGCAGGGATGCGGTAAAATATAAAGAAAAATATTTAAATATTTTCTACTTTCCGGGAGCGCTGCTCCCTTGTGCACAGAAAAGAGAATGTCCATGGAACGTATTGCCATCATTGATCTCGGTTCCAATTCCATCCGTTTCATCATCATGCAGGTGGCTGGTACCGGCGCGTACAAGCTCATCTATCAGGAGAAGAAATCCATCCGCCTCTCCGAAGGCATGACGAAGGACGACCGCATGCTCACCGAAGCGGCGCAGCGCCGCGCGCTGGACTGCCTGAAAGTATACGCCCACGCCGCGCGCGTGCTCCACGTGACGAAGATCCTCGCCGTAGCCACGGCGGCCGTGCGCAATTCGCGGAACGGCTCGTCCTTCCTGAAGCGGGTCCGCACCGCCACGGGCATCCCCATGACGATCATCAGCGGCCGCGAAGAAGCGCGCCTCGGCTTCTCCGGCGTCATCCACACCATCGACCAGAGCGACTTCCTGCTCTTCGATCTGGGCGGGGCCAGCGTGGAGATCTCCCTCGTGCGCGGCAAGCGCCGCCTCCACTCCATCAGCATCCCCATGGGGGCGGTGACCCTCACGGAGCTCTTCGATTCGAGTGACACGGTCTCCCCGGAGAAAAAAGAGCAGATGCAGCGCTACATCCGCCGGAAACTTTCGGAAGTCGCCTGGCTCCCGAAAGGAAAGATCCCCATCATCGGCATCGGCGGCACCGTGCGGAACCTCGCCAAGATCCATCAGCGGCGCATCCAGTACCCGCTGCCCAAGCTCCACAATTATCAGTTCCCCGCCAAAAGCCTCTTCCCGCTGGTGAACGAGCTCTGCCGGAAAAACTGCGCGGAGCGGAAGCGCATCTCCGGCCTGTCCTCCGAGCGGGCGGATATCATCATCGCCGGCGCGCTCGTCGTCTCGGAGCTGGTCGCCTTCACCGGAGCGGAGAGCCTCACCGTCTCCGGCTGCGGCATCCGCGAAGGGCTCTTCTTCCATTACTACGACCCCATCTATGGCAAGAACCGCGACTGGGAGCACCGCATGCTCCTCTCGTCCGTGCGGAACTACCGGAAGACGCTCCCGCTGGACGACCTGTCTCACACGCGGTACGTCACCGCCATGGCGGACTACCTCTTCGACCACTGGCAGAGCCTACACGGCCTCACAGAGCGCGACCGCCTGCTCCTCACCGCGGCGGGTCTCCTCCACGACATCGGCGGCCTCATCAATTACTACAGCCACGCCCGGCACAGCGCGTACATGATCGCCAACGCCCATCTCTTCGGGCTGAACCACAAGGAACAGCTCATCTGCTCGCTCATCGCGGCGTTCCACCACGGCTACTCGGGGAAACTCCTCAAGACGAGCTCACAGCTCTCCATCATCGACGACGACGACCTCCAGAAGATCAAGAAGCTCTCCCTCTTCCTCGCCATCGCCGAAGGCCTCGACGAGACGAAAGAACAGTGCATCACCCGCCTCATCTGCCACGCCACGCCGCGCACGGCGGAGCTCCGCGTCTACACGAACCAGGACGCCTTCGACGTGCAGGCCCACGCGCTCCAGCCTTTCCTGCGGCCCTTCGAGAAAGCCTTCGGCCGCCCGCTGGACATCCAGTGGTTCCCCGGCAGCCGGCAGGCTTCCATCTTCAAAAAAGAAGAGCCCGATCTCGCCCGATAAAAAAAATCCCTGTCTCTCCGATGCGGCAGGGATTTTCTTTTTCCTTTTTTCTGCAAGACAAAAATGCCTCTCCCACGGGAGAAGCATTTCATTTCTGGTGGGACTACTGTGGCTCGAACACAGGACCTCTTCGATGTGAGCGAAGCGCTCTAACCAACTGAGCTATAGCCCCTTACAACGGTATCATTTTATCACGGTCAGGCCAGAAATGCAAGTCCTGCCGCCGGTTCAGAAGAGAGACGGCTCCCCGCTCTCCGAAGCGGCCGGCGCGAGACCGGCCCGGCGGAGGAATTCGTCTTCCGTGAGGATCGTCACGCCCTGGGCGCGCGCCTTTTCCAGCTTGCTCCCCGCGTCGGTCCCGGCGATGACGAGCGTGGTGGTCTTCGTCACAGAGGACTGCACTTCTCCGCCGAGGCGGCGGATAATCTCGCCCGCTTCCCGGCGGCCCATGGAGGCCAGCTTCCCCGTGAGCACCGCCCGCTCGCCGGCGAAGGCCGCGCCTTCCGCCGTTTCCTTCACTTCCGCCGTGACGACGCCCGCCTGCTGCAGCTTCCGCACGAGCTCCAGATTCCGCTCGTCGTGGAAATAGGCGTACACGCTCTGGGCGATGACCTTGCCTATGCCGTCCGTCTCCTGCAGGGACGCTTCGTCCGCCGCCATGACCGCTTCGATGGTGTGGTATTTTTCCGTGAGGAGCTCCGCCCCCTTCGCGCCGAGGAAGCGGATGCCCAGCGCGAAGAGGAGCTTCGCCAGGCCCCGGCCCCGGCTGTCCGCCGCAGCCGCCACGAGATTCGCCGCGCGCTTCTCGCCCATGCGTTCCAGCTGCTGCAGCTCGCCCGCGTCGAGGGTGTAGAAATCCGCCGGGTCCTTCACGAGGCCGCACGCGAGCAGGCTGTCCACCACGGACGGGCCGAGCCCTTCGATGTCCATGGCATCGCGGGATGCGAAATGGATGAGCTTCTCCCGCACGACGCCGCCGCACCGGGGATTCATGCAGCGGTACGCCGCTTCCCCTTCCACGCGCTCCACCTTCCCGCCGCAGACCGGGCAGGTCTCGGGCATCTGGAATTCGGGTTCCTCCCCGGTGCGCTTCTCTTTCAGCACCGCCGCCACTTCCGGGATAATCTCGCCCGCCTTGTAGATGCGCACCCAGTCCCCTTCGCGGATGTCTTTCTCGCGGATGAAATCCAGATTGTGCAGCGTGGCGCGCTTCACGGTCGTGCCGGCGAGGCGCACCGGCGCGAGGTCCGCCGACGGCGTGAGCACTCCCGTGCGGCCCATGGTGACGATGATGCGCTCCACCTGCGTCACCGCTTCCTCCGGCGGGTATTTGTACGCTGTCGCCCATTTCGGATCTTTCACCGTCGCGCCGAGCGCATCCTGCTGGCGGAAGTCGTTCACCTTCACCACCATGCCGTCCGTGTCGTATTCGAGCGTGCGGCGCTTCTCCGCCCATTCGCCGACCCCTTCGATGACGCCTTCGATGGAGTCCCACTTGCGGTAATTCGGGTTCACCCGGAAATGGAATGCCGCGAGCTGCCGGAGCAGTTCTTCCTGCGTGTGCACATCGAGCCCTTCCGTCTCGCCGATGGCGTAGGCGAAGAAATCGAGATTCCGCGCGGCGGTGACGTGCGGATCGAGCTGGCGGAGCGATCCCGCCGCGGCGTTCCGGCAGTTCGCGAAGGGCATGAGCCCCGCTTCATCCCGCTCCTCATTCAGGCGGGCGAAACTCTTCCGCGGCATGTACACCTCGCCGCGGATCTCCATGTAGGGCGGCGCGTTTTCGATGTAGAGCGGGATGGTCCGGATGGTCTTCACGTTCGCCGTCACGTCCTCGCCCACGCGGCCGTCCCCGCGGGTGAGCCCCTGCACGAGCCGGCCGTCCTCGTAGACCAGATTCATGGAGAGCCCGTCGATCTTGAGCTCCGTGATATATTCCACGTTTTCTGTGCCGAGGCTCGCCTTCACGCGCCGGTCGAATTCGCGCAGCTCCTCCGCATTGAAGACGTTCGTCAGGCTGAGCATGGGCTTCCTGAAGCGCACTTTGCGGAAATCGTCGCTCGCCTTCCCGCCCACGCGCTGCGTGGGGGAGTCGGGCGTGACGATCTCCGGATGCTCCGCTTCGAGCGTGACCAGCTCGCGGTACATTTTATCAAATTCAAAGTCCGTGATCTCCGGACGGTCCAGCACATAATAGAGATAGCTGTGGCGGCGGATCTCCTTACGAAGCGCTTCCGCCCGCTCGATGATGTCTTCTGAAGCCATAGGGACCCCTTCCTGTATTCGATTGGCACGCTGTGCCTGTCCTTTATTGTAACACGTCCCGCCGGGTGCGTGCGCGCCGGTTGAGCCGCGCCGCGCATCCTGCTATAATGCAGGAAGATAAGAAACGAATGTTCGCAAGGGAGGGACTTCCATGACTGATCTGCTGGACGGGCTGTCCGCCGCGCAGCGGGACGCGGTGACGTCCACCGAAGGCTTTGTGCGCGTCATCGCCGGCGCGGGCTCCGGCAAGACGCGGGCGCTGTCCCGGCGCTTCGCCTTTCTCGTGAATGAGCTGGGCATCCTGCCGGGCCATATCCTGTGCGTCACCTTCACCAACAAGTCCGCCGAAGAGATGCGCCAGCGCATCCGGCGCCTCACCGGCGACGGCGGCACGGGCTACATCAATACGTTCCACGGCTTCTGCGTGTCTGTGCTGCAGGAGGACAGCCGCGCCGTGCAGTACCCCGCGCGCTTCCTCGTGCTGGACAACGGCGATATCGACGCTATGCTCCAGCTCATCTACGACGAGCGCGGCCTCACGCTGCGCGACATGACCTTCGCCGCCGCGCGGGATATGATCGAGATCCGCAAACTGTTCAAGGAGCCGGAGTACTATGCCGACATGATCGCCATGCCGCTCGACGCGCTGAAGGAAAAATACGAGCAGGCCCGGGACGCGGGGGACATCATCTTCTACGGCTACCTCTATCAGGAGAAGAAATGCTTCGGCCTCGACTACAACGACCTCATCAAGTTCACGCTGTACATCTTCCGGGAGCATGAAGACATCCGGCTGAAATGGCAGCAGCGGCTGGAATACATCATGATCGACGAATTCCAGGACATCGACGGCCTCCAGTACGAGCTGATGGACGTGCTCTGCGGCTACCACAAGAACCTCTTCGTCGTGGGCGACCCGGACCAGACCATCTACACCTGGCGCGGCGCGAACGTGAAGTATCTCCTCGATTTCGACCAGCATTTCCCCGGCACGAAGACCATCCTGCTGACGGAAAATTACCGGTCGACCCCGGAGATCCTCCGCGCGGCCAACGCGCTCATCGGGAAGAACCGGACCCGCATCCCGAAAACCCTCTCCGCGGTGCGCCCCGCCGGCGCGCCTGTGGTGTGTCATCTGGCGGACACGCAGGACGACGAGGCCCGGTGGATCGCCGGCGAGCTGCAGCGGCTCCACGCGGGCGGCCTCCCCTGGCGGGACATGACCATCCTCTACCGGGCGCACTACGTGACGCGCGCTGTGGAGACGGCCCTACTCGCGGAGAAGATCCCCTACGTCATCTACAGCGGCGTCCAGTTCTACCAGCGGGAGGAGATCAAGGACGCGCTCTCCTACCTCCGCATGGCGGCCTACCGGGACGATCTGTCCTTCCGCCGCATCATCAACAAGCCCCGGCGCAGCCTCGGGAAGCGGCGCATGGCCTACCTCGAGGAATACGCCGCCGCCCGCGGGTGCTCCCTCTGGCAGGCGCTGTCGGACTGCGCGGAAGAGCCGCTCTTCCGCGGCACCGGCGCGCGGCGCTTCCTCCGCCTCATGGACGAATTCTCCCCCGCCGCCTGCGAAGGGCGGGCCGTGTCCGACGTGCTGGCCGACCTCCTCGACCGGAGCGGCTACGAAAAAATGCTCCGCACAGAAGGCAGTCAGGAGCGGCTGGACAATCTGGCGGAGCTGAAACAGTCCGTCTACGAGTACGAGACCACCTGCGGCGAAGAGCTCACCCTCGCGGATTATCTCGCCCGGGCGGCGCTCCTCACCAATGCCGACGCCGGCGCGCCGGGCGACCGGGTGAAGCTCATGACCGTGCATGCCGCGAAAGGGCTGGAATTCCCGGCGGTCTTCCTCTGCGGCATGAGCGAAGGCATCTTCCCCTCCCGGAAGGTGCAGACCCCCGCCGCCATGGAAGAAGAGCGGCGCCTCGCCTTCGTGGCGCTCACCCGGGCGGAAGACCGGCTCTGCCTCTCCGCGGCGTACGGCTGGAATTTCAACGGCTCCCCGCGGTGGCCCTCGCGGTTCCTGCTGGACATCGGCAGCGGCGCCATGACTTTCACGCCGCCGCTCCGGGAAGACCTGCTCCGCGAGGCGGAAGAAGCCATCCGCCGCAGCAGCGCCGCCCTGGACGCGCCCGGGGATGACGCCCCCTTCCCCTGCGGCCAGCGCGTGCGCCACGCCGTCTTCGGCGCGGGAACGGTGCTCGGCGCGGATACCGACGCCGGAGCCTATCTCATCCGCTTCGACCGCATGGCCACGCCCCGGCAGATCTCCTTCCGGGTGAAACTCCTCCCCCTCTCCGAATGAACGCACAAAAGGCGGGCGACCTTCCGGGCCCCGCCTTTTCGCATACCTTCCCCACGGCTTCGCCGCCGGGGAAATTTTTATTCTTTTTTCGTGATCGGCGCAAAGGCCACCATGATCTGGCGCACCTGTCCGCCGGGGAAGAGGAGCTTCAGCATCATCTTCCGGCCTTCGCCGGTGACCTCCGTCACCTTCCCCTCGCCCCACAGCTTGTGCACGGCGGTGTCCCCCACCTGCCAGTCGTAAGTGGCGGACGCCCGCGGCGCGAGGCGCTTCGGCTTCTGCGGCGCGTACGAATTGGCGAGCGCCCACTTGCTTGCCTGCGAGTCCACACGGCGGCGGAAATCCCGCTGCGCTTCCGCCCCGCGGTCCCGCTCGACCTCGTCCATGAGATCCGGGGGGATTTCCTTCAGGAAGCGGCTCGCCGTGTAGGGCTTCATCTGTCCGTACATGGTGCGCATGTCCGTATTCGTCACGTAGAGCTTCTCCTTCGCCCGGGTGATGCCCACGTAGCAGAGGCGGCGCTCCTCCTCGAGCTTCGTCTCGTCCATGAGGGACCGCACACCGGGGAAGATGCCTTCGTCCATCCCCGCGAGGAAGACAATGGGGAATTCCAGCCCCTTCGCGCTGTGGATCGTCATGAGCGTGACCTTTCCGTCATTCTCGCTGTACGAATCGGTGTCGCTCACGAGGGCGGTCTTCTCGAGGAAATCGTCCAGCGTGCCTTCCGGATTGTCCTGCTGGAACTCCCGGGCCACGTTGAAGAGCTCGCCAATATTGGCCTCCCGGTCGTGCTTGCGCTCGTCCGGCTCCTTCGCGTCCTGGATGTACTTCGAATACTCCGTCCTCTGCACGATCTGCTCGATGAGGGAGAAGATGTCGTTCTCCGCGGCGGCGTTCAGAAATTCGAAGATGAGCGCGCTGAATTTCTGGAGCTTCTGCTGCGCCGCTTTCGGCAGGCCGGACGACTCCGACGCCATGATGGCCTCGAAGAGGGAGCACCCCGACTCCCGCGCAAAGGCGGCGAGCTTCTCCACCGTGGTGTCGCCGATGCCGCGCTTCGGCACGTTGATGATGCGCCGGAGACTCACGTCGTCCCGGAAATTCGCCAGAAGGCGCAGATAGGCCATGATGTCCTTGATCTCCTGCCGCTCGTAGAAGCGGACGCCTCCCACCATGGTGTAGTCGATCCATTTGTTCTTGATGGCGTCTTCGATAGAGCGGGACTGGGCGTTCATGCGGTACAGCACCGCCATGTCGTTGTACGAGCGGTGATTCTCGTCGTGCTCGCGCTTCATCGTGCGGGCGATGAAATCCGCCTCTTCCTTTTCGTCGGCGGCGTGGTAGTGCTGGATGTGCGCCCCCGCTCCGTTCTGCGTCCACAGGCGCTTCGACGGGCGGTTCAGGTTGTTCTGGATGACCGCGTTCGCCGCGTTCAGGATGACCTGCGTGGAGCGGTAGTTCTGCTCCAGCTTGATCACCTTCGCCTTCGGATAGTCCTTCTGGAAATCGAGGATGTTCCGCAGGTCCGCGCCGCGCCAGGAGTAGATGCTCTGGTCCGCGTCGCCCACGGCGCAGATGTTCTCCCGGCTGCCGGCGATGTACTTGGCCATGAGGTACTGCGCATGGTTCGTATCCTGATACTCGTCGATGAGGATGTAGTGGAAATGCTTCTGCCATTTCTCCCGGATGTCCTGCCGCTCGAGGAGCCGCGTCGTGAGGAGGAGCAGGTCGTCGAAATCGAGGGCGTTGTTCTGCTTCATCCGCTTGTCGTAGAGCGCGTACACTTCCGCGATCTTTTCCGAATGGAAATTGCCGGCCGCGGCCCGGGCGAACGCTTCCGGCGAGAGGAGCCCGTTCTTCGCATTGGAGATGCGGCTCTGCACGGCCTGCGGCTGGTACTGCTTGTCGTCCAGGTTCATTTCCTTCAGGAGGTTCTTCACCACGGACCGGGAGTCCTCCGCGTCGTAGATGGTGAATTTCTTCGTGTACGGCGGCAGCGCCTCGATCTCCTGCCGGAGGAAGCGCGCGCCGAAGGAATGGAACGTGTACATCCAGATCTTGTCCGCCTCGGGGCCCACGAGCTGGTGGACGCGCTCCCGCATCTCCGCCGCCGCCTTGTTCGTGAAGGTGATGGCGAGGATCTCCCACGGGCGGATGCCCTGCTCCAGCATGTACGCGATGCGGCACGTGAGGGCTTTCGTCTTGCCGGACCCCGCACCGGCCATGATGAGCACCGGCCCCTCGGTCTGCATCACCGCTTCCCTCTGCTCTTTGTTCAGATCGTCTAAATAGCTCATGTTTTCCTTTCGCAAAAAAGAAACCCATATATGGCGCGCCATGTATGAGTCTCTTTTTCGTTTCCGTATGCGGAATTATTTCGAAAGCGTCTTGATGAGGAACGGCGTGACCTGCTTCTTCCGGGACATGACGCCGGGGAGGAAGATCTTGCCGTTTTCCGCTTTCTTGCCGAACGCTTCTTCCGCCGTGGCTTCGTCGCCGTCGGTGTACCACAGGTCGGTGTTCTCCGTGAGGATGTTCGTCACCATGAGGTAGGAGCCCGCATAGCCTCTGGCCGCCTTGTCCGCGTTCAGCACCGCCAGGATGTCCGCCTTCTTCGCTTCGATGGGCGCGGTGTCCATGACGGAGATCTGGCCGCAGGTGAAGATCTTGTCGCCCGCTTCGAATTCCTTCGTGTCGTTGTGCGCGAGCTGCTCGGCGCTGTAGTCGGAGATGTCCGCGCCGGCTTTCAGCATGTCCATGCCGTACGCTTCATAGTCCACGCCGGCGATCTCGGCGAGCTCCTTCACCGCCGCCTTGTCTTCGTCGGTCGTCGTGGGCGAACGGAAGAGGACCGTGTCGGAAATGATGGCGGAGAGCATCATCCCTGCGATGGCTTTCGTCGGGGTGACGCCGTGGAGCTTGTACAGGCCGTAGATGACCGTATTCACGCAGCCAAGGGGCCGGAACAGCATGAAGATCGGGCCGGGGGTCTCGAGGTCGCCCAGGCGGTGATGATCCACCACTTCGAGGATCTGTGCGCTTTCGATGCCGTCGGCGCGCTGCTTGGATTCATTGTGGTCCACGAGGATGACCGGCTGGTCCGCCGCGACGTGCTCCACATATTCCGGCGCTTCCACGCCGAAATAGTCCAGTGCGTACTTCGTTTCCTTGTTCAGCTCGCCCGCGCGCTTCGCTGCGGCGTCCATGCCGAGCTGCTGCTTCAGATAAGCGTAGCTCAGGGCAGCGGCGATGCTGTCCGTATCCGGGGATTTATGTCCGATAACAAAAACCTGACTCATACTATCTCTCCTTCTCTTCTGGGCGCGTCGGTCCGCGCCGGTGAAATTTTCCTTGTCCATTATAGCATATCCGCGCGCGGCGCGCCCCTTCCCCGCCGTGCGGAAAAAGTCTCCCGCGGCAGGACGTGCCGGGCGTCTTTCCCCCGCGCCCGGCACGAAAAAAGCCCCGCCCTCCGAAGAGAGCAGAGCTTTTCAAACCTGCGGGATCATTCCTCCGTGCGGTGCCGCTTGAAGGAAATGCCGTGAATCTTCTCGATGACGATGAAGAGCATCGGCGTGAGGAAGATGCTGAACACCGTCGCGGAGAACGTGCCGAAGACGACCGCGATACCCATTTCCGAACGGGAGACTGAGCCTGCGCCCGTGGAGAGCGCCAGCGGGATACACCCGAGGATGAAAGCGAGCGACGTCATCAGGATCGGGCGGAGACGGATCTGCGCCGCCTCGACGGCCGCTTTGTGGACCTCCATGCCCGCGTCGGCGCGGACCTTCGCGTACTCGACGATCAGGATGGCGTTCTTCGCAGCCAGCCCGATGATCGTGAGAAGACCGATCTGGAAATAGATGTCGTTGTATACGTTGAGCGCCGTCGCGGCGGCCGCGGCGCCGAAGAACCCGGTGGGGATGCCGAAGAGCACCGTGAACGGCACCTTCCAGCTTTCATACAGCGCGGCCAGCGCGAGGAAGACGAAGAGCATGCCGAGCCCCAGGGCGTAGACAGTCTTGTCGCCCGCTTCGCGTTCCTGCTGGGACGTCTCGGCGAACATGTAGGCGTAGCCGGTCGGCAGGACTTCCTGCGCCACTTCTTCGAGGGCGTTCAGCGCCTGGCCGGAAGAATATCCGTCTGCCTGGCTGCCGCCGATCTTGATGGCGGGGAAGTTGTTGAACCGCGTCAGGACCGCTGCGGAGCTGGTCTGCTTCGGCGTGATGAAGTTGCTGATGGGCACCATGTTGCCGCTGCTGTCGCGGACGGTGAGGAACTTGTTGTCCTCCGGCTCCATGCGGTAATCGCTGGCCGCCTGCGCGACGACCTTGTAGTTTCTGCCGTAAATGGTGAAGTCGTTGATCTGCACGCCGCCGTAGTAGGTCTGGAGCGTGGTGAAGATATCGGACACATTGACGCCGTTTCTCATGGCCTTGTCGCGGTCGATATCGAAGTTGTACGCCGGCGTATCCATGCGGAACATGGTGTACGCGTTGCCGATCTCCGGCCGCTCGTTGGCTTTCGCCAGGAACTGCTGCACGATGTCATACAACTCCTGCGTGCTGCCGCCGGCCTTGCTCTGGATGTAGATGGTGAAGCCGCCGGACGCGCCGAGGCCCGGGATCGGCGGCGGGTTCATGCCGATGATGTTGACCGTCGGATGGAGCGCGCTGTACGCGAAGCTCTTGGCGATGTACGAATCGACCTGCGTATCCGGGGTCGTGCGGTCATCCCACGGCTGCAGCCGGAAGAAGGCCGTGCCGGCGCTCGTCTTGTGCCCGCTGGAGAGGACGTCCATACCGGCCAGACCCATGTAGTGGAGCATGCCCGGCTGGGAATTGATGTATTTCGTGTATTCATCGACCGCCTGATACGTACGGGAGAGCGTAGCGCCTTCCGGCAGGGAGATCGAAGCGAGGAAGTACCCGTTGTCTTCCTGCGGGATGAAGGCCGTAGGCAGTCTCAGGAAGAGGAAGCCCGCGCAGGCGGCCAGCCCGATGAGGATGCCCATGGGGACGACCAGCTTCTGCCCCAGCTTCTCCAGGATCTCCCCGTATCTCTCGACCATCTTGTCAAAGCTGCGGTTGAACCAGTCGAAGAAGCGGTCCAGTTTCCCCTTGTCCGCCTCTTTCTTGCCTTCCTTCAGGAGCATCGCGCACAGCGTCGGCGTGAGCGACAGGGCCACGAAGGCGGAAATCAGGACGGAGACCGCGATGGTCAGGGCGAACTGCTTGTACAGGATGCCCATGACGCCGCCCAGGAAGGCGACCGGCACGAAGACGGCGGCCAGGACGGCGGCGACGCCGATAACCGGGCTCTGGACCTTCTCCATGGCGATGATGGTCGCTTCTTTCGGCTCCTTGCCGTTGTAGCGCATCTCGTACTCCACGGCCTCGATGACGACGATGGCGTCATCGACGACCAGCCCGATGGCGAGGACCATCGCGAAGAGGGTCAGCGTATTGATGGTGAAATCCAGGATGGCGAACGACGCGAAGGTGCCGAGCAGCGACACCGGCACCGCCACCATCGGGATGAGGGTGGACCGGAAATTCTGCAGGAAGAGGTATACGATGATCGCGACCAGGAGCAGCGCTTCCACGAAAGTATGGATAACTTCCGTGATGGACGCCATGATGAAGTCTGTGTTATCGATGATGACCGTCGCTTCCATGCCGGCCGGGAAGGACTTCTTGTCCTCTTCCAGCTTGGCCTTGATCGCATTGATGGTCTCCATGGCGTTCGCATCCGTGGTGAGCGAGATGCCGATGCCGGAGCCCTGATGGCCGTCACTGTTGGAGACGAAGTTGTAGTCCTTCGCATCCAGCTCTACGCGGGCCACGTCGGACAGATGGAGCATGGAGCCGTCCGGATTCGTGCGGAGCACGATGTTGCCGAATTCTTCCGGCGTGGCGAGACGGCCGCGCACCATGATCGTATACTGGAAGGACTGTCCGCCCGCTTCCGGACGGGCGCCGAGCTGGCCGGCTGCGACCTGCTGGTTCTGCGCTTCCACAGCGGCGAGGACTTCCGCCGCCGTGACGTTGTTCTGCGCCATTTTCGTCGGGTCGAGCCAGAGGCGCATGCCGTATTCCGCGCCGAATTCCTGCACGTCGCCGACGCCCTTGATGTTCTTAATCTCATCCAGGTAGTTCATGCTGAAGTAGTTCTTCAGCCATACGTCGTCGAAGGTCCCGTCCGGCGAGGTGAGCCCGATGACGAGGGCGATGTCCGAAGACGATTTCTTCGTGGTGACGCCCAGTTCGCGCACCGTATCCGGCAGCGACGGGTCGGCCTGCTGCACGGCGTTCTGCACGCGGACGTTTGCCATATCCTCATCCGTGCCGGAGAGGAACTGCACTGTTAGTGAATACGAACCGTCCGCATTGCTCGTGGAGGTCATGTTGTCGAAGCCTTCGACGCCGGTGACCTGCTTTTCGATGACTTCCGCGACCGTCTGCTCGACGACGTCGGAGTCAGCGCCCGGGTAGTTCGCACGGACGGAGATCTGCGGCGGCGTGATCGTCGGGTAGCGGTCTACCGGCAGCGTGAACATGCACAGGAAGCCGGCGATCGTGATGAAAAGCGCGATGACGATGGCGAATACGGGACGGTTGATAAAGAACTTTGCCATAGTCCCTCCTTATTTCGCGCCGGTGTCACGGGCGGCGATCTGTTCGTCCAGCTTCTCGCGGGAGATCTCTTCTCCGGCGACCGCCTGGCCGACCGTGACTTTGCCCTGGCCTTCGACGATGATCTCGTCGTCCGCCGAGAGCCCTCCGGTGACTACGGTGTAGTTGCCGTACGTGCCGCCGATTTCGATGGCTTTCTGCGCCACTTTGTTGTCGACCACTACATCGACCATATTCTTATCGAGGAGCGGGATGAGAGCCTGCGTCGGGATGAGGAGGCTGTTCGCCGCGATTTCCGTATCGGAGACGATGGTGCCGTACATGCCCGGCACGAGGAGGCCCTGCGGGTTTTCGAATTCCGCCTTCATGGAGAGCTGGCCGCTGGTGAGGCCGGGGCTGATCTGCACGATGCGGCCCGTGCCTTCATACATGCTGCCGTCGGAGAGGCGGAGCTTGAGGCCGCTGCCCCAGGTCTCCACGTCCACATTCTTCCGGGCCATCTCGAGGTATTCCGTCTCGGACATGTCGAACTGCACGTATACCGGGTCCGTGGACGAAATGGTGACGAGCGACGTATTGCCCGCCGTGGCATACGTGCCGATATTCACGTCATCCATGGAGAGTTTGCCGTTGAAAGGCGCGCGGACGATGGTGTCATCCAGGTCGTCCTGGGCGATCTTCACCTGCGCCCCCGCCGCGTTGTACGCCGCGAGGTACTGCTCGGTCATGGATTTCTGCGTGTCGTAGGTCTGGCGGGAGATGCCGTCGATGGCGATGAGCTGCTCATACCGGGCCAGGTCGGCCAGCGAATTCTGATAGGTCGCGCCGCACTGGGCCTGATTGGCCATGGCGTTCGCCAGGTTCGCCTCGTACTGCCGCGTATCGATCCGGTAGAGGGGCTGCCCCTGCGTGACCGTCTCGCCGCCGCGGATGTACTTCTCCATGATCGTCCCGGAGACGCGGGCGCGCACCGGCACTTCCTGCAGAGCCGCCACCGTGCCGGTGTACTCATAGACGATGGGCGTATCGGACGTGAACGGCCGGAACGTGGTGACCTTCACCGCCTGCGGCGCCTGCGCCGCCTGCTGATTCCCGCATCCCCCCATCAGGACGCCTGTCGCCGCCGCAGCGCAGAGCACCGATGCGGCGAGCCACTTTCTATACTTCATATCTTTCCTCCAAATCCGATTTCCACTGTTATTATCAGAAATGTAATTAATTCTAACTATCAATTATGATAGCAAAGTAAGCGATGAAAATCAATTAGTTTATTAATTATTTGCTGTAAAATTTTCGTCGGGTTTCCGTCAGACCGCGTCCACCGGCACCTTCACCACCGCCTTGCGGATGGTCATCCGGCCCGCTGCGCCCGCGCAGAGCGGACGGTGCAGATCCTCCGGGAAGAAGACAACGAAACGCCCCGGCCGCAGGTAGACCTTCGTCTCGTCGTCCGCCCCTTCGTAAAAGTAAAGGTCGCGCTCCGGCAGGGCTTCTTTCTCGCCCCGCGCATCATGGCGCGGCAGACAGCCGATCCACTCCTCGCCGCGGATGAGGTACACCACGTCGATGTACTTCCGGTGCCCTTCCAGGCGGCGCATCACCGCCGGCTCCGTCTCCGGGGACTCGATGGACATGGTGCCGCATCCCTCGATCTCATATTTCCCGTCTTCCGCATGATCGAAATCAAAGCCGCGCACCTTCCTGAGGCACTCGCCGATCTTCTTCGGAAGCTGATTTTCATATTCCTCCAGCCACGCTGTATCTCCGGCAATCATGACAGCTCCTCCTTTCGGACAGGCAATTGAATAGTATTCTATTTATTTTAACCGGAGCGGCCTTTGGGGTCAAGACAGGGAATTTCTTCCGCAGGGCTATAGAAAAAATCTCTCCCGTCCCGCAGCCCGTTTCCTCCCCTGTCCATACAAATTGACAGACCGGGAGGCGGATGCTATATTGAAAACATTCCCATACAGGCAAGGAAGAGAAGAGTACGCCGGGACGCGGCCACAGAGAGCTCCGAAGGGTGAGAAGGAGCGCAGGCAAAGCGGCGGAAGATGGTCTCGGAGTCAGGCGCGCTGAAAGCAGAGTAGGCCGCCCGGGCGTCCCCGTTACAGGACGGCGGCAGGCCAGCCTGCCGGCTGAGGCTTCTTTTCCCGAAGCGAATCTGGGTGGTACCGCGAATCTTCGTCCCATGAGGAGGAAGATTTTTTTATTTGTCAGGGAGGCGTCCATGCCCGTATTCCACGGCACATTGTTTCAGATCGACCGGAGCGAGATGCTGCGCTATGCCGGTCTCCCGCCGAAAGCCGGCGCGGTCCCCGAGGCACTCGTCCGGGGCGCGCTCCGGGAAGCGGCGGCTCTCGCCGAGCCGCGCGGCATCTGGCAGCTCTACCCCTACGACGCGGAGGCGGGCGTCATCCTCGGCGATCCCCCGCTCGCGCTGGAAGGCAAAGAGATCCGCCGGCACCTCGCCCGCTCGGTCTCCGCGGCGGTGCTCGCCGTCACGGCGGGACCCGCCATCGAGGAAGCGGCCGCGGCCCATTTCCGGGCGGGGCGCTACGCCGAGGGGCTCCTCCTCGACGCGGCGGCCACCGCCGCCGCCGAGCACCTCGCCGACCAGCTCGACGGCTATATCCAGGCCGAGGCGCGCCGCACGGGCCGCCATGCGGCCTGGCGCTACAGCCCCGGCTACGGGGACTGGCCCGTGACGCAGCAGCAGGCGCTGTGCCGCCTCATCCGCGCCGGGGAGATCGGCATCGCCGTGACGGATCACGCCATGCTCGTCCCGCGGAAATCGGTGACGGCGGTCATCGGCCTCTCCCCGTGCAGCGAAGCGCCGCAGCCCCTGCGGTGCAGCCAGTGTCATCTCGCATCCTGTCCTTTCCGCGCGAAGGCGGAGAGACATTCCCTTTGATCCAGGAGGAACCATGCATCTTTTCGACGGCGCCATGGGCACCATGCTCCAGAAATACGGGCTCGCCGGCGGCGAATGCCCCGACATCTACAATCTCTCCCATCCTGACATCGTCCGGCGCATCCACCGGGAATACGCCGAAGCGGGCAGCGAATACATCACCACGAACACCTTCGGCGCGTCCCCGCTGAAGCTCGCCGACTACGGCCTCGAGGACAAGGTGGAAGCCATCGCGCAGGCGGCGGTGCAGAACGCCCGCGCGGCCTCCCCCCGCATCCGCGTGGCCGGCGACATGGGCCCCACGGGCCGGTTCATCCGCCCGCTGGGCGACCTCTCCTTCGACGAGGCGGCGAGCAGCTTCTACCGGCTGGCGAAAGCCCTCGCCGACGCCGGCGCGGACTGCCTCATCATCGAGACGATCATCGACATCCAGGAAATGCGCGCCGCCCTCACCGCGGCGAAAGCGGCGTGCCGCCTCCCGGTCATCTGCCAGATGTCCTACGGCGAGGACGGACGCACCATCACCGGCACGGACCCGGCCGCCGCGGCCATCCTCCTCGACGCGATGGGCGCGGACGTTATCGGCGCGAACTGCTCCGTCGGCCCGGACCGGCTTCTCGAAGCGGCCCGGCAGATGGCAGCCGTGACGAACCGGCCCCTCATCATCCAGCCCAATGCGGGCATGCCCGTGCTGGAGGGCGGCGAGACCCGCTTCCCCCTCTCGCCGGAAGACATGGCCCGGTACATCGCCGATTTCGCCGAAGCGGGCGTCTCCTACACGGGCGGCTGCTGCGGCACCACCCCCGCCCACATCCGCGCCGTCCGGGAAGCCATGGACGCCCTGCCGGAAACGGCGGACCGTCCCAAGGTGCCCGCTTTCACGGCGCTCACGTCCCGCACGCGCACGGTCTTCCTCGGACCGGGCCGTCCGCCCGTCATGATCGGCGAACGCATCAACCCCACGGGGCGGAAGAAAATGCGCGAAGAGATTCAGAGCGGCAGCTTCGTTTCCGTGAAGAAGGAAGCCCTCGCTCAGGTCGACGCCGGCGCGGACGTGCTGGACGTCAATATGGGCGTCCCCGGCATCGACCAGCGCGCCGCCATGGAGAAGGTCGTGACCGAGCTCTCCATGCTCTGCCCCGCGCCGCTCTCCATCGACAGCACCGACCCCGCCGTCCTCGAGAAAGCCGTGGAAGTCTACCCGGGCCGTCCGCTCATCAATTCCGTGAACGCCGACCCGCTCCTCATGGAGAAAGTCTTCCCGCTGGCGAAGACCTACGGCGCGGCCGTGCTCTGCCTGCCCATCGCGAAAGGCGGGCTCCCCCGGACGGCGGAGGAGCGGGCCGCGCTCATCCGGCAGATCCTCGAGACGGCCTTCGCCTGCGGCCTGCGCCGGGAAGACCTGCTCCTCGACCCGCTGGTGCTCACCGCCGCCTCCGACCCGCACGCGCCGCGCGAAACGCTCCGTACGCTCCGCCTCTACCGGCAGGAGTTCGGCTGCGCCGCGGTCATGGGCACGAGCAACGTCTCCTTCGGCCTCCCCGGCCGGCCGCTGCTCAACGCGTCGTTCCTCTCCATGGCCTTCGCCTGCGGCATGGACGCGCCCATCATCAACCCGCTCGACGCGGACATGCAGCGCGCCTTCACCGCGGCGCGTCTCCTCCTCGGATATGACGAAGGAGCCCGGCGCTACATCGCGGCCGCCTCCGGCGCGGCCGATGCCGGCGCGCCGGCTCCCACCGCCCCGTCGGACAAGCCGCTCCCCGAGCAGATCCGGGCCGCCGTGACGCACGGCGAGAAGGAAGAGGCGGCGCGCCTCATGGGCGAGGCGGTCTCCGCCGGCCTCCCGTCGGACGTCATTATAAAGGAGGGGCTCTCCGCCGCCATGACCGAAGTGGGCGACGGCTACGGCGCAGGCAAAGTCTACCTGCCGCAGGTCATGATGGCCGCCGAAGCCATGCAGGCCGCCTTCTCCGCCCTGAAGACGCTCCTCCCCTCCATGGAAACCGAGCCGAAGGGCACCGCCGTCCTCTGCACCGTGCAGGGCGACATCCACGACCTGGGCAAGAACATCGTGGCGGCGCTCCTCGAGAACAGCGGCTGGCGCGTGATCGACCTCGGCAAGGATGTGGCCCCCGAAGCCGTCGTCGCCGCCGGCGAAAAGGAAGCGCCCAATTTCTTCGGCCTCTGCTCCCTCATGACCACCACCCTGCCGGAGCTCCGGAAGACCGTGGCCGCCCTCCGCGCCCACTGGCCCCGCTGCCGGATCATGGTGGGCGGCGCGGTGGTCACCCAGGACTACGCCGACGAGATCGGCGCCGATGCCTATGCGAAAGACGGCGTGGACGCGGTGCGCAAGGCCGACCGCCTCGCCGCCCGCGCCGAATGACCGATACTGTCTCATCACCAAGGAAGGAACCTCTATGCTTACTCTGCGCGAAAAACATCAGCGCCGCCAGTTCACCGTCACCGTCGAGCTCGATCCGCCGAAAAGCGCCTCTCCGCTCAAGACGCAGAAAGAGGCGGTGCAGCTCATCGGCTGGGCCGATGCGGTGAATATCGCGGACTGCCCCATGGCGAAGCTCCGCATGAGCCCCATCGCCCTCGCCCACATCATCCAGATGGACTACCATCTGGAGACCATTTTCCATCTCACCTGCCGCGACCGCAACCTCATCGGCCTGCAGGCGGAGCTCCTCGGCGCGTCCGCGCTGGGCGTGCACAACATCCTCACCCTCACCGGCGATCCGCCGTCCGCAGGCGACCATCCGGACGCGAAGCCCGTCTTCGAGACGGACTCCACCGGCCTCATCGAGATCGCCCGCACGCTGAACGGCGGCCATGACATGGCGGGGAACGAGCTCGGCCAGCCCACGCAGTTCTACATCGGCACCACGGGCAATCCCGCCGCGCCGGACCTCGACGCGGAGCTACGCCGCCTCGAGGGAAAGAAAAACGCCGGCGCGCAGTTCGTCCAGACCCAGCCCGTGTACGACCTGCGGCAGGCGGAAGCCTACCTTGAAGGCACGCGGGAGCTGGGCCTCCCCGTCCTCTTCGGCGTGCTGCCCCTCAAGAGCCACAAGATGGCGCTCTACCTCCACGACAAGGTGCCGGGCATCACCATCCCGAAGGCGCTGCAGGACGCCATGGCGGAAGGCGGCCGGGAAACGGGCCTCGCCATCGCGGCGGACCTCGTCCGCGGCCTGCGGGACCTGGGCGCGGCGGGCGTCCATCTCCTCCCCATCAACGACGTGCCCGCCGTCGAAGCGATCGCCCGGAAAGCGGGCCTCCCGCAGAAACGGTGATCCATCCACGAAAAAATCCCCTCCGTCTTCCGACAGAAGGGATTTTTTCTTTGCCGGTTTTCCGGCCATGCAGAAACGCCCCGGACAGCCGGAGCGTTTTTTTATTTTGCTTTTGTTTTATTCCGCGCGCTTCGCGTCTTTCCGCGCGTAGATGCGGTCGATCACAAGGAAAGCCGCCAGCAGGCACACCACGCCCGTGGCCGTGCCCATCCAGCCGTTCTCTGTGATGCCCGACACGAGGTAGCCCAGGACGCAGCACACCGAGACGACGATGACATAGGGGATCTGCGTGCTCACGTGGTCGATGTGATGGCACTGCGCGCCCGCCGAGGCGAGGATGGTCGTATCCGAGATGGGGGACACATGGTCGCCGCCCACCGCGCCGGCGAGGACCGCCGCCACCGTGATGACCAGGAGATGCGCGTCCGCCGGGTCCACCACGGAGAGGACGATCGGGATGAGGATGCCGAAGGTCCCCCAGGACGTGCCCGTAGCGAAGCCGAGGCCGAGCGCCACGCCGAAGAAGAGCGCCGGCAGGAGCATGGCGATCTGCGCGTTGCCGCTCACCACGCTGCCCACGTAGCCTCCGAGATTGAGATAGTCCTCCCCGCACACCGCGGACAGCGTCCACGCGAGGCAGAGGATGAAGATGGCGGACGTCATGTCCACGAAGCCCGCCGTGAGGCATTTGCAGAAATCCGGGAAGCTCAGCACATGGCGCGGGATATAGAAGAGGAACGTGAAGATCAGCGCGATGAAAGAGCCGATGACGAGGCCCCGCGCCGCTTCGCAGTCCGCGAACGCCATCTGCACGCTCTTGCCTTCCATGATGCCGCCCGTGTAGAGCAGGCCGAAGATGCAGCACCCGATGAGCACGGCCAGCGGGAGGACGAGGTCGATGATCTTCCCGTTGCCGCCGGCGCGGAGCTTGCTCTCCGACTGCTGGTACTCTTCCGCGATGAGGAGCTGGCCGTGGCTGTTCTTCTCATAGGCATCCATGGCGAAGTAGTCCCGTCCCCGCCAGATGAGCAGGATCATGAAGAGGATGGTGAGCCATGCGTAGATGTTGAAAGGAATCGTCTGGAGGAACAGGTTGAATCCGTCGATGGTGGAGCTCTCCGGCAGAGAGGACGCCACCGCCGCCGCCCAGCTGGACACCGGCGCGATGATGCACACCGGCGCCGCCGTGGCGTCGATGATGTACGCCAGCTTCGCCCGGGTGATCTTGAATTTATCCGTCACCGGCCGCATGACCGTGCCGACGGTGAGGCAGTTGAAATAGTCGTCGATGAAGATGAGGATGCCCAGGATCACCGTGACGGAGAGAGCGCTGCGCTTACCCTTGATGACGCGGGCCGCCCACTCGCCGTAGGCTTTCGCCGCGCCGGACGACGCGATGGCTTCCACGATGATGCCCAGCAGGACGAGGAAGACGAGGATGTGCACATTGCCTCCCACCGACTCGGCCATGATGTTGAACATGGTGTCCACCGAGCGGAGGAAATCGAAGTCGCAGTACATGAAGGCGCCCACGAAGATGCCGATGCCCAGCGACATATAGACCTCCTTGCTGAGGAGCGCCAGCGCAATGGTGATGATCGGTGGGACGAGGGCCCAGGCGGTTTCTGCCAAATGAATCATTCCTTTCCCGCCGCCTTCCGCTTGCCCCGCCTCGGGCGGCCTTTTCATTTTTTACATAATTTTTATTATATAGCAGACAGGAAGGCTGTCAACAGGCATAAAAAAACAGGGCCGGTCATTCCTTTTTCCCATGACAGGTCCTGTTTTCGTTTTCCTTCTATTTTGTGAGCGTCACTTCGTCGAGCATCGTGCCGTCCGGCAGCCACGCCCGGAACGTGAGCGTATGGCTGTCCGCTTCCATGGTCATGAAATTGTCCGTCTCCGGCTGCGGCGCCACGGTCACGTCCAGCGCGTGGTCCGTCCAGAGATTCGGGTAGCGCACGTCGCCAGCCACGCCGGTCAGGATGTACAGCGGCCCCCGCTCGTCCCGGCGGAAATCATAGATGTGCCCGCGGTCGCGGTACGTGTGGAGATGGGCCGACAGCACCGCGTCCACGCCCGTCCGGTCGAAGATGGGCATGAAGGCCTCCCCTTCTTCCGAGAATCCTTCCTTCCGCTCCGGCCGGGAGGCGATGCGGTACTGGAGCGGATCCTTGTGCATGAGCACCACCTTCCACGGCTTGTCCGTACCGGTCAGGTCCTGCTCGAGCCACGCCTGCTGCCGGGACAGCAGGTCCGGGTACCACTCGGTGATCTCCGCCATCTGCGTATTCAGCACGGCGAAATGGACCGGCCCCCAGTCGAAGGACCAGAACAGCTCCGGCATGGAGGGATCGCCGTTTTCCGGCAGGGCGAACTGCGCGAGGTACCGGTCGGGCCGCGCGGTCTGCCAGTCGAGGGAATACGCCTCATGGTTCCCCATGAGGGGCGCCGCGGGGATTGTCTCGAAGAGGCCCTCCGCCGCGCCGAGCCACGCCTGCCACTGGTTCTCGTCCTGTCCGTTGTCCACGAGGTCGCCCATATTGATGAAGAACTCCGCGTCGGGCGCCTGCTTCTTCCCCGCTTTGGCGATGCGCTCCCACACGCCGTAATCCTGGCTCTGCGTGTCCGGGAAGACCAGCGCGGTGAAGGAGCCGCCGTCGTCCGCCGAGAGCGGATGCCACGGACTCACCCGGTCCCCGGCGCGGGTGCGGTATTCATACGCGCCGCCCGGCTCGAGGTCCGTGAGCCGCGCCTCATAGATGTACCGGTCCGGCTCGCCCTGCGTGCCCGCGAGGCGCTGCGATTTCGCCGGCACCTCGCGGATCGCGCTGCCGCCCGCTTCCCGGTACTCCACGGAGGCCGCTTCCTCCGTCTCCGCCTGCCACATGACCGTGCGGCCGTGCTCATTGTCCGCCGCCACGATCTGCCGCAGCGCCTCCGGCGCCATGGTGACGGAGACCTTCTCCCCCGCCGCGTCGGACGGGGCCGCGCCGCAGCCGCCGAGGAAAGCCGCCCCGAGGAGGAGCGCCCCCGCCGCGGCCAGTCCCGCGCGGCGCTTCCACGCCGTGCTCATGACCGGTCCCCGCTTTCCGCCGCGCAGCGCTTCGCCCACCGGCGGATCTCATCTTCGCCGGCCTGCATGTCGTCCTTGCGGAAATACACGTGGAATCCTTCGCCCACCCGGCCCGTGCAGAGCTTCTCCAGGTCTCCGAAGGCGTCCTGCGGCTGTCCGCCGCTCGTAAGGAAGGGGTACACGGTCTTTCCGGAGAGATCATGCGACGCGAGGAAAGATTTCAGCGCCGGGGCAATGGTGAACCACCACACCGGCCCGCCGAGGAAAATTACGTCGTACTCGTCCGGGTCCACCGGCAGCGCCATCAGCGCCGGCCGGGCGTTCCTGAGCTTCTCCAGCCCGCCCTGGATGACCGCCACCGCGTAGGAGCCGGAATACGACCGCCGCGTGCGGAGCGGCGCGATATCTCCGCCCGCGGCTTCATGGATGAGCTCTGCCACGCGCTTCGTATGGCCGCTCCGGGAATAATACAGCGTCAGTATCTTCATAGGGCCTCCTTGTATTTCTGCGGTTGTTCCTGATTATACACGATTCACAGCAGCGCCGGGCGATTGGAAAGCGGATACGGAAAAAGGTACGGGACCCGCAGGCCGCCGTACCCCTCCTTTCGCGCCGCTCATTCCGCCGCGTAGACGTCCTTCGCCAGACGGAAAGCCGCCCAGGCCTTCGGCCAGCCCACGTAGAACGACATGTGCGTGAGCATCTCGCCCATCTCCTCCGCGGAGATGCCGTTCTTCTTCGCCTCGCCGATGTGGTACGAGAGCGAGCTGTCGGTGATGCCGCTGCCGATGAGCGCCGTCACCGTGAGGAGACTGCGGTCGCGCAGGGACAGCACGTTCGTCCGGGACCAGACTTCCCCGAAGAGCACGTCGTCATTGAGCTCTGCGAATTTCGGCGCAAACGTGCTGAGCGCCGCCCGCCCTGCGGTCTGCACCACATGAGACGGTTCCGCCGTCAGTTTCGTGGGATCGCCTTCCGCGGTCTCTTTTGGTGCGATGGTCGGCGCAGGGATATTTTCATCGCCGTACACGTCCTTCGCCATGCGGAACGCCGCCCAGGCCTTCGGCCAGCCTGCATAGAAGGCCACGTGCGTGAGGGCTTCGCCCATTTCCTCCGCGGTCACGCCGTTCCGCTTCGCGTTCTCCAGATGCGCCTGGAGCGAGCTGTCCGTGACGCCGCTCGCCACGAGGGACGTCACCGTGATGAGGCTGCGGTCGCGCAGGGACAGCACGTTCGTCCGGGACCATACCTCCCCGAAGAGCACGTCGTCATTGAGCTCTGCAAATTTCGGCGCGAACGTGCCGAGCACCGTCCGCCCCGCGGTCTGTACGACTTTCGTCGGTTCTGCTGTTACTTTCGTCGGATCCATTGCCATTTCTCCTTTTGTCATGTCCGCTGCCTGTGCTGCGCTGCCGCACAGGAGGAGCGCCGCTGCCGCGGCTGCGATGAGCCATCTTTTTTTCATCGTTCCATCCCTGTCACTTTCCGCGCATCCGCTCACTGTACCTGGCTGTATTCTTCATCGGACACCGGCTCGCACCATTCGTTGGACGCGCCTTCCCCGGCCACTTCCACCGACAGGTGGCTGAACCAGCTGTCCGGCGCCGCGCCGTGCCAGTGCTTCGTTTCCGGCGGGACCTCCACCACGTCGCCCGGATGGAGTTCCTGCGGCGCTTTGCCCCATTCCTGGTAGTAGCCGCGGCCGCCCGTCACGAGCAGGATCTGCGTGCTGTTGTGATGGATGTGCCAGTTGTTCCGGCAGCCCGGCTCGAAGGTCACGTTGCCGATCGGGATGGCATCCGTCACCAGCATCTGGAGATAGCTCTGGCCGGTGAAATATTTGCCGTAGGGATTTTCCTCCCCTGCGGGGAAGACCGATACGCGATTGGCCATCTCGAGGCCAGACGCCGCGGGCGTTTCCGCCGCCATGGCGGCCATGCCGCCGAATGCCACTGCCGCTGCGGCTGCCGCCGCCAGTACGAATTTTCTCATCTTCTTTCTCCTTTTCTGCAAATCCGCGCTGTTTCTTTTATTTCAGCTTATTGTACTCTTCTTCCGAGACCGGCTCGCACCACTCGCTGCCGGAGCCTTCCACGGGCGCTTCCACCGCGATGTGGCTGAACCAGCTGTCCGGCGCTGCGCCGTGCCAGTGCTTCACTTCCGGCGGGATGTCCACCACGTCGCCCGGATGGAGCTCGCGGGGTTCCTCGCCCCACGCCTGGTAGTAGCCGCGGCCGCCCGTCACGATGAGGATCTGGCCGCTCTTGTGATGGATGTGCCAGTGGTTGCGGCACCCCGGTTCAAACGTCACGTTCGCCACGTTCACCGGCCCCTTGACGAGCATAGCCAGGTAGCTCTGCCCGTCGAAAAACTGGCCGTAGGGATTCTTCTCCCCCGCGGGAAACGCGGACACCTGCTGTAATTCTTCTTCTTTCGTCATTGCGCATCCTCCTTTGCCGGAACTGCATCTTTTCCTGTGACTTTACTTTAAGTCAAACCGGGGAAAATCGCCAATACTTGCTTGACATACCCGATTATTCCAAAGAAGCATGCTCCGGCGGCTTTTCCCTCATTGACGGCGTTCTTTTCCTGTCCCTATAATGGAAGAAACATCATTAGGACCACAGGAGGCATCCCATGACTTACAGCATCAGCGAAGCGGCCCGTCTGCTCGGCATCGCGCCGTCCACCCTCCGCTACTACGACAAAGAAGGCCTTCTTCCCTTCATCGGCCGCACGGAGAGCGGCGCCCGCGTCTTCCGCGAAGAGGATTTCGACGCGCTCCGCCTCATCCAGTGCCTGAAGAAGACCGGCATGACCATCCGCGCCATCCGGGAATTCATCGAGCTCCCCGCCGGCAGCGAGGACACCGCGGCGCGGCGGCTCTCCATCCTCACCGCCCAGCAAAAAGTGCTCCGCCAGAAAATGGACGAGCTCCGGGACATGATGCGCCTCATCGACTACAAGATCGAATACTACCAGCCCGATCATGCGAAGCGCGCCCCGGAAGGCTGAGCGCGCGCCGGCTCCGGCCGGCTTTTTTCGTGCCCATTTTCCAGTGAGAAAAATTCTCACTGCCTCCCCGCGCACTGGAAAAAGGGGCGGCCTTCCAGTATAATACAAAAAGAGTAGCCTCTCTCCCTGCCAGCGGGACATTCCCCGGCCGGAGCGGACCTCTCTCCCGTTTTATTTCATGCCTGAAAGGGACATCCCGGGCATATGTATATGCTATTTGTGTTTCAGGCGTACGCCTGCTTCGCGCAGCGCCGCGCTCATACAGAAAGGAAGGAATTATCATGCCGCTCGTCGGAACCAGGGAAATGTTCAGGAAGGCCTATGAAGGCCATTACGCCATCGGCGCTTTCAATGTCAACAATATGGAGATCATCCAGGGCATCATGGAAGCGGCGGAAGAGGAGCAGTCCCCCGTCATCCTCCAGGCGTCCGAAGGGGCCCGCACCTACGCCGGCCAGAATTATATCGTCGATCTCGTGAAGACTGCCTGCGCGCAGTACCCGGACATCCCGGTGGCGCTCCATCTGGACCACGGCTCCACCTTCGAGATCGCCAAAGCCTGCATCGACGGCGGCTTCACTTCCGTCATGATCGACGGCTCGAAGCATCCCTTCGAGGAGAACGTGCGCCTCACGAAGCAGGTCGTGGAATACGCTCATGATAAGGGCGTGGTAGTCGAAGCGGAGCTGGGCCGCCTCGCCGGCGTAGAAGACAACGTGAGCGTCTCCGCGAAAGACGCGCTCTTCACCGACCCGGAAGAAGCGGCGGAATTCGTGCACCTCACCGGATGCGACTCCCTCGCCATCGCCATCGGCACGAGCCACGGCGCCTACAAATACAAGGGCGATCCCTATCTCGACTACGACCGCCTCGAGAAAGTGGGCCGGCTCCTGCCGGGCTACCCCATCGTCCTTCACGGCGCTTCCACGGTCATCCAGGAATTCGTACAGAAATGCAACGAATTTGGCGGCAGCGTGCAGGGCGCGAAAGGCGTGCCGGAAGACATGCTGAACAAAGCGGCCCACATGGCGGTGTGCAAGATCAATATCGACACGGACATCCGCCTCGCCATGACCGGCGCGATCCGCGAGAGCCTCTTCAAGGACCCGTCCAACTTCGATCCCCGGTCCTACCTCAAAGCGGGCCGTCAGGCTGTGAAAGACATGGTGAAGCACAAGATCACCGCCGTCCTCGAATCCCAGAACAAAATCTGAGCCCATGCGCGGCAAAAGCCTCCGGACAATGTCCGGAGGCTTTTTTTCGGCCCGCCTTCCCGGCGGCGCTTTATTTTTTATCGTCTTTCAGGTGCATGCACCGGCCGATCACATCCCCGGAGGCGATGTACTCATACGTGGGCATTTCGAAGAGCACCGGCTTCAGCGCGCGGTAGTCGATCCTGCCCGCATCGTTCAGCACCTGCTCGTCCGCCCAGGTCCCGTCGATGCGGCAGATGAAGCTCTCGAAGCCCGGCGTGCGGTACGTGTCCACCACGGTGCACGCCATGGAGACCGGAGACTCATCGATGAGCGGCGCGCCGTTCTCCGCCGCGTGCCACGCGAAGAGCCCGCTCTTGTCTTCCCGCTTCCCGCTGACGCAGCCCGCGTGGTCTGCTTTCGGCAGGAGCGCCTCGTCCACGAGGTTCACGGACAGCACGCCTCCTTCACGGATGCCCTCATTCGTGCGGTGGGCCGCCGCCATGGAGATGAGGAGGCGGTCATGCCCGATGATGCCCACATGGCCCACGAGCGCCCAGTTCGGCTTCCCGTCCACCATCGCGCCGATCACCGTGAGCGGCGTCGGATAGAGCGCCAGCGTAGTTCCGATCTGTTTTTTCATAGTCATCCTTCTTTCCCGGCCGCCCGCGCGGCCGCTTTCGTTGTCTCCATTGTAGGCGCGGCGGGTCCTTGCTTCCAATGCCTGTTCCGGATAGGCATCCATACTGCGGGAGCATTTCCTCTCCCCGGGAATGCATCCGGCGTATGGAGGCGCATAAAGAACAGGCATTTTCGATTTTCTTCCGCGGGGACTACAATACAGACAGGATATCGTTGGAAAAACAGGAGGGATCATCATGAAATACACCAAACTGGGCCGTTCCGACCTGACCGTCTCCCGCATCTGCATGGGATGCATGGGCTTCGGCGACGCGGCGCACGGCCAGCACACGTGGACCGTAGACGAGGAATCGTCCCGCGCCATCATCCGCCGCGGCCTCGACCTGGGCATCAATTTCTTCGACACCGCCATCGCCTACCAGAGCGGCACCAGCGAGCAGTATCTGGGCCGGGCGCTCCGCGACTTCGCCCGCCGCGAAGACGTGGTGGTGGCCACCAAGTTCCTGCCCCGCACGAACGAAGAGATCGAAGCGGGCGTCTCCGGACAGGAGCATATCCGCCGCATGCTCGACAAGAGTCTCGAAAATCTCGGCATGGACTACGTGGATCTCTACATCTATCACATGTGGGACTGGCAGACTCCCATGGAAGACATCATGGAAGGGCTGAACAACGCGGTGAAAGCCGGCAAGGCGCGGTACATCGGCATCTCGAACTGCTTCGCATGGCAGCTCTGCCGGGCGAACGACTTCGCCGCGCAGGAAGGATACGCGCAGTTCGTCTCCGTGCAGGGCCACTACAACCTGATCTTCCGCGAAGAGGAACGGGAAATGGCGCCGTTCTGCCGCATGGAAAACATCGCTCTCACGCCGTACAGCGCGCTCGCCGGCGGCCGCCTCTCGAAACATCCCGGCGAGACGTCGAAGCGCCTCGCCGAGGACAGCTACGCCCGCCTGAAATACGACGGCACCGCCGATGAAGACGCGCCCATCATCCGGCGCACTGCGGAGATTGCCGACCGCCGCGGCGTCTCCATGACGGAAGTGGCCATCGCCTGGCTCCTCACCCGCGTCACCGCTCCCGTGGTGGGCGCGACGAAGGTCTCCCATGTGGAAGGCGCGGCGAAAGCGGCCGACCTCGTGCTCACACCGGAGGAGATCGCCTATCTGGACGAGCCCTACGTGCCGCATCCCCTCGCGGGCGTCATGGCCCAGAATACGCCGGCCGCCGCCCGTGCGGCGCACGTGTGGTCCACCGGCTCCCAGACCATCTGAACCGTCTGCACAGAAAAAGCACGCCTGCCGGAAACGGCGGCGTGCTTTTCACCTGTCATAAGAAATCCCCGGACGCGCGGAGCGCCGGGGATCTTTTAATTTCAGTTGCCGAGCATGAGCCGGTCGCTGATCGCATCGGAAGTCTCCTCGAATTTCTTGAGGAGCATGTCGATGGTCAGTTCCTTCTTTTCTTCCGGCGTGTAGTCCGCGATGATGCGGCCGCTGTTCATCATGATGAGGCGGTTGCCGAAGCGGAGGGCGTCTCTCATGTTGTGCGTGATCATCAGCGTGGTGAGGTGCTGCTCGTGCACGATCTCGTCGGTGAGCTTCAGCACCTTTTCCGCGGTCTTCGGATCGAGCGCGGCCGTCGGTTCGTCGAGAAGCAGGATCTCCGGCTTCTTCAGCGTCGCCATGAGGAGCGTCACCGCCTGCCGCTGCCCGCCGGACAGGAGGCCGATGCGCGTCTCGAGGCGGTTCTCCAGCCCGAGGTCGAGCCGGGCGAGCATGTCGCGAAATTTTTCATGGTCCCCTTTGCCGAAGGCCCAGCGGAGCCGCCGGGACTCTCCGCGCCGCGCGGCGAGGATGAGATTTTCCTCCAGCTGCATGCCGGACGCGGTGCCCTTCATCGGGTCCTGGAAGACGCGGCCGATGTATTTCGCCCGCTTGTACTCCCGCATGTGCGTCACATCCTTGCCGTCGATGAGGATCTTGCCGGAGTCCGGGATATACGCCCCGGAGATGCTGTTCAGGAGCGTGCTCTTCCCTGCGCCGTTGCCGCCGATGACCGTGCAGAAATCGCCGTCGTTCAGCGTGAGGGACAGGTCGATGAGCGCTTTCTTTTCATTCTGCGTGCCCTTGAAAAAGGTCTTGCTGATGTGTGAGATCTGCAGCATGGTCACTCCGCCTTTCCTAAATTCAGGTTTTCCTTGATCATCGGCATGGCCAGCGCGATCATGACGAGCACGGCCGTGAAGAGCTTCAGATCGTTCGGCGGCATCCCCATGAAGAGGACCACGGCGATGACGATGCGGTACAGCACCGAGCCGAGGATGACCGCGATGAGGGATTCCTTGAAAGACGACACGCCCAGGATGACTTCGCCGATGATGACGGACGCCAGCCCGATGACGATGGTGCCGATGCCCATGCCCACGTCGGCGAAGCCGTTATTCTGCGCGACCACCGCGCCGCAGAGGCCGATGAGCGCGTTGCTGATGAAGAGGCCCACGATGATCATGGTGTCCGTATTCACGCCCTGCGCGCGCATCATCTGCACGTTGAAGCCCGTCGCGCGGATGCACATGCCGAGCTCCGTGCCGAAGAACCAGTAGATGGCGAGCACGAGGACGATCACCAGCACCGCCGGCAGCAGGAACGCCGCCGCGCCCTGGCCCACGCCGAACAGTTTCTGCGTGAGCGTGAAGACCGTGTCCGTGCGGAGCAGGGAAATATTGGCCTTGCCCATGATGTGCAGGTTGATGGAATAGAGCGCGATCATGGTGAGGATCCCGGCGAGGATGGCGGGGATCTTCAGCTTCGTGTAGAGGATGCCCGTCACGGTGCCGGCGATGATGCCGCCGAAAGCGCCCGCGAGGATCGCCGTCCAGGGGGATACGTCCATCGTGATGAGCGTCGCCGCGATGGCCCCGCCCAGGGGGAAGCTCCCTTCGCAGGTCATATCCGGCACGTCCAGCACGCGGAAAGAAAGGAAAACGCCAAGCGACAGGATGGACCACATCAGGCCCTGCGCTATGGTCGAGACTGCAAGATCAAACATAGATTTCCACTCCTTGTACGGGGCCCTGCCCCTCATTTGTCCGGCTTTTATGGACGAGCCGGCTGACCGTCATATAAATACAGTTTTCGCGCTTTCTGCCAGATATCCCCGGGGAGGCCGAGCTGGAGGCGGGAGAGCGCCGCCATATTGACCACCAGGTCCGGGTCCGTCTGCCGGATGATGGGCAGGTCCTGCGGCGCCGCCCGGCGGGAGAGCAGCTTCGCCGCCGCCTTCCCCGCCGCAAAGCCCATGCGGTAGTAGTCTTCCGATACGGAAAGGACCGCGCCGCGGCGGACCATGTCGTCGTCGCTCCCCACGATGGGGATGCCCGCTGCGGTCAGCACCGCCGCGATGGCAGAGAAATGGGTCTGCATGCGCCCGTCGATGGCGATGTACACGGCGTCCGCCTGTCCGGCCAGCGAGGCCGCGGCGGTCTCCGGCGGCACGGAAGCCGGCACCGGCAGCTCCGCGAGGGACATCTGCTTCCGCGCAGCCGCCGCCCGAAGCCACCGGAGCTGCATCTCCGCCTTCGGATTGTCCTCCGAGTAGAGCACGCCCAGCCGGCGGATCTTCAGGACCCGGCGGGCCGCGTCGAACTGGCGCACCACGGCCGGCAGGGACATGACGCCGGTGAAATTCCGGTGTCCTTCCATCCAGCGGGCGTACTTGAAATTCAGCACGCCCATGCCCACCACGGGCGTCGTATGGAAGACGGCCGCCGCCGTGCGGGCCGCGTCCGTGCCGACGGCCGCGACGAGGTCTTTCTTTTCCCGGCGGAACGCATCGGCGCCTTCCTGCAGCGCGCCCGCGTTGCCGCCGCCGCTCAGGAGCTCGATGCGGAGATTCTTTCCGTCTTCCCAGCCTTCGCTGGCGAGCGCCGCGAGGAAGCCCTCCCGGAGCTTTTCCTGCTCCGGCACGGTGTCGCCCTGCAGGATGCCCACTTCATAGACCGCTTTCTCCGGCAGGGGCCGGATGTCCGCCCTCCGGTCTGCGCCGCCGGCCCGGACGAGCAGCCCCGCCGCGGCCAGCGAACCGATGCACAGGACGGCGAGAAGCCATCCCAGGGCCCTCAGCCTGCCTTGGACCATCGTGTCATTCCACTCCTCCCCTGTCTGTCAGGGAATCCGTCAGATGAGCTCCGCCCGGTCCAGCACCGACTGCGGCACCGCGATGCCGAGCGTCTCCATTTCCTGTTTATTGATGTACAGCTTCGACTGCGCCGCGCCCTCTACGGGGATGTCCTTCACGGTCTTCTTCCCTTCGAGGATGTCCGCGGCCATCTCGCCGGCGCGGTAGCCGATGTCATAGAAGCTGATCGACTCCGAAGCGAAGGCGCCGCTCTGCACGTGGCCCGCTTCCGCCCCGTACACGGGGATCTTCCCGCGGTTCGCCACCGCCATCAGGTTCGGGATGGACGAGGCCACCACGTTGTCCGTGGGAACGAAGATCGCGTCCACATGGCCGAGGAAGCTCTCCGCCACCTGCTGGATGTCGTTGATGGAATTCACGGTGAGCTCCATCACCTCGATGCCGTACGGCGCGCAGGCCTTCTTCAGGTTTTCCGCCTGGATGACGGAATTGATCTCGCTCGAATTATAAAGGATGCCCAGCGTCTTGATATCCGGCTGGATCTCCCGGATCAGCGCCACCTGCTTGTCCAGCGGCCCGCGGTCGTGCGTGCCGGTGATATTTCCGTCCGGGTGCGCTTCCGAAGCCATCAGTTTGGAATTTTCAAAATCAGCGATCGCCGTGCAGACGATGGGGATGTCCTTCGTCGCATTGGCCATGGCCTGCGCCGCCGGCGTGGAGATCGCCCCGATCAGCGCGTAATTGCCGGATACGAAGCGGTTCGCGATGGTGCGCAGATTGGACTGGTCGCCCTGCGCGTTCTGCTGGTCGATCTCGATCTTGTCGCCGAGGCCGCGCTTGTTGAGCGCATCTACGAAGCCTTTATTGGAGTCATCCAGCGCGGGGTGCTGCACGATCTGTACGATGCCTACCATTTTCTTCCCATCGCTCCCCGCTTTGGCGGAGTCTCCGCCGCATCCTGCCATCACGCCCGCTGCGAGCACGCCGGCGATCCCTGCCGCCAGCACTTTTTTCCACATGTTCTTGCCTGCCATTCTACTTTCCTCCTTCAAATCCTGCGGGATGCCCCGCTTGTATCAGAACGGGCGGCCCTTGCCGCGCCGCTTCTGCCCTTTCCCCGGTCAGATCAGCTTCGCCCGGTCCAGTACGGACTGCGGGATCTGAATGCCGAGGAGCTCCATTTCCTGCTTGTTGATGTAGAGCTGCGATTTGTCCGCCGTCTCTACGGGCAGGTCCTTCACGGTTTTCTTTCCTTCGAGGATATCCGCGGCCATCTCGCCGGCCTGATATCCGATATCGTAATAGCTGATGGATTCCGATGCGAGCACGCCGTTCTCCACATGGCCCACTTCCGCGCCGTACACGGGGATCTTATTAGCGTTCGCCACCGACATCAGCGTCGGGATGGACGAGGCCACCACGTTATCCGTCGGCACGTAGATCGCATCCACCTGGCCGGCGAAGCTTTCCGCCACCTGCTGGATGTCGTTGATGGAATTCACGGTGAGTTCCTTCACGGACATTCCCAGCGGCTCGCAGATCTCATGGAGATGCTTCGCCTGGATCACGGAATTGATCTCGCTCGAATTGTAGATGATGCCGATCGCCTTCGCGTCGGGCTGGATCTCCCGGATCAGCGCCACTTCCTTTTCCGTGGGGCCGCGATCCGACGTGCCGGTCACATTGCCGTCCGGCGCCGCCTCCGAATTCATGAGGCGGGCCGTCTCGTAATTCGTCACCGCCGTGCAGATGATGGGGATCTCCGTCGTGGCGTTCGCCATGGCCTGCGCGGCCGGCGTGGAGATCGCCCCGATCAGCGCGTATTTCCCGGACACGAAGCGGTTCGCGATGGAGCGCAGATTGGACTGATCCCCCTGCGCGTTCTGCTGATCGATCTCGATCTTGTCGCTGAGGCCGCGCTTGGCGAGCGCATCCGTAAAGCCTTTGTTGGCGTCATCCAGCGCGGGGTGCTGCACGATCTGCACCACGCCCACCTTCATCTTGCCGCCGGACGAATCGGACGCGCCGCCGCATCCGGAAAGCATCCCCGCAGCGGCGAGCCCGAGGAGCCCCGCGGCGGCGAGCGCCTTCCATTTTCTTCCTTCCATACTTCTCAACCTCCTGAAACTCCTTCTGCGGCGCGGGCCCTGCGTTTCTTTTTCTCCCTGAAGCGCTGCCGCCCCGCAGTTATATGATTGTTATTATACCACGCCGCCTCTATTTAATCTATTGAAGCGCGGGCCGCACCTTCCGTCCGCAAAGCCTCCCGCCGCGCAGGCGGGGAACCAGTGAAACCCGGCGGCCGCGGAAAGCGCAAAAAAAATACACCTCAGAAACTCTGAGATGTATCTGTGCGCCGCTTATTCGGCAGCCTGCGCCTGGACTACGGATTTGCCTTTATAGAAACCGCATACCGGGCATACGCGGTGAGGCATTTTCAGTGCATGGCACTGCGGGCACTCTACGAGGCCGGGTACAGTCAATTTCCAATTTGCGCGTCTCTTGTCGCGACGGGCTTTAGAATGTTTACGCTTCGGGGCTGGCATCTGTTGCACCTCCTTACCGATCATCGGACGTCTGCCGACGGATATTACGGCTCTGCCGCACCTCCGGATTGTTCCGAAAGAATTTATCAACTTCATCATTATAATTGGCGGGCCGGCTTTTGTCAAGGAATCCCGCGGCCCGGAACCCCGCCGAAGGAAAAGGCACGGCCCGGAGACCGTGTCTTTCTTTTTTACTGTTCCGCCGCTTCCGGACGGTTTTCCGTGGCGGCGACCACGTCGACCACCTTGCGGCCGTCGCGGTTCTTTTTCTTCTCGATGAAGCGGTAGCCCACGAGGAGGATCAGGAACCACACCGGTGTGACGTAGAGCGCGACGCGCGTATCTTCACGGAAGGCGGACGCCACGACGACGCACAGCAGGAACGCGATGGTGAGCCAGCCCGTATACGGCGCGCCGGGCATCTTGAATTTGAGCTTCGCCACTTCCTCTTTCGTGAGGGAAGCGCGGAATTTCTGCTGCGTGCGCAGGATGACGAACCAGGTCCACAGGGCGCCGAAGGAACCGACGCTCGTGATGTAGACGAAGACCTGCGCCGGCATGATGTAGTTCAGGCCGACCGCGATGAGCAGGATGAAAGCGGAGAATACGATGCCGACCCACGGCAGGCGGTGGCGGTTCAGCGTCTGGAAGCACTGCGGCGCATTGCCCTGCAGGGACAGATTGTACAGCATGCGTCCGGAGCTGAAGATCCCGCTGTTGCAGGACGAGAGGACCGCGGTGATGACCACCAGGTTGATGATATCCGCCGCGCCGCGGATGCCCAGCTTCTCGAACGTGGTGACGAAGGGGCTCCCCATGTGGCCGATCTCGTTCCACGGATAGATGGACATGATGACTGCCAGAGAGAGCACATAGAAGATGAGGATGCGCCAGAAGACTTCGTTGATGGACTGCTTGATGGTCTTTTCCGGGTTCTTCGCTTCGCCGGCGGTGACGCCGATGATCTCGATGCCCAGATAGGAGTACATGACCATGACGAGCGCCATGAGCGTGCCCTCGAAGCCGTTCGGGAAAAAGCCGCCGTGCGCCCACAGATTGCTGATGCCGGTGGCGACGCCGTCATTCCCGATGCCGAAGAAGATCATCCCCGCGCCGGCGACGATCATGAAGATGATGGTGACGATCTTGATGAGCGCGAACCAGAATTCGCATTCCCCGTAAGCCGCGACGGCAATGAAGTTGATGGCCGTCATGACGAGGAGCGCAACGAGGGCCGAGGCCCACTGCGGCAGCTCGGGGAACCAGAAGTTCATGTAGATCCCCACGGCGGTCAGTTCCGCCATGCAGGTGACCATCCACATGTACCAGTAGGTCCATCCGGTGAGATAGCCCCATTTCGGTCCGAGGAAGCGGGCCGCATGGGCGCTGAACGCGCCGGAGACCGGATACGCGATGGACAACTCGCCCAGCGCGCGCATCATGAAATAGATGGCGATGCCGCCGATGATATAGGTCAGCAGCACCGACGGGCCTGCCAGCTCGATGGCGGTGGCAGAACCGAGGAAGAGGCCGACGCCGATGGCACCGCCCAGTCCGATGAGCTGGATGTGGCGGGCTTTCAGGCCGCGCTCCAGATCTTCGTGAAGTTCTTTGTCGTTTTGATTCATTTTTCCCCCAATTTGTCCGGATGCCCCTCTGCGGGACATGCCTTCTCTGCCGACCATCGGCGCCTACTGTCCGGAAGGGAGGAAGTACAGCTGATTTTCCTCCCGCCCGCGCGCCGTCCCCGCGGCAGGGCCCGCCGTTTCCTCCGGCAGGCTGAACATATCTGTTATTGTACCCATAGCCTGAGGGTATAGCAACATACGCAGATTTTATCCGCCATATGCGAAAAAACTATGGCAGGCATGTCTTTACCCTGTTACAGACATGCAGAAAGTTCCCTGTTTATCGGCCTTCCCGTCCCCTGCCGCGCCTGTTTCTCCCCGGGAAGCCGGCCGCATGTTTATGCAGGAAAAAGAAAAATTTTCCGCAGAAAAGCAAAAGAAAAACCCGCTCTTTCGAGCAGGCGTTTATTACCGTTCTTCTTTCCGCGCTTCCGCGGCTTTCTTTTTCTTCCGCCCGTACCACCAGACGGCGCCGTACACCGCCGCCACGAGAAGGACGATGACGGTGAGGCGCTCCGCATGTTCGCCCATATTCACGATATCGTGCCCCACGCACACTTCCAGCGCGACGGACGGCAGCTTCCCGATGAGGCTGCCCCAGAGATGCCGTTCGAAAGGCATGCTGGACAGGGCCGACACCGCCGTCACGAGGCCGTTCGGCATGTACGGGATGGCGCGGGCCACCGCCACGGCCTGCCACGATTCGTACTGGTCCAGCTTCGACAGGGTTTTGCTTTTTTCGATGAGGTGCATCGCCATGGTGCGGAACAGCACGCGCATCGCCCAGAACGAGATCACCACGCCGGTGGTCTCGGCGAGCCAGGAGATGATCGTCCCCCAGAAGAGGCCGAAGATGAGGCCGTTCGCCGTGGAAATGAAGATGGAAGGCAGGAATCCCACGATATTGATGACCACGTCGATGAAAAAGCTCACGAAGACCGCCCAGATGCCGAAGCTCCGGAGGTACGCGATGAGCCCGTCCAGATCCTGATCCCGGATGAGCTGCAGGATGGTGGGATAGAATCCCGGCGCGATGAGATGGATCGACGCGAGCGACAGCACCAGCACGGCCAGGAGAATCAGGCGGAAGCGCCGCTCTCCCTTTTCGTCCCAGTTCCGCCGCCTCATCGCTGACCGCGCCCTTTTCTGATCTCTCCCGCGTAGGCTTTCACATAGTCCGCTATGGCGTCCCGCGCGATGATGCCGGGGAAGCGCACCGGCGCGTCCTCCAGCCTCGCGAGCTGCGGCGGCACGGGGATGCCCGTCGCGTCGGCGAGCGCGCGCAGCCGGTCGTAGGCGCTGCCGGACACCTCCGCATGGACGGCCTCGGCCGACGCATCGGGGAATTTATACGGATGAGCCGTGCTGACGATGACCGTATGCGTGCCGCGGGTGATCTTCCCCTTCCGGCGGAGATCGCTGTACACGGCGTACGCCACGGACGTATGCGGGTCCATGAGGTAATCGTACTTTTCATACACGTCGGAGGCAGCCGCTGCCATGGCCGCTTCATCAGCCCAGCCGCCCGTCATTTCCTCTCCGATGCGGGCCATCACCTCTGCCGGCATGGTGTACGCCCCTTCCTCCGCGAGTAGCCGCATGGCCTCCGCCGTTTCCTTCGAGCCGGCCATGTAGTACAGGAACCGCTCGAAATTCGACGAGATGAGGATGTCCATGGACGGGGATTTCGTGAGGTGGAACTCGCGCCGGCGGTCGTACGTGCCGGTGGCGAAGAAATCGCTCAGCACATGATTCTCATTGGACGCGCACACCAGCTGCCCGATGGGCGTGCCGATCCTCCGCGCGATCCACGCGGCGAGGATGTTCCCGAAATTCCCGGTGGGCACCACCACGTTGAACGCTTCTTTCTGGCCGATGGAGCCGCTCCGCACGAGCGACAGCCAGATCCACACGTAGTACACCACCTGCGGGAAGAGCCGGCCGATATTGATGGAATTGGCGCTGGAGAAGACCACCGCATCGCCGCCTTCTTCCGGAGCCAGCGGCGCGGCGAAGATTGCCTTCACAGCGCTCTGGGCGTCGTCGAAATTGCCCTCGATGCCACACACGCGCACGTTGCCGCCTTCCTGCTTCTGCATCTGGTCCTTCTGGAGCGGGCTCACGCCGTGAGACGGGTAGAAGACGCAGATATTCGTCCCCTCCACATCGCGGAACCCTTCGAGCGCCGCTTTGCCCGTGTCGCCGGACGTGGCGGTGAGGATGAGCACCTGCCGGTCCTCACCGGCCTCTTTCTTCGCCCAGGTGAGCAGGTACGGGAAGAGGGAGAGCGCCAGATCCTTGAAGGCGCAGGTCCGGCCGTGGAACATCTCCGCCATGGAGAACGACTCATTGATGGTGCGCACCGGCACGATCTCCCGCGTCTCGAACGAAGAGCCGTACGCCTTCCGCGCGAAGTCCGCCAGCGTCTCTTCCGGGATCTCCGTGAAGAAGCGGCTCAGCACGCAGACAGCCGTCTCCTGGTAGGAGAAATCGCGCATCTTTTCATACGATACGAACGGCGCGGGCAGCTTCTCCGGCAGGTACAGGCCGCCGTCCGCCGCCAGCCCGCGCAGCAGCGCTTCCGCCGCCGTGACCGTCTCCGTACTTCGTGTGCTTCTGTATTTCATCGTACACCTCCGAGGTCAGTTTCTTTTATTCTATCATACTCGCCGCGGAAAAGGCCGGATGCATGAGAAAAACGCATAAAAAAATCCCGCGGGCCGGCTTTCCGTTCCTTCCCGCGAGCAAAAGAAAACCCGCCACTTCGTGACGGGAACTGTTCTGGTGGATCATCAGGGTCTCGAACCCCGGACACCCTGATTAAGAGTCAGGTGCTCTACCAACTGAGCTAATGATCCGTTTCAACGAAAGTAATTATACCATCCGTTTTCTGTCCTGTCAAATGTTTTTTCTTCCCGCTCTCCGGGAGGCCTTCACACCTGACGACGAAAGTAATTATATCACATTCCCGCAGAATTGCAACAGGGGACCGATGAAAAATTATGTCTTGACAGAAGGACGCTTCCATCCCCTACAATATCCACAGCATCTGTACGTGAAAGGAGGCCGGACCCGATGCGCTATCCCCTGCTGGACGCCCTGCGGGGCTTCTCTCTCTGCAGCATGGCTGGGTTCCACCTGACGTGGGACCTCATCCATCTCTGCGGCGCGGTGGACCCCCGCGGGTATGAGACGGCGCTCTACCTGTGGCAGCAGAGCATCTGCTGGACGTTCATCTTCCTCTCGGGCTTCTCGTGGCCGCTCGGCCGCCGTCCGGTCCGCCGGGGGCTGGAAGTCTTCTTCTGCGGCGCGGTCATCACCGCCGCGTCCGTCATCGCCATGCCCGCCGGGCCGATCCTCTTCGGCATCCTCACCTTCCTCGGCTCGGCGATGATCCTCCTCGCGCCGCTCGCGCCGCTTCTTTTCCGCGTGCCCGCCGCCGCGGGCCTCGTGCTGTGCGCTATGCTCTTCGCGCTCTGCCGCGGCGTGAACCGGGGCGTCCTCGGCTTCCCGCCGTTCTTCACGCTCGCCCCGCTGCCCGGCGGATGGTACCGGGATCTTTTCACCGCCTGGCTCGGCTTCCCGCCGCCGGATTTCGTCTCGCTCGATTATTTCTCCCTGCTCCCGTGGCTTTTCCTTTACGGAGCGGGCTTCTTCTTCCACCGCCTCGCGGCGGAGCGGGGCTTCCTCTCCTTTTTCGCCCGGTCCGCGCCGCGCCTCCTTGCGCTGGCGGGACGGCACTCCCTCGCGTTCTACCTGCTCCATCAGCCCGTGCTGATCGCCCTGCTCCTCCTTCATGACGCGCTTTCTTCCCTGCTTTCCTGAACTGACAAAAGCAAAACAGCCGGCCCATTCATGCCGGCTGTTTTTTTTGCGCCCGATCAGCGCAGGCGGGTCACCTTGAAATACGGCGCGGGCTCGAAGCCCAGCAGGCCGCTGTAGAAATTCTGGGGAAATGCGCGGAGCGCGCTGTTGTACCGCTGTGCCGCCTCGTTGTACCCCTGCCGCGCCACGGCGAGCGTGTTGTCCGCCGCCGCGAGGTCCGTTAGGAGCCGCCGGTACGCCGGGGATGCGCGGAGACCGCGGTACCGGTCCGCCGCCAGAAGGAGCCGCCCCAGCGCGGAGGACAGCGCGTCGCTCGCCGCCATGCGCGCCTCCGGCGTCTGCCCGTCCGTCACCTGCCGCCGCGCGGCCTCTGCGGCCCGCACCGCCGCCTGTTCCTCCGAAGTATATCGCTCCACTTCCGCGATGAGCGCCGGCACGAGCTCCGCCCGCTTCCGGATCGCGCCGTCGGCGTCCGTCCACGCCGCGTCCGCCGCCTCCCGGAGCGGCGCCAGCGTCTGCCGCGCATGCCATCCGCCGCCGGCCGCCAGCAGCATCGCCGCCAGCAGAATGAAGAGCAGTTTTTTCATGGGCCTCCCTCCTTTTTCTTTCATTGTACGCCATCGCGGCGCGGCCTGCCAGGCACGCAAAAACGCGCGGGGACTTACTCCCTGCGCGTTTCGTTTATTTCTTTTCCAAGGCGTCCGACAGGCCCTGCACGACCATCTGCCGCTCGTCCTTGCCCATGCGGAAGAAATCGTACACGCTCTGCGCGGCGCGGCGGTTCATGCCCTTCACCTGCGCCAGCTCCTCCACGGAGGCTTTCTTCATCTCGTCGAAGGAGCGGAACGCCCGCCACAGCGCGTTCCGCCGATTGGGTCCGATGCCGGGGATGTGGTCCAGCACAGACTCCGCATTGCGCTTCGCCGTCCACTGGCGGTGGTAGGTAATGACGAAGCGATGCGCCTCGTCGCGGATGTACTGGAGGAGCTGCAGCGCCGGCTCATGCCGGTCCAGCACCACCGGCTCTTCGCTCCCCTCCGTATAGATCTCCTCCATGCGCTTCGCGAGCCCGATGACCGGCGCTTCGCAGCCGGCGGCGCGGATCACGGGGAGCGCCGCGTGGAGCTGCCCGAGGCCGCCGTCCAGCACGATGAGATCCGGCTGCGGCCAGTCCTTTTCATGGCCGTAGCGGCGGCTCATCACCTCCGCCATGGATTTGAAATCATCCGGCGCGCCCTGCGTGGTGCGCAGCCGGAATTTCCGGTACTCGCTCTTCGCGGGGCGGCCGCCCAGGAAGACCACCATGGACCCGGTGGTCTCCGCGCCCTGGTTGTGGGAAATGTCGAAGCACTCCATGCGCTCCGGCAGGCGCGGCAGATGGAGCACCTCCTGCAGCGTGCGTAGCGCCCCCTGCTCCCGGGCGTCGCGGTACTCCCACTGGAGCTTCTTGTCGGAGAGATATTTTTCCGCGTTCGCCTTCGCCATGTCTTTCAGGCGGCGCTTGAAGCCGCGCTCCGGCACATAGAGGCGCACTTCGCTCCCCCGCTTCCCGGAGAGCCATTCCGCGAGGAGCGGCGCGTCGTCCGGCAGCTCCGGCAGGAGGATCTCCTTCGGCGCGCCGGCCCCGTCCGCGCCGTAATAATCTTTGATGAAGCCCGAGAGGATGGCCGCGTCCGTCTCGCCCGCGCTGTCAGGGATATTGAAATTTTCTTTCCCCACCATGCGCCCGTAGCGGATGTAGAAGACTTCGAGGCCGGTGTGCTCGCCGTCGCGGGCCATGCCCACCACATCGTAGTCCCCTTCCTTCGAGACGATGTTCTGCCGCTGCTGCACGCTCTCGATGGCGCGCAGCTTGTCCCGGAGCTCCGCGGCTTTTTCAAATTCCATCGCTTCCGAGGCGGCGAGCATGTCCTTCCGGAGCTGCTTCACCAGCGCCGTGCTCCGCCCCTCGAAGATGTCGCAGAGGCCTTTCACGATGGCGTCGTAGTCCTCCCGGGAGCAGCAGCCCCGGCAGGGCGCACAGCAGAAATGAAGATGGTACTGGAGGCACGGCCGGTCCACGCGCATGCTCCGGCAGGTGCGGATGGGATACTGCTTCCGCAGGAGGCGCAGCGTCGTATGGAGGCTCCCCACGTCCGTAAAAGGGCCGAAATAGTGCGCGCCGTCGTTTCGGCGCATGTTCCGCGTGATGAAGAGCCGGGGCCATTCCTCGTTGGTGATCTTCACGTAGGGGTAGGATTTGTCGTCCCGGAGGGAAATGTTGTACTTCGGGTGCAGCTCCTTGATGAGATTGCACTCGAGGATGAGCGCTTCCATCTCCGTGGCGGTCATGGTGATGTCCAGATCCTCCGCGTGGCGGATCATGGCGGCCACCTTCGGAGACCGGTTCTTGTCCTCCCGCACGTAGGAGCGGACGCGGTTCTTCAGGTTGACCGCCTTGCCCACGTAGATGATCTTCCCGTCCTTATCCTTCCAGCGGTAGACGCCGGGGCAGTCCGGGAGCGCGTCCACCTTCGCGCGGATCCTGTCATTCACCGGTATCATGATGCTGCTCCATGAGCCGGCGCGTGCGCTCGATCACCGGCGCGAGGTACTGGCCGGTGTAGGACCGGGCGCACCGGCAGATCTCCTCCGGCGTGCCTTCGGCGATGACTTCGCCGCCCCGGTCGCCCCCTTCCGGCCCGAGGTCGATGATGTGGTCCGCCACCTTCGCCACGTCCAGATTGTGCTCGATCACCACCACCGTATTGCCCTGATCCACCAGCTTCTGCAGGATGAGGAGGAGCTTCCGGATGTCCTCGCTGTGGAGACCCGTGGTGGGCTCGTCCAGGATGTACAGCGTGCCGCCGGTGGAGCGCCGCATGAGCTCCGTGGCGAGCTTCACCCGCTGGGCCTCCCCGCCGGACATGGTGGTCGCCGGCTGGCCCAGATGGATGTAGCCCAGCCCCACCTTGCGGAGCGTGTCGAGCTTCTTCAGGATGCGCGGATGGTTTTCGAAGAAGGGGATGGCTTCCTCCACGGTCATATTGAGCACGTCGGAAATATTTTTCCCCTTGTACGTCACTTCCAGCGTCTCCCGGTTGTACCGCGCGCCGTGGCACACTTCGCACGGCACGTACACGTCGGAGAGGAACTGCATCTCGATCTTGATGATGCCGTCGCCGTGGCAGGTCTCGCAGCGGCCGCCCTTCACGTTGAAGCTGAACCGGCCCGGCCGGTACCCGCGCATCTTTGCTTCCGGCGTCTGGCTGAACAGCTCGCGGATGTCGTTGAAGACGCCCGTATAGGTGGCCGGGTTCGACCGGGGCGTGCGCCCGATGGGCTGCTGGTCGATGTCGATGATCTTGTCGATGTACTCTGCCCCTTCGATGCTGTCGTACTTCCCCGTGCGGTAATAGGTGTGGTTCTTCATGTTCGACAGGCCGCGGAAGAGGATGTCGTTGATGAGCGTGGATTTCCCCGAGCCGGACTCGCCCGTCACTACGGTGAGCGCCCCGAGGGGAATCTTCACGTCGATATGCTTCAGGTTGTGTTCCGACGCCCCTTTCACGGTAAGCCAGAAGCCGTTCCCTCTGCGCCGCTCTTTCGGGAGCGGGATGTACATGGACCCTTTCAGGTACTGGCCAGTGTAGGACTCCGGCACCGCCTCGATGTCCGCGACGGTCCCCTGCGCGACCACGCGGCCGCCCTCCTCGCCGGCGCCGGGCCCGATGTCCACGATCCAGTCCGCCGCGCGGATGGTGTCTTCGTCGTGCTCCACCACGATGAGCGTATTGCCCAGATCGCGCATGTTCTTCAGCGTGGCCAGCAACTTGTCATTGTCCCGCTGGTGCAGGCCGATGGACGGCTCGTCCAGGATGTACAGCACGCCCACGAGGCCTGAGCCGATCTGCGTGGCGAGGCGGATGCGCTGGGCCTCTCCGCCGGAGAGGGACGACGCGCTCCGGGACAGCGTAAGGTAGTCCAGCCCCACGTCCGCCAGGAACTGGAGCCGGTTCTTCACCTCCCGCAGGATCTGGTCGGCGATCTTCGCCTCCTTTTCCGTGAGCTCGATATGGCTGAAAAAATCGAGGAGCTTCGTCACGGGCATGTCGGACACTTCGGCGATGTTCTTCCCGCCCACGCGGAAGGCGAGGCTCTCCGGCCGGAGGCGCGCTCCGTGGCACACCGGGCAGGGCGTCTCCACGAGGTACTCCGCCAGTTCTTCTTTCATCTTGTCCGTGAACGCCTCCTCGTAGCGGCGCTTCACCATGGGCACGATGCCCTCGAAGACGCGGTGATACGTATTCACGTCGCCGCGCATGTTCTCATAGGTGAAGCTCACCGGCTCCCCGCCGCCGTTCCGGAAGATCTCCTTCTGCGCCTCCGTGAGGTCCGCGTAGCAGCTGTCCATGGTGAGGCCGCACTGCGCGAGGAAGCCCCCCAGCTGCCGGTAGAGCCAGCTGTCCCCGTTCACCGGGAAAGGCCGGATGGCCCCCAGCCGGAAAGACAGATGCTCGTCGGGCAGCACCCGCCGGAAATCCACTTCCAGCGACGAGCCGAGCCCCATGCACGCCGGGCACGCGCCGAAGGGATTGTTGAAGGAAAAAATGCGCGGCTCCGCCTTCGGCAGGGAAATGCCGCACTCCGGGCAGGCGAAATGGGTGCTGAACGGGATATCCGCCCCGCCCACGACGGACGCTGTGAGCAGGCCGTCTCCCAGTTTCAGCGCCGTCTCCACCGAATCGGTGAGGCGCTTCGTGATGCCCTCCCGCACGACAAGGCGGTCCACCACCACTTCGATGGTGTGCTTCCGGTTCTTCTCCAGATCGATGGGGTCCGAGAGAGACCGCACTTCGCCGTCCACGCGGACGCGCACGTACCCCTGCTTCCGGAGCTCTTCGAGCAGCTTCTTGTGCGTCCCCTTCTTCGCCGATGCCACAGGCCCGAGGAGGAGCAGATTCGTCCGCTCCGGCAGTTTCAGCAGCTCGTCCACGATCTGGTCCACGGACTGGCGCTGGATGGGGCGGCCGCACTTCGGGCAGTACGCCCGGCTGGCGTGCGCGTAGAGCATGCGCAGGTAGTCGTGGATCTCCGTCACCGTGCCCACCGTGGAGCGCGGGTTGTGGCTCGTGGACTTCTGGTCGATGGAAATCGCCGGGGACAGTCCCTCGATCTTGTCCACCTCCGGCTTGTTCATCTGTCCGAGGAACTGCCGGGCGTACGCCGACAGCGATTCCACATATTTCCGCTGTCCTTCCGCGTAGATCGTATCGAAAGCCAGCGACGACTTCCCCGAACCGGAAAGGCCGCTGAATACGATGAGTTTGTTCCGCGGGAGCGTGAGGCTCACGTTCTTCAGATTGTTCTGCCGCGCTCCCTGTATGACAATGCCTTTTTCCATTTCGTTTCCCCTGCTTCACACATGCTTCTTCTTCGGGCGGGAAATGCGCTTCTTCGCGCTGGCCTGCCGCTTCATGGCCGCCTGCGCCTGCGAGCCGTAGCGGTCGCTCCACTGCTGACGGAGCTTCGCCAGCTGGTCCCGCCACATGGCCGCCTCCTCGAATTCGAGAGCCTTCGCGGCGCGCTTCATGTCCTTCTCCGTCTCAATCATCTGCTGGTACAGCTCCTCGTCGGAGAGGCCGTCCGCCCCGGCGCCCTGCTTCCCGTACCGGGCGGGCTTCTCCTCGATCTTCGTCAGGTCGATCAGGTCCTTGACCTTCTTCTGGATGGTGTGCGGCGTGATGCCGTGCTCCTTATTGTACGCCTCCTGGATGGCCCGGCGGCGCTCCGTCTCGTCGATGGCCCGCTTCATGGAATCAGTGATGCGGTCCGCATACATGATGACGTGTCCATGCTCGTTGCGCGCCGCCCGGCCGATCACCTGGATCATAGACGTCTCCGACCGGAGGAAGCCCTCCTTGTCCGCGTCGAGAATCGCCACCAGCGACACCTCCGGCATGTCCAGCCCTTCGCGGAGCAGATTGATGCCCACCAGCACGTCGAAGACGCCCGCCCGCAGGTCCCGGATGATCTCCGCCCGCTCGATGGTCGCCACATCGGAGTGGAGATACCGCACCTTCACGCCCACCTCGGACAGGAAATCCGTGAGGTCCTCCGCCATCTTCTTCGTGAGCGTCGTCACGAGCACGCGCTCATGGAGCGCCTCCCGCTTGTGGATCTCGCCCAGCAGATCGTCCATCTGTCCCTCAATGGGCCGCACCTCGATGCTCGGGTCCAGCAGCCCCGTGGGCCGGATGATCTGCTCCGCCAGATTCGTCTGCGCCCCCATCTCGTACGGACCGGGCGTGGCGGACACATAGATGATCTGGTTGATGCGCTCCGTAAATTCGTCGAACGTGAGCGGCCGGTTGTCCAGCGCGCTGGGCAGGCGGAATCCGTAATCCACCAGCGTCTCCTTGCGGGAGCGGTCGCCGTTGTACATCGCCCGGAGCTGCGGCACCGTCACATGCGACTCGTCGATCATGATGAGATAATCGTCCGGGAAATAGTCGAGCAGCGTGAACGGCGGGTCTCCCGCCTTCCGGTTCGACAGATGGCGGGAATAGTTCTCGATGCCAGAGCAGTACCCCACCTCCTGCATCATTTCCAGATCGTAGCGCGTGCGCTGCTCCAGCCTCTGCGCTTCCAGCAGCCGGTCCTTCGCCCGGAGCTCCTTCAGCCGCTCCTCCAGCTCCGCCTCGATGGACGCCTCCGCGCGGAGCATCTTCTCCGATGTCGTCACATAATGGGACGCCGGAAAGATCGCGATGTGGTTTCGTTCTGCCACCGTCTCGCCGGTGAGCACGTCGAACTCCGAGAGCCGGTCGATCTCGTCGCCGAACATCTCGATGCGCACCGCCGTATTGTTCGACGCCGCCGGGAAGACGTCGATCGTATCCCCATGTACGCGGAACGTGTCGCGGGTGAAATTCATGTCGTTCCGCAGATACTGCATCCCCACCAGCCGCGTGAGGATCGCCTCCTGCGTGATCTCCTCCCCCGGCCGGAGCGACAGCCCCATGGTGCTGTAATCCTCCGGGTCGCCCAGGCCGTAGATGCACGACACGGACGCCACGATGATCACATCCCGCCGCTCGAAGAGCGCCATCGTCGCCGAGTGGCGCAGCCGGTCGATCTCCTCATTCATGGACGAATCCTTCTCGATGTACGTGTCCGTCGCAGGGATGTACGATTCCGGCTGGTAATAATCGTAGTAGCTCACGAAATAATACACCGCGTTGTCCGGGAAGAAATCCTTGAACTCGCTGGCCGTCTGTGCGGCGAGCGTCTTGTTCGGAGAGATGATGAGCGTAGGCCGCTGCACCTCCTCGATCACCTTCGCCATGGTGAACGTCTTCCCCGTGCCCGTCGCGCCGAGCAGCACCTGCGCCCACTGCCCCTCACGGAGCCCCTGCACCAGCGACGCCACCGCCTTCGGCTGATCGCCCATAGGCTGAAAAGGCGCCTTCAGCGTAAAAGGCGTCATGTGCTCCGGGTATTGTCTTTTGATGCGGGAATCCTGCATGGCCGCGCCCCCTCTTCTTCATGCTCTGTTGTCTCCCCGTATTATACCATGGGAAACAGCCGTTCTGAATCCCGCCGCCTGTTTTTATCGAAATTTTTCTATATAAGACTCAAAGCCAGACCTGCCATTTCTCTGCGGCAAAAGGACTTCATACCGATACCGTATGTACATCTCATGTACGGAGGATGGAAAAATTTCCTGCCGAATCTGGCGAGGCGGGCACACATAGAGAGATCGCAGGTATCCGACCACACTTGTACGGACACACATAGAAAGTCCGTACGTGCCTCTCATTTACGAATTTTTCCATTTTCGGAATGAGATTCCATGGTCCCCGACATTCTTTCCGGCCGCCCGGAAAGAGTGTCGGCCAAGAAAGGGAGCGCCGCCGCGCGTTTCCGGCCTAAGCTGAACATCGTCTCAGCTAACGGGCCGCAACTCGCTCCCTTCGGTCGCTCAGACACGGCGTCCCGTCTTCACGCTGAGACAATATACAGCTTCCCCCTCCGGGGTCGGCCTCCAACGGAACGGGCGGGGAGCCGCACCATTGATGGACGTGCTTCGTACATAGGGTACAGACTTCATTTTCGATGCAAGCGTTTTCCGCATACCGATGTGGGCCCACATAGAGACGCCTGCCGTCCTCTTCATGCCCGGGGAAATTTTGTGTCGCCGCTTCGCGGTTCCCTTGTGCTGACGTACAACCTCATGCAGGAGCGGACCCACACACGATAAAAACCTTCCGAATCATATGCAAAGGCTAATCACGCGAAGTTACTCTCCATACGCTCGCGCGAAGCGCGGCGGATAGGGGCCCGGCTCTGCCGGGCTTTCTTTTTTCCTCCCATACGCAGGCGCTTTGCGCCGCGTAAAATTCCGGCGCAAGCCGGACACTTCTTTCCTCTTACGCCCGTGCGCAGCACGGCGGAGAAAGTCCGCTTGCGGACACTTCTTTCCCGCGGACGGGAATACGGCTCATCCCCTCGCCTGAGCCCGGCCTCTGAGCCGGGCAGTTCCAGCGGGGCGGCTTCCTAATTTGTGCCGCCCTTCTACTCAGGCGCTCCTCACCAGAGCGCCGGGATTGCGCCCGGCCATTAAGAAAAAGGGCCGGTGCGGCTCC
>ERZ826016.329-NODE-329-length-60057-cov-16.783741_pt1 | contig 60057 bp, 50 predicted proteins | sample MGYA00519872_ERZ826016 | MGnify/ENA primary metagenome ERZ826016 (study PRJEB31778, sample SAMEA3449218) | human gut metagenome | biome: human gut; feature: human-associated habitat; material: faeces | place: United Kingdom | collected 2010/2012 ... | reverse complement strand
GGGAGACAAAGATAACAATTTATAAATTTACACCTCAGGTTTATTCATTGATCCATTATTACTATATTTGTGCTAATCATATTAATGCTATCAACTGAAAATATGAAGAATCAGATACCTAAAGAATAATATAAATGGCGAATACAATCCAGATACAATATTATCAGTCTCCTTGTGGAGAATTGCTTCTAGGTTCTTATGGGGATCAACTTTGTTTGTGTGATTGGCGACAGAAAGAAGAACGTGGAAAGACGATTGATGCAAGAATTCAAAAAGGATTACAGGCTCAATATGTAATGGGTGAATCAGAAATAATGACAAAGGCTATCACTCAATTAGATGAATATTTTGATGGAAAAAGAAAAGTATTTGATATATCGTTACTTCTGGTCGGAACAGATTTCCAAAAATCGGTATGGGATGAATTGTTGAATATTCCTTATGGGAAAACGGAATCGTATGCAAGCCTTTCTCAATTATTAGGCAATCCAAAAGCAATACGTGCAGTTGCAGCAGCTAATGGTGCCAATGCTATTTCCATATTTGTTCCATGTCATCGGATTATTGGAAGTAATCATAAACTGATAGGTTATGCCGGTGGACTTTCCGCAAAGAAATATTTATTAGATTTAGAGTCATCAATGAAGTTATTGCTATAAGCAGAATAGTATATAATTAAATGAATGTGCATTGTTTGTCTCCTACTTTTTTATTTAGAATAAGGAGAATTGGCTGTCCCGTAAACTTTTCATAGCCCGTTCTTTTACAATATCATCTGTGTGCAAATGACCGATTAGTAGGGGAGAATCTTTATCATGTTTCTTCATGTTATATTCCACTGTATTATAGTTGCCTTTAATAGCATAACAGTAAATACACCCGTTAAGACACGTTTCATAAGTTCCTATATCAATACTTTCTATACAGTTACAAATATCTCGTTGGTTTTTATCCTTTTTTGCTGAAATAGGATAGCCTGTAATGCGCTCGATAAGTTGTTTGTCGATACATAAACCACTAGGAATATCCAGATGTCTTAAATCTACTTTGACGGTGCAAGTATTTAAAAGGAAATTTTTGTTCGCTATCTCTTTAAATGAAACTGCAATTTCTTCAATTTCTTCTTGACCTAATGGCTTTATATTGAATTTACTGACAGAGTTTCGTATATGCTGATAATGATCAATAAACCCCAGCATACATTTTTCTGTATAATCTTTTAATTTGTTTGCCATTGACATAAATGCTTCTTGGTGGAAAGATACATTATATTTCTCATTGGTTAAGATAGGATCGTATCGCCAGATTACTTTCTCCTTGCCTATTTTGTCGGATAATCGTTTAAATGTATCAATCCGTTTTTCTATTGATGGCAGATTCTTTTCTATTTCCGGTCCATAAGGATTGAGAGTGAACTGAAAATAATATTTATATGGGTTCAGTTTATCTAATTTATTAATTATCGGAGCCGGATTCTTTGTCCAAAACACGATACAATCTATTATGGCAGGATCAAGTGAAACCTTGCTTATCATTTTAGGATTGAAAGGATTGGGAACCAAAACATATCCTTCTTTTATCCGATTGAGAAACCATTGAGAGTAAAAAGCAGGAATATCTGTCCGGCGGCTGGCACTTATTATCATGTTATAAAGAGCTTTATATATTCATCCATTCTCCTGATTTTGTCACAAAGCTTTGTAAGTCGTTGATAAGTTTGGCTGTGTGGTATCCATCGGCTACGGCATGATTCACAAATATGGCAAAAGGGATTAAAATTTTCTCTCCTTCTGTAAAGTATTTCCCAAAACGTATCAAGGGGAATAAAAAAGGAGATTCGGTATAGGTGTCTTGACTGTAATTGGTGAAGCTCAGCCAAGGTAGCGATGATATAGAGCAGAAATTGACCGGTTGATCGGGGCGCCCTTTGATTGCTTTCACATTTTTATAAGTTTCCATATCATGGAGAACACCATAATAAAATGAGGGATAATCTTCTGTATAGTCGCTCCATATATCGGAGAATGTTTTCGTATCTTCATGGAAAATAGTGTATGACGGAATTACATAATTCCAATATCCTAAATTTCCCTCCTTATCAAAGCTCATGCGGAATTCTTTATTTTGATTAATAATCCTCATGATGGCATATAAAAAAGTAGGGAAAAACTTCAACTTTAATTTTCTGGTGTTTTCTAATAATCCCGAAATATCAATATTGGCATTGAGAGTATATTTGCATTTTATTTGATAATAGAAATAATCAAAATACTCTTTACGTTCCCATGTTTCAGGATTAAGCGGGATAAATTCAACTGGAGCTGACATGATTTTCGGAATTAATGAGTTTATTTTTTCTTTGCAGATACGAGTAGCATCATCGGTCTGCGAAGTTCATTTTCCATACCGGGTATAGTTTTCAACATTTCGGCATCGGGTTCCGGTTCTCTGAGTTCTGTAATTTCAAATCCGGTTTGAATGAGGCTGTTTACATAAGTTGTCAGTGTCTTATGATATTTGATAACCTCTTCGCCCAAGAAATTTGCTTTACGCAATCCTTCATTAAAGTATTTGTCCACCGGCCAATGAAGAATGTTACCTTCGTTGTCATAAAACCAATCCTGATTTCCATATGCTGTGAATATAGGATGTTCTACGGAGAATACAAAAATTCCTCCATGATTTAGGCAGCGATATACATTTTTGCATATGTTGCTAAAAGATTCCAGATAATGAAATGCCAATGAACTGATTACTATATCGAAAGAGTTGGGAGTGAAATTAAAATCTTCTATAGCCATTTGCCTGTACTCTATGAGTGGGGAGTTATTTCTTTTTCTTGCTTCTTCCAACATTTTTTCAGATATATCGATACCTGTAACGGCTTTGGCTTCGTGCTCCACTGCATATTCACAATGCCATCCAAAACCGCAACCTAAATCTAATATCCGCTTATCTTTAAAGTCGGGCAACATTTGTTTTAATATATGCCATTCACCGGCACCTTTAAGACCTTCAACGGAACGAGGCATCCGGCTATATTGTTCAAAAAAACTTTTATCATCATATTTATTTTCTTTCATAATGGTTGGTTTTGGTGTGAAATTACAAATATTATACTTTTTGTGATAAGCGAAGCGTTTTTAATGAATATTTCTTCCTTATATAAGAAATATTATATCTTTGCCTTTACTAATAACTGAAAAAATGAATTGCATACGGAATGCATGGGTTTGGTGTAAACGTATCCGCCATCGGAAAGGCTATGGAGTGCATTCTCCTTTTGCCTTTAATTTAATAACTTGGGTTATCTATGAAAACCTGCCTTACTATGCGTATGGGGAGTTAAAGGAAAAAAGGAAAGAATATTTAAAAAATTGCAGATGCCTGTTACCTGACAGGGCATATAGAACTGAGAAGGTAGATAAACTACTTTTCAGGTTGGTAAATTATACTCAGCCTTCCACGTTATTGGATCTTGGAACTTCTTCCGGTTTACCTCTATTATATATGTCTTTTGTTAATAGCTCTACCCGCTGTGTCACTTTAGATGTGGAAAACAATACGAATGATTTTGCCAAAGAGCTTTTCAGAGAACGTAAAAATATAGAGTTTCATACCGGGGAAATAACATCGGAACTGGTAAATGTTTTAGGCTCAATGCAAAGCTTGGATTTTATACGTTTGAATTATCTTTGTGCAAACGATGATGTTTTTGAAAAATGTTTGGATAAGATACATTCCGGTACAATGATGGTAGTTGAAGGTATACATGCTACCAAAGCAATGGAAAATTGGTGGAACAAGTTGGTTGATAATGAATATGTGGGAATTACTTTTGATTTGTACTCGGTTGGAATAGTCTTTTTCGATAAAACAAAGATAAAACAACATTATCTAGTCAACTTTTAGTTATATTTGTATGTTACGTGTTTGTATAAACAAATTAAAAGGATGCTTATGAAAAAAAGTATGATATATACGAAAACCGGAGATGCAGGTACTACCAGCTTGGTGGGCGGCACACGTGTTCCCAAAACCCATGTTCGTTTAGAATCTTATGGGACCATTGACGAACTGAATGCGAATTTAGGTTTGCTGTGCACCTATTTGAAAGATGAACGCGATATAAGGTTAATGCAAAAAATACAATATAATCTGTTTGCTGTGGGTTCTTATCTTGCAACCGATCAAAATGTAACACAACTGAATAATGCGAGTGTTGTTACGGTTGCAGATATTGAAGAGTTGGAACAAGAAATGGATTATATGGATAGCATTCTTCCTCCGTTGTGTGCTTTTGTATTACCGGGAGGTGCAAGAAGTGCTGCGATTTGTCATATTTGCCGAACGGTTTGCAGGCGTGCCGAACGTCAAATACTAACTGTTGCCGAGACGTGTGAAGTAAGTCCTGAAGTACGTAAATATGTGAATCGGTTATCCGATTATCTTTTTGTTTTATCAAGAAAGCTTAACTTGTCTGAAAATAAGGCAGAAATATTTTGGAATAAAAGTTGCGAGTGAAAGATTTTATTATACTTTTGCGGAAAAATAAAAGATAAGAAGTTGTATTCACTTTAAATAGTTAAAACTATGTATTGGACATTGGAATTAGCATCTAAGTTAGAAGATGCTCCTTGGCCAGCTACCAAGGATGAGCTTATAGATTATGCGATGCGCTCAGGTGCGCCTCTTGAAGTGATAGAAAATCTCCAGGAAATGGAAGATGAGGGTGAAATCTATGAAAGTATCGAAGATATTTGGCCGGATTATCCAAGTAAAGAAGACTTTTTTTTCAACGAGGAGGAATATTAAGAAGCTAAAATCAAATTAAATGATTTAATATCAGCGGGATAAGCAAAAATAATTTGTTTGTCCCGCTGGTGTTTTATAGGCTTAAATGGTGTGGTTTGTTTGTCTAAAATGCAATTTTTCTTCTTGAAAACAGAGTTTGTTTGTCTAAAATACACTACCTTTGTGCATCCTCAGGAATATTAAAACAAAAGGAAGCGTATGGGAAGACCGAAGAGATTATATCCGTTGGGCAAATATCGTCTCCGCACACCGAAGGAGTCTGACAAAAATAAAGCCTACCCTATTGAGTTGGAATATACTTGGAATAGGCAAATTATACGTAAGACAACAAATGTCTTTGTTAAGGAAACCGACTGGAATCAGAACGGCAATCAAGGTCGTGGAGAAATTCGTGTCAGTTATGGATCTGAGTACAAACGTCTCAATCAACTGTTGTTGGCACGTGTTGACCGGATTGACTCTATGCTTGCAGAGTATAATGAAAAGCATCCCAATCAAATCACTGCTGACATTATTTCGGGATTCCTTGCAGATAAGCCATTGACGCGCCCAGACCAAGGAAAAGATTTTGTTGAGTTCACATTGGAGCGTCTTTATTCAGAATACTCAAGAAACAAGATTGGCCGTAGTCGATATGAAAACGGTAAAAGCGGAATGAATATATTCCAAACCTTCCTTCGTTCCACGAAACAGGGTACATATCGTGCCGATTCTATCTATGTTGGCGATATCACTCCTGAATTATTGGATGCATATATTTTGTGGCGTAGAGAGATAAAGCAGAATAGTGATGCAACAATCAATCACTCTTTAACACCAATATTAAAAGCATGTGCTTACGCATGTGAGATGGGTATGCTGGAACCTTCTGTTAATGCAAGAATACAGGATATGCGTATTATTACTAAGGTATCTTTGTCGGAAGAGGAGAGTGAATTTGATGGGAAGAGCCTGAATAAAGAACAATTACTTGCTCTATTGGAATACTACAAAACCTGTCCTGAACCACGTAGGAGAGAGTTTTTAGAGATTTTTTTTCTTTGCTTTCCATGCTTGTGGACTTCGTGTTGTGGATGTAATGACATTGCAATGGGGGCATATCAACTTTGAGAAGAAAGAGTTGAGAAAAATTATGATTAAGACAAACAAACGCCATGTTATTCCTCTTACAGAGCAAGCTATATCTATCTTAAGACAGTGGCAAGAAAAACGGGAAGGCTGCAAATATGTATTCAATCTTGTGAAAGAAGAATTAGACCTAGATGATGCTGAAGCCCTTTATAAAGCTCGCAATAATGCCACTAAATGCATCAATCAGTCACTTGTGGTAGTGGGCGAACAGATTGGGTTGCCGTTTAATTTGTCAATGCATGTAGCTAGACACTCATTTGCAGTGTTTGCATTAAACAAAGGGTTGTCAATGACTGTAGTAAGTCGCCTTTTAGGGCATGGCAGTACAGATGTTACAGAGAAAGTATATGCCAGATTTCTGCCTGAGACTCTTTCGTCCGAGGTGGCACGTTTAAAAGATGAATTTAAAACTCTAGAAATAATTTGAATGAAGTATGTTGCAGATTATATTTCTTAATATTGGTCTTTGCGTTATTTTGTTGGCAATTGCCTTCGTCTTCAAAAAATATGCAAGAGTAATTCTATGGTCGAGTGCAATTACATTATTCGTAGGCACATTATTACTCGTTGGACTTAGGGTTGTAAACCCTGTCAGCGATAACGAAACTGGCTCATCAGAGTTTTGGGGCACAATTATGTTTCTGATTTCAGCAGCTGCATTAGTCATTGGTGCAGAAATTCTTCGTGAGAAAAATATTAAGAATGTGGAAGAAGTTGTATCTGTTGATGCTGAAATTATTCTTTCTGAAACATTGGATACAGAATTGGCTCGTAAAGTTTTTGCAAAGGCCATAGAAGCTGGTTATATGAAAGAAGATGGCACACACTATATATGGAACGAGTCTAAAGTTCTTTTAGCATATATGTGTGGTCGCATATATTGTGGAGATAAGCCAACGGTCTCCAATATTGATGATAGGGAATTTTGGAAATTTGGAAGAACTGCCTTTTTCCCTGATACGGAACTAAATAATTTATTTGATGTTTCAGGATTGGGGCAATCACGTTCAAATAGGAAAGATCTTCCAGTACCAACAAAATCAACAGAGATTGATAAATTTTTCGAGTAGCCACTTGGCTACTCTTTTTTGTTTATAATCAGGTGGTTATATTTCAATCCTAATATCAAAATAACTCAATCCTAACATTATTCCTAACGCATTAGCCTAATTCATCCTAACTTTTCACCTCCTAAGGATTCTATACTTTCGCTGCGGTTATGGACGATGTGCACAATCGTACCATGGCAAAATAACCCGGCTTAAAAGTCCGAGTGCGCATCAGGACAGTTGAGCCATAATTTAAATTGTATATGGCTAAAATTAAGAATGTAGAGTCCCTATGTGAACGGGAATTGCTGGAGAAAATTCTCCACACTGTAGAGAAGCATGAAAAGGCTTTGGCTCAACATCAAATGCCCCAAAATCATCTATATGATAATAAGGCACTGATGGCAAAATTGGGTATAAAGGAAAAATATCTGAAGAAATTGCGTGATAATGGCTACCTTGGATATTCACGTCAAGGAGACAAATATTGGTATACTCAAGAAGATGTAGACCGATTCCTGCGCAATTTTCACTATGATGCCTTTGCGGCAAGTGATGAACTACCCCAACGGAGAGGAGGTGGTTATGGTCGATAAGTTGCATTTAACCAATATGCTCCGAGCAAAGGTAGAGCATAATCTTGATGGAGGATTGCCGTTGGATGTTTTCCCTGATAAAATTCAGGAAATTATTCTGAACCTTTCTCGTTATGAAAATTTCAATGTTGAGTATGTGGCATCCATTATTATATCTGCGATGGCGGCTGCCATTGGCAATTCGTACCAAATCAATATCAGGAATGAGTGGAAAGACAGTCCATCTCTTTATATGATGCTTATTGGGCGACCTGGTTTAGGTAAAACTCCTCCTCTTAACTTCCTTTACAAACCTATCAACGATTTGGACGATCGTCTTGACGAGAAATATAGCGAGGAACTTGAGAAATATGAGTGTGCCAAGCAGGCGAACGGAGGAAATGATAAATTGAAAGTGCCCAAGTGGTTGACCAATATTATATCTGACTTCACACCAGAAGCAATGGTAGAGGCTCATTGGCGCAATCCACGAGGGATAGCTATAATTGTAGACGAGATAATTGGGCTATTCAATTTCGCAAAGAGATACAATGGCAATAATAATCTTATTGAACTTCTGCTAACAGCTTATAGTGGTGGTACGATTAAAGTTCTACGCAAGTCCTCATCACGTCATATTCGTGTTAAAACGCCGTGTATTAATGTAATAGGAACGGTACAGACCAACATGCTACATGAGGTGTTCAGAAAAGAGTTCATTGCTAACGGATTCCTTGATAGGTTTATCTTCATTTTTCCAAAAGACAGGAAGATTTCAAGATGGAGAAGAAATGATAATAGTGTTCCTAAACCTGATATAGCAGGGCAATGGGCGACTATTCTCAACAAAGTACTTGAAATTCCCTGCACGATTAATGAAACAAGGAATGTTGCAGAACCAAAAGTTTTGGAAATGACCGAGGAGGCAGAGGTGTATTTTTATGATTGGTATAACAATATCATTGATAATGTTAATAGCATTGATGATGATGCAGATGTGGAGAGTCGCAGCATGAAACTTAATGGCCATGCAGGACGTTTATCGTTGATATTTCAGATAATGAAATGGGCTGTAGGCGAAGAAGATATGCAGCCAGTAAGCCTGTCTTCTGTGAAATCCGCTATTCGTATGGTTGATTACTATGAAGATACTTACCATAGGATACAAGAGATACTTTTGTCTAATACTATCGGTGATGTAAAAGAAGACTGGTTATCTCAGTTGGGTAATACATTCACAGCAAGCGATGCTATCGCTGCTGCGAAAATATATGAAATACCCAGAAGAACCGTATTCTATGCATTAAAGAAACTCTGTCAGGCAAAGCAGCCAATTCTGAAAAAAACCAAGCATGGCGAATATCGAAAAATTCAACACCAAACATCAAATGCATCTTGCACTATTGCACTTTCAACCCAAGTTGAGGAATTACAGACAAAGCATAGTGCAAAAGTGCATAGTGCAAACGAATAAACTTATCTATCCATGAGCAAGTATAGATTTCATTTGCAAAAGTATAGTTTGGGAAGCAAGATTGCTTGCCCTAGTTGTGAGAGACCTCGATGTTTTGTGAAATATGTTGATGAAGAGGGAGTTGTAAGTTTTCCCAATGAGGTTGGGAAATGTGACCATGAAATCAGTTGTGGTTATCATTACACTCCACGTGATTTCTTTCGTGATAATCCCAATGCAAACATCAAGGAAGAACGGTCTAGTGATTATGTACAGCCTGTGAAAAGTACTCATGAAAAAGAAATTATTGTGCCACCCTCTTTTATTCCCTTAGAGTATTTTAATGCGAGTCTTGCTCATTTTGAGAAGAATCCCTTATACAAATACTTATGCAGGGTGTTTGGTGAAGCTGAAGCCCAAAGGGTATTCCATTTATATCATGTTGGTACATCGGCTAAATGGGGAGGTGCGACAGTTTTTTGGCAAATTGATGCTAATGAGCAGGTACGTTCTGGTAAGATTATACTTTATAATTCTGAGACAGGGCATAGGGTTAAAGAACCCCACAGTTATGTAAGCTGGGCGCATCGTGAACTACAACTTAAAGATTTCAATCTGAAGCAATGTCTATTTGGCGAACATCTATTGAAAAGATATCCTGATGCACCGGTCATATTGGTGGAAAGCGAAAAAACGGCTATTGTCATGAGTCACTTCATCCCGAACTATGTTTGGGTGGCAACTGGCGGCATTAATGGATGCTTCAAAGAAGAATTTGTTCATAGTCTTAAAGGTAGGGATGTAACTCTAATTCCTGACTTGGGAGCTACACAATTGTGGAAAGAGAAATCGATAATTCTGACAAGAATCTGTAGCAGAGTTGTAGTCTCGGATATGCTTGAGCAGATAGCAACCGAAGAAGAACGATCTAAAGGACTTGATATTTCTGACTACTATCTATTCTCTCCATCCAAACACCAGATTCTACAAATGATGATTGAGAAGAACCCTCTTTTACAAAATCTCATTGACGCTCTAGGCTTGGAGTTGATAGATGCTCAGCAGATGACAGAATCCACTTAGATTGTACAAAACTAAAATGGTAAAGGAACTTGTTCCAGGAGTTAAAATAAAATCCATAACACAATAAGGACTTTTTGCTTTGCAGCAAGAAACTCCCATTTGTGGTTGGCAAACACAACTCTAAATGAGCAAGCTCAAATGTGTAACTTTTAAAACATTAGATCTATGAATGAAAGTATTAAACAAGCCATGCATTTAGATGCATGCAAATCTTTTGGCGCAGCAGAAGCCAATGAAAACGAAAGAAGATGGGATGATAAGATGATTGATTCTAAGAACAACGATTCTATTAATAACTACGACAAAACCAGAATGAGGCTTAATTTTGAGATTGGCCCCGATGGTAAGATTCACTCTTTGGGCTATCAGGATAAAAGACTTGATGTTCGCTTGCAAGAACGGCTAAATGAACTTGGTTGGCGTCCATTCAAAGCGGATAGTAAGATTCAGCCCAATTGTTGTGCTCGTCTCATCTTTGGTGGCAATCGAGAGCGTACATTGGGAATGGCATTTGGCACTCAGGATCTAAAACTGGATAAAGGTTCGGACAATAGCCATATACATAGATGCAAAGAGGTGGAGCAATGGGCTTTGGATGTATATAATTGGTGTTGCCGTAGGTATGGGAAAGAGAATATCATCGGCTTTCAGGTTCATCTTGATGAAACGTCACCACATATTCATGCACTTATTGTTCCTGTTGGGGTACGTCCTAAAAGTGGCCGTGAATGTGTGATGTGGTCTGCAAAATTCGGAAAGAATAAATATGAGTATGGTTCAATACTCAAGGAAATGCATACCTCACTCTATGAAGAAGTTGGTAGCAAATACGGTTTGGAGAGGGGGGACAGCGTAGAAGGTCGCAATATCCAGCATCTGAATAAGCGAGATTATATCCGTAAACTCGCAAAGGAGCAGAAGAAGATGGAAAAGGCCATCAGAGGATTGCAAACCATGAAAGATAATATCGAGGCTGAAATGAAAATGTTTTCCGATGAATTAAAAATCTTGGAGAAAGATTTGGCTGCAGGACGTGTTGTATTGGCTGAATATCAAAATAAGAAAGCGTGCATTGAAGATTTGATACATGATTGCCAAGAAAGACTCGATGATAAGGAAACCAAATTGATGATAAAGCAGCAGGAATTAGACTCGTTACTGAAAGATATCCAAAACATTCATTCTGTGAATAGACCGTTCAAGAATTACAAGATTGAGTTTAATGCTCCACAGATTACAGAGAAACCGCCAATGTTTGGAACTGATAAGTGGTTGGAACGTCAAAATACGATTATCGAGAAGCAATTTACCGCTATGGGTCGTAAATTGGAAGAACTTTATAGGAATGAAGCTGCTAATCAAGTTGAAGCTGTTCGCCAGAACATTTTGGTGGATATGAAAGATGTCCATACGTTGAAGGCAGAAAACAAGACTCTTACTGAATGTATGAATTACTGGTCTAATTTGGCATTAAAAACATTTGACTACCTTTCGATACCATCTTTACGTGATGAGTTATGTGCAGTAGCAACAGCTCTTATAGGTGGAGATTATGTGGTTCCATCAGGGGGTGGAGGCGGAGGAAATGAATCAGACCTACGTTGGGATGGTCGCAGACCTAATGAACCTGATTTTGCATTCCAAAGAAGATGCTTTTCACATGCCGTCAAATACATTATGGCTAAATACAGCGTAAAGCAGAATAAGGGGCGCGCCCGATAGTTTTTCAAAGACCGCTATCACCAAGAAATATGGTGGTAGCGGTGATTTGATTTTTACAAATAAGGGAAAAATACATTTTTGCAAAAGAATTATTATAGGAATTGCAGGTTTTAATGGACTTTTAATTATCTTTGCGTTTAAAGCAATAAAAATTACGTCATGAACGACATGAATAGAATAAAAGTAGTTCTTGTAGAAAAGAAGAAAACTAGCAAATGGCTTGCAGAAGTTTTAGGCAAAAACCCTGCAACCATTTCTAAATGGTGCACTAATACATCCCAGCCCGATGTGGCAACACTCCGAGAAATAGCTCGAGTGCTCGATATAGATGTAAAAGAGCTTCTTAACTCTACAAAATAATTCACTATCTTCATATGATAGCAATATATTATGGCAAAAAAGAAAAATAAAGAAGAATCTCTGGTTCCCAAAGACGAGAAAACCCTTAAAATGGAAGGTGTGCAGAATCTGTACAACTTTCTGTTTGAGGCATGCAACATATTGCGTGGTCCTGTGAGTCAAGATAACTTCAAAGATTATATAACACCAATCCTCTATTTTAAGCGTATATCTGATGTATATGACGAAGAGACTCAAACTGCGCTTGAAGAAAGTGGTGGCGATGAGGAGTATGCATCCTTGCCTGAACAACATCGTTTTGTAATTCCAGATGGTTGTCATTGGAGTGATATTCGCGAACGCTCCGAGAATCTTGGTGCTGCAATTGTTGGTGCGATGCGAGGTATAGAGTTAGCAAATCCTGATACACTATACGGCGTGTTGTCGATGTTCAGCGCACAGAAGTGGACCGATAAGAAAAACCTTTCTGATGGTAAGATTCGTGATTTGATAGAGCATCTATCCACCCGTAGATTGGGCAACAATGATTACCCAGCTGATTTGATGGGTGATGCATATGAGATATTGCTGAAGAAATTTGCGGATGACAGTAAGGCTCAAGCTGGAGAGTTCTATACGCCTCGTTCGGTCGTAAGCTTGCTTGTACGCATTCTCGATCCGAAACCAGGTGAGACTGTGTATGACCCAGCATGTGGTAGTGGCGGTATGCTGATTGAGGCGGTACAGCACATGAATCACTCAAGTCTTTGCTGTGGAAGCATATTCGGACAGGAGAAGAACGTTGTCAACTCGGCCATTGTAAAGATGAACTTGTTCTTACATGGCGCCAGTGACTTTAATATTATGCAAGGCGACACACTTCGTTCACCCAAGATTTTGCAGAATGGAGAGATTGCCAAGTTCGATTGCGTTATAGCTAACCCGCCCTTCTCACTTGAGAAATGGGGTTCAGTAGAATGGTCTTCAGATAAATATGGTCGTAATGTTTGGGGAACACCCAGTGATTCGTGTGGAGATTATGCTTGGATTCAGCACATGGTGAAAAGTATGGCATCAGGCAATGGTCGTATGGCGGTTGTTATGCCTCAAGGTGTATTATTTCGTGGAAATGAAGAAGGCCGCATTCGCGAGAAATTGGTAAAGAGCGATTTGGTTGAAGCTGTTGTGACATTAGGCGATAAACTCTTCTATGGCACACCTCTTTCTCCCTGTTTCTTGATATTAAGACGTTTGAAACCGGCTGCACATAGTGCGCGAGTACTGATGATTGATGGCACAAAGATTCTCACCGTAAAGCGTGCACAGAATATACTTTCTCCAGAAGATGTAAATCGTTTATACGAACTCTACACCAATTACGAGGATGTAGAAGACTTTTCTAAAGTGGTGACTCTTGATGATATTGCGGCTAAGGATTATGACCTTTCTCCTAATAAATACGTGGAATATCACAAAGAGGAAATCCGTCCATATGCAGAAGTGCTTGCAGAGTTCAAGGCGGCATACGAGGAGGTAAAGAGATTTGAAGAAGAATTTAGAAAACTGATAAACTTATAACCCTATGGAACAACCTGTAAAATATTATAGAAATCCCGATGAGCCTATTTCATTGGAAGACTTGAAATCGTTCCTTTGGGGAGCAGCCACTCGCCTTCGTGGTCAGATTGATGCTGCTGGTTACAAAGAATATATTTTCCCTTTGCTATTCTTCAAACGAATTTCTGACGTATACGATGAGCAGTTTGAAGGCTATGTTTGCGAAGGCGGTATAGAGTATGCCAATGCTCAAGCTCAAGAATTAGTAATTCGTATTCCCGATGGTGCCCATTGGCGTGATGTACGTGAGTGTACTGAGAATGTTGGCCAGCGTTTGGTCGAAGCCTTTATTGCTATTGAACAAGCCAACCCTGGCGAACATGCCGATGGACGTGTTATCGGAGGCCTGGAAGGTATCTTTGGCCCTAAAGATGGGTGGACCAATAAAGCCAAGATGCCCGACCACATTATCACCTCTTTGATAGAAGATTTCTCACGTTACAATTTGTCGCTTAAAGCGTGTCCAGCAGATGAGATGGGACAGGCATATGAGTATCTTGTGGGCAAGTTTGCCGATGATGCTGGTAATACGGCACAGGAGTTTTACACCAACCGTACCGTTGTGGATTTGATGGCAGAGATACTTCAACCTCGTCCGGGCGAAAGCATCTATGACCCTACTTGTGGTTCGGGTGGTATGCTTGTAAAATGTTTGGACTTTCTTCGCAAAAAGGGTGAACCATGGCAAGGAGTAAAGGTTTTTGGGCAAGAGATTAATGCACTTACCAGTGCTATTGCTCGAATGAATCTTTATCTAAATGGCGTTGAAGACTTTTCTATTGTCAGAGAAGATACCTTAGCATACCCCGCCTTTGTCGATGGAAGCAAATTGCGTAAGTTTGATATCGTATTAGCAAATCCGCCATACTCTATAAAGACATGGGATCGTGAGGCTTTTATAAACGACAAATGGGGACGCAATTTCTTAGGAACACCGCCTCAGTCTAAAGCAGACTATGCCTTCATACAGCATATTTTATCATCTATGAATGATCATGGAAGATGTGCTATTCTATTGCCTCATGGTGTTCTTAATAGACTTATAGAGAAAGATATACGTCAAAAGCTCATTCAGAACGATCTTATTGATGCCGTTATTAGTATTGGGAAAAATTTATTTTTTAATTCACCAATGGAGGCCTGTATTCTTATTTGTCGATCAAATAAACCAACTGATAGGAAAAATAAAATTCTTTTAATAAAGGCTACCGATTTAGTGGAACGGAAAAATACTGAAAGTTATTTAACCAATGAGCATATTTCAATAATAACGAGTATTTATACCCGATATACCAATATTGACGGACGTTCAAAGATTATTAACAATAATGAAATCCCTGATAACAAGTATAGCATTTCACCAAAATTCTATGTAAAATCCAACGATCCAAAAGATATTGAAGATATTTCTGAACTTTTAGAAAATTGGAAGTCAAACTCAGAGTCTTTACACGAGTCATTTACCAATTTAATAGATTTATTATGAGCATAGTCAAGTTTTCTGAGGTTGCACACCGAGCATATACAAGAGAAGATAGATTCAATACTGAGAAAATCTATTATGTAGGTGGTGAACATATAGATTCATGTGAGTTATATGTTACAAAGAAGGGTGTAATAAAAGGTTCAACAATTGGACCAATGTTCTATTGCGGCTTTACTGCAGGGCAAATTCTATTTGTTACACGAAATCCTCATTTAAAGAAGTGTAGTATTGCTGATTTTGATGGAATCTGTTCAGAAAAGACCTTTGTAATAGAAACTAAAGATGAAAGTATTCTCACACAAGAATATTTAGCAATAATTATGCAAAGTGATGATTTTTGGAATTATTGTGAAGAAAATAAAAGTGGTGGTGTTAATTACTTTCTAAACTGGAGTACTCTTGCTGATTACGAATTCGAGTTGCCTCCAATTAAGCAGCAATTAGAAATTGCCCAAAAAGTGATGTCAGCTTATCGCCTAAAACAATCATATAAGAAGCTTCTTGATGCTACTCGAGAAATGGTGAAATCGCAATTTATCGAGATGTTTAAGGGCGATAATCAAGTACCTCTTGGAGATATTTGCAATATCGAGAAAGGTGCTACGATAACAAGAAATGATGTTCTACCTGGAGAAGTTCCTGTCGTGGCAGGAGGTCAAGAACCTAGTTGCTATCATAATGTTGCAAATCGAGAGGCTGGTGCAATAACTGTTAGTGCATCTGGCGCTTATGCGGGATATATTAACTTCTGGAATTGCCCTATATTCGCTTCTGACTGCAATACAATCATCTCTAAAGATGATGAGAAAATCGATCAGACTTTCGTATATTTTGGTTTAAGGGCTATGCAAAAACAAATATATGGTTTGCAAAAAGGTGGTGCTCAGCCACATGTGTATGGAAAGGATTTGCAGAAATTTATGTTTCCATGCCCATCCTATGCAAAGCAGATCGAGTTTTCCAAGATGGCAAAACAAGCCGATAAATCAGAATTTGAACTCCGTAAATCGATAGAGGCAATAGACCAAGTTATAAAAAGTTTGATTAACAATTAAAATCAATCAAAATGATTAATAGAACAATAACTTCATATACTATTCTCAATTACTTTTCTGAGAAAGGTATAAGCCAAATTGACTTATATGTACCATTTGCATGCAAATGTATTAACAAGAATGCATCTCAAACAGTTTCAATAGAAGACTTAAAAAAATGGTTCTCTGAGGAATATGGCTTATCAAAAATATATCAAGGAGTTTTTGTTAGTCTATTAAAGAGAATGACCTCATTAGGTATTCTTTCTTTAGGTGGAGGATGTTATAACATAAACAAACAGCAACTTATCAAAGAAATAGAAAAGTTCCATGAAACTGACAATTCTTCGAGTATTGAAGAGTTATGTCAAAAATTAATGTTATTTTCTAAGGATAACTTTGGAGTTGAGTATTCTATAGAAGAAACTCAGAATGGAATATTAAGATTCTTAGAGAATCATGATGGAGATATTATACTTAATGAAGAAGGATTGATTGATAGAGTAGCTAGGCAAACGAAAAAATCCAAGAAACTGAATTATATTCTTTCAAAATTCATTATCTGGAGCAAAGATAATTCTTCCGAAACATTTCAGCTTTTTAAGAACATAGCGAAAGGACATGCCTTGGCATCTCTCTTGTCAATGAAAGGAGTATGTAATTATGTTGGAAAGATGAGTGGAGTCACAATTGCTTTAGATTCACCTATAATATTTAATCTACTCAGTTTGAATGAAAAGGTTAATTTTGACATGTCTAGTGAATTGTTAGGAATTCTTGAAAAGCAAGGATGTGATTTTATCATTTTTAGGCAGCATTATCAGGAAGTGTTGCAAACATTCAATTCTACAATCCATTTATTATATACTAAGGATTATAGTCTAGATAAAGCATCAAGGTTATTGAAATATGCAGTACGTAATAAAATATCTGCGAGTTTCCTGAAAAGCAAACGTGAGTTGTTAGATAGTATTCTTTCCAAGTGGAATATTTCAATATGTGAGGCTCCTTCAATGCCTAATAGATATTCTGAAATTGATTCGGTAAAACTCAACGAGTTGTTAATGAAACGATATTTGGATAACAATGTTGAGATAGATGACAATAAAAGAAAAACAATTGAAAATGATGTTGACGTAATTTCATATATTTATCGTATGAGAGGAAACTCTCCAGCTTCTAATCTCAAGAATTGTAATGCAATATTGATTACGACCAACACGGCTCTTGCATATGCTTCAAAGCACCCTGAATTGAGTAATGTTTGTCATTCCATTCCTGTATGTATGACAGACGCTTTTCTGTTGACTATTTTATGGTTCTGTTATCCTGATACAAGCAGTGATATAAATGAAAAGGTATTATTGAGCGAATGTTATAATAATCTATCTCTTTCTGATGATATTCTTCATAGATTCTATTTAGAAGTAGAAGAAATTAATGCATCTACTCCTATTTCTGAGGAGATTATGATGCATATCAACACGTCTAAAATTGTTCAGGAATTACTTGAATCAAAGACATATAATGATACCTCTTTATATACAGATAGAACTACCGCAGAGATTTTACAAGAAATAGAAATATCCCGAAACTTAAAAATCAATTCACTTTCTGGGACTTTAGGTAATCATGATGCCAAATTTTTAAAAATAGCTAAAAGTATATCAAGTATAATTGTATTTGTTATATGGCTTTTGTTAGTTTTCCTTATTGTATTTTTAGAATTTGTAGATTATTCGAATTGGAGTAATATTTGGAAAGTTTTATTTAATATTCTTTCAACTATTGTCTTTTTGTGGGGACCAGTAAGTTGGCTTAATCGTAATTTAGAGTTCTTTAATAATAAAGACTATTTGTTGGAGTTTTTTACAACAAAAATATTTAAAGTCATTAAGAATTGGTTTGATAAATAATTAATAGAACGAGAATATGATATCAAAAGAAGAAGTACGTGAGCTGTTGAAGAGCACAGAGACATATAGAATAGAGCGTACCACATCTACTGGTGATATGGACAAGTTTCAAGAAGCGATATGTGCCTTTTCAAACGATTTGCCCAATTCTAAAAAGAATGGGTATCTGATTCTTGGTGCATACGATAATGGAACTTTATCGGGACTGAAAGTAGATGATGATTTACTAAAAAAGATTTCAGCCATACGTTCAAATGGTAATATATTACCTCTTCCTATTATGTCTGTCGAAAGATTTGAATACGAGGATGGAGATTTGCTCGTTGCTGAAGTGTCACCATCATTGGTTCCTCCTGTAAGATATCGTGGTAGGACATTTATTCGCATTGGCCCTCGCAGAGATATTGCCAGTGAAGCGGAAGAACGAATATTGCTTGAACGCAGAACATCATATATGGCAACATTCGATGCTACGCCTTGCTTTGGTGCAACCATCAATGATATTGATACAGGCTTTATTAAAAGAGAATATCTTCCTCAGATAATTGACCACGAAGTATTGGCTAGCGATAGCCGTAATATCAAGGAACAGTTGGCGGCAATTCATTTGTATGATCTTACAGATGAATGTCCTACAAATGCTGCAATGATTCTTTTTGGTAAAGACCCTCAGTATTATATGCATGGGTGCTATGTACAATACGTTCATTTTGCAGGTAAAGACCGTGGTAGTGAAATCGTTAATGAACGACAGATTAAAGGAAGTCTTAGTAAAATGCTACCGCAATTGGAAAACTTTGTTAGGGATGCTGTGGTGACTTCTCGCCCTATGCCTATTAGCATGCTGCGTGAGAAGAATGTGTTGAATTATCCTGACTTGGCTCTTAGAGAGTTGTTGATGAATGCATGTATGCATAGGGATTACCAGTCCAATATGCCAATTCGACTTTATCAATATGAGGATCGTATTGAGATTCTTAATGCTGGAGGATTGTATGGTGAGGCTCGTCCTGAGAACTTCCCAACGGTAAATGATTATCGTAATCCAATTGTTGCAGAGGCTATGCGTGGATTGAAGTACGTTAACATGTTCAATCGTGGAATTCAGCGTGTAAAGAACTTATTGCAAGAGAATGGAAATCCCGAACCAGTGTTCAATGTGGATAAGATTACAGCTTTTGAGGTTATAGTGAGGCCTTCTTTATCACTTAACTTGGTCACCGATGAGGAAAATGTGACTAAGTCAGTGACTAAGTTAAGTGACACACTTAATGATATAATTGATTTTTGTTCTACTCCTCGAAGTATGGCTGAAATCATGGAGCATCTTGGTCTTAAACACAGATATAATGTAAAGCATCGCTATATTGACCCACTTATAGAGGGAGGATTCTTGGTAATGACTATTCCCGAGAAACCTAATAGTCGGAGCCAAAAATACAAACGAGCATTGACTTAGTCACTTTACTTGGTCACTCATGAGTGACTAAGTTCATATTATTGTAGTGCATGAATAATTAGTCGCGCGTTAATTGACGAACCTTTATAATATAGTAAGATTATGGTTAAGAACTTGATTAACGAAATAGAACAGGCTATGCTCGGTTCATTGAATAATGAGCAGTTGGCCCAGTTGCGTAAGGTGCTTGATTACACCTTCCGTAACATTGTCGTGACTGAAAAAGATTCTGTCAATGCAGAAAGTAATAATCAGATTTTGGTAGAGAATTTTATCTCAGCCAAGAAAGTTGAAGGATGTTCTCCTAATTCAATCGCCTATTATCGCAGTACTATAAATAATGCATTGATTAAGTTGGGTAAAGAGGTTATCCACATAACTACTGATGATTTACGGCATTATTTAAATACATATCAAAGCGAGAGTGGCGCGAGCAAGGTAACGGTAGATAATATTCGACGCATACTATCCAGTTTCTTTTCTTGGTTAGAAGAAGAAAACTATATAGTAAAGAGTCCTGTACGAAGAATCCATAAAGTAAAAGTGGGTAAAACCGTAAAGGAAACATATACTGATGAATCTCTTGAATTGATGCGGGACCATTGCTCAAATCCGCGTGATTTGGCATTGATAGATCTATTGGCATCAACAGGAATGCGTGTTGGAGAATTGGTTAAGCTCAATCGTTCAGATATAGACTACCACAACAGGGAGTGTATTGTTACCGGCAAAGGTGATAAGCAGCGTAAGGTATATTTCGATGCTCGTACAAAGATTCATTTGCAGAAATACATAAACAGCCGTACTGACAACAATGAAGCGTTGTTTGTCTCACTCCTGGCTTCTTATGATAGATTGCAGATTAGCGGAGTGGAGATTAGACTGCGCCAGATGGGGAAAGATTTGAATATTCCAAAAGTGCATCCACATAAATTCCGTAGAACATTGGCAACAATGGCAATAGATAAGGGCATGCCTATTGAGCAAGTCCAGCACCTACTCGGTCATCAGAGTCTCGATACGACATTGCAATATGCAATGGTGAATCAGAATAATGTAAAATTGTCTCATCATAAATTCATTGGTTAGTATGTCGCAATTTATCGAGATGTTTGGAAATCAGAATACTAATGACAAGGGTTGGACAGAATCATTAGTAAAAGATGAATTTAAGCTATCGATGGGTAAGACTCCAGCACGCAATAATCCTGAGTGTTGGGATAATGGAACCCACAAATGGGTTTCTATATCCGACATGTCTTCATACACGCGTTATACAGGAGATACTAGCGAATACATTACAGACTATGCAATAGCTGATTCAGGAATCAAAGCAGTGCCCAAAGGTACGATTATAATGAGTTTTAAGCTCTCTATAGGAAGAACTGCTATTACCTCAGAAGATCTATATACCAACGAGGCAATAATGGCTTTTGCTGGTTTTGATGAGAAGAAATTCAATATCGACTTCCTGCATTTTCTTATTGCAAACAAGAACTGGTTACTAGGTGCAAAGCAAGCAGTAAAAGGCCAGACACTTAACAAGGAGTCTATTGGAAATGCGAAGATCATTATTCCTCCAATTGAGGCTCAAGAAGAGTTTGCCAGCATTTACAATCAGGCTGATAAATCAGAATTTGTTGGTTGCAAATCGCAATTTATCGAGATGTTTGGAAACCCTCTTTCTTCAATACAAAAAAATGAGTTGAAGAAATTAGGAGACTGCTGTCAGATTAATCCCAGAAGACCAAGTGTATCAATTAGTGATAGTGATCTGGTATCATTTGTACCTATGCCTGCAGTAAATGAGGATGGATATATCGATGGAGCGACAAATGAAGAATATGGTAAAGTAAAGAAAGGATTCACTTACTTTGAGAATAACGATGTTCTATTTGCCAAGATTACACCATGTATGGAAAACGGTAAAGGAGCAATTGCTGAAGCGCTTACAAATGGAATTGGTATGGGCTCAACTGAGTTTCATGTACTACGTCCAATCGATGGAATATCAAATCCTTATTGGCTATTAACATTAACAAGAATGCCAATTTTTAGAGAGTATGCGGCTAAAAACATGTCAGGAACTGGAGGACAAAGAAGAGTTGGAGCAGCGTTCCTTGAAAATTTTATGATTGGGTTACCATCAATAAGCGAACAAGAAACCTTTGAGACAATATATAGACAAGCCGATAAATCAGAATATTACAATTAGAAACAAAAATATAATAACATATGGCATACTTTAACGAAGAAAATACAGTTGAGCAAATGCTCATTAATGCAGCAGGACAATGCGGTTGGATATATGTGGAACCGCAGTTTGTTCCGAGACTTCCTGATGAAGTTCTTGTTGTAGAATGGCTCATGGAGGCACTGCTGGCATTGAATCCTATTACTCCTGAACAAGCAGAACAGGTTATATATAAGCTTCGAGCTTGTATTACAAGTGGCGGAGCTTCTGATGAACTAATCACAGCTAATGATAAGTTCCGCAAGTTACTGTTTGAAGAAAACTCATACCCATTTGGTGATAATGGCGATAATATCAACATTCGTTTCTTTGCAGGCAAGGATGATGAATATAAGAATCGTTGCATAGTAACTAATCAGTGGGAGTATCCGAGAAAGAGTAAGGAGGGAGGCAAGCGTTTAGACCTTGTATATGTCATCAATGGTATACCTATGGTTATCGGTGAAGCAAAGACTCCTGTTAAGGCATCTGTAACATGGGCTGATGGTGCTACTGATATTATGCATTACCAGAAGAGTATCCCTGAAATGTTTGTTCCGAATATTCTAACCTTTGCAAGTGAAGGTAGAGAACTTCAATATGCTGGTATTGGATGCCCTATTGACAAATGGGGCCCATGGTTTGCCGATGAGGAACGTAAGCATGGTACATTGGAGGATGTTGAGCATAACTATGTATCATTGATGACTCCTGAAAGACTATTGGATATATATCGTTTCTATTCTGTTTTCACAGGAACCTCAGGAGGCAGAAAAATTAAAATTGTATGTCGTTACCAACAATATTTGGGTGGCGAAGCTATTGTTCAACGTGTTCTGTCAACATATATAAATGGCTCTGGCCCTCGTAAAGGTTTGATTTGGCATTTCCAAGGTTCTGGTAAGTCGTGGTTGATGGTATTTGCGGCTCAAAAACTTCGTCGTCAGGAAGTGCTAAAAGCGCCAACAGTAGTGATTGTGGACGATAGAATTGATTTGGAAGACCAGATTACTGGTGATTTCACTCGTGCAGAGATACCTAACATTGATAGTATATCATCAAAACAAGAACTGGAGGAAAAGATCCATCAAAGAAAGATCTTGATAACCACCATCTTTAAGTTTGGTGATTTGAATGATGGCGAGGTAATTGATGAACGTGATAATATCATCCTCTTGATGGACGAAGCTCATAGAACACAAGAAGGAGACCTCGGTAAAAAGATGCGCACAGCACTGCCAAATGCATTCTTCTTTGGATTAACTGGTACACCTATTAACCGTAATGACCATAATACATTTGCATGTTTTGGTGCCGAGGAGGATAAATATGGATACATATCAAAATATACATTCCAAAATTCAGTAGCAGATGGGGCAACTCTTGAACTTAATTTCAAGACCGTTCCAGTTGAGATGCACTTGGACGATGCTAAATTGCAAAAGGAGTTTGACGAACTTACCGACCAGATTAGCGAAGAAGACAAGAATGAATTGGTAAGAAGAACAAGTGTTGATGCATTCTTTACTGCAGAAAAAAGAATCAATGACGTTTGTAAGTATATTGTCTCTCATTTCAGAGAGTATGTGGAACCAACAGGCATGAAAGCTCAGGTTGTTGTTTACAATAGAGAATGTTGCGTCAAATATAAAAAGGCTTTGGATGCTCTTCTTGGCACAGATGACCAAACAACAATTATAATGCATACTGCTGGAGATAAAGCAGATGAATATAAGGCATATAAGCGTAGTCGCGATGAGGAAAAGAAGTTGCTTGATCAGTTCAGAGACCCATTGTCTCCGCTAAAATTTGTGATCGTAACAAGCAAACTACTAACAGGTTTTGACGCACCTATACTCCAGTGTATGTATTTGGACAAACCAATGAAGAATCATACTTTGTTGCAGGCTATTTGCAGAACCAATCGTACCTACAATGAGAATAAGAAATGTGGATTGATTGTTGATTTTGTTGGTGTATTTGAGGATGTTGCAAAGAGTCTTGCTTTTGATGAAGAGACAGTTAAGACCATTGTTCAGAATATCGATGAAATCAAAAGTCTTATACCTACATTCATGCAACAATGTATTGAGTTCTTCCCTGGCGTTGATAGAACTATTGGTGGATGGGAGGGGCTTACTGCTGCTCAACAATGCTTGAAAGATGATGGTGTGAAGACAAACTTTGGCCGCCACTTTGCCCGTCTCAATAAAGCGTGGGAGATAGTTTCTCCCGATGCTTGTTTGGCCGAATACCAAAATGATTATACTTGGTTGGCTCAAGTGTATCAAAGTGTGCGTCCTGTAAGTGGTGGTAATCTTATCTGGACTTTGCTTGGAGCTAAGACCATAGAGATTATACATCGCAACATTGAAACTATTGACATTGGTACTCCACTAGAGGATTTGGTAGTTGATGCCGATGTGATAGATGCAGTCCTTGAAGATGAAAAAGCACGTGAGAAGAAGATTGTTGAAGTAGAGAAAATACTTCGATTGAGATTGGGCGAGCACAAAGGTGATCCTAACTTCAAGAAATTTGCAGAGAAATTGGATGAACTCCGAGAACGAATGGAACAAAACCTGATCAGCAGTATTGATTTCTTGAAACAACTTCTTGCATTAGCAAAAGACTTGCTTGAAGAAGAAAAGAAAAAGGATGAACCTCAGGATAAACGTGCTCAAGCTCGTGCCGCCTTAACAGACCTTTTCCAAAGTATAAAGACCGAAGACACACCTATTATCGTTGAACAAGTTGTAAATGATATAGATAATGAAGTGGTTAACATTGTACGTCAATTTAATGATGCTTTCCAAAGTGTAACAGCCCGCAGAGAAATCAAAAAGAAACTACGTGCTATCCTCTGGGTTAAGTATCAGATAAAAGACAATGATGTATTTGAACGTGCATACCAATATATTGAGATGTACTATTAGTGTTTTGTTCAATCTGTTGTACAATGGCACAATATAAGCAATCTGAAATCACAAATGTATTTTGGGCATCGAACGATGGCTTCAAAGGTGGGCGTGACCCATTGGGAATCCAGAATAGTTCAATTGCAACCTATAGCAAATTGTTACCTGGGCTCACCAATCTAACCCGTCACATCCGCTATTACAGCCTTTATTGTTGGCTACTTAGTGAATATGACAAACTTGAAGTTGCTGGTCAAATATCTCTGCATCAATATAATTTTATACGTCGTATAGAGTTGGCAATGGCACTAATTATGAAGGAACAGAATGTTGGTTCTGTGGTTGGAGCTTTGTTTGTTTCACAAGGTAGATATAAGCAAATAGAGGATGGTATTTATGATATTGCAGATGGTGCTGATTATGAATCTAAAGATAAGTACTGGACATTCAAGAGTGGAGCTTTTGGCCAGTACTATCTTGGTTCTCTTATTTATTATGAACTTGTAAAAATTGAAGAAGGCAGATTTTATCTTCGTAACAAAGGAAAAGAGTTAGCTGATGCTGTCAGAAATAGTATTGATGAAAACATCCGGAAATTATTTCTTAAATGTATTCTGGATGGAAGTCTTAAAGAAGAAGCAATAGAAGACTTACAATCTTTAGCAATACATCGCATAATTGTAGGCTCTGAGGAATGGCTGTTCTTAAATAATTTGCTTACGAAAAGTGACGAGGACTCTTCCTTGCGAAGAGAAACAATCTATTTGCTCCTAAATGATATTTCAAATGGTGTAGAGATTCAGGAGTTCGTAAAGAATCGTTTTTTGCATATAACTGAAGACGGTAATTTACAGGCCGCATTTGGGTGGTATTTCTATTATTTATGTGAAGGTTTGCATTATAGTATTGACTTGCTCTTTTGTTTAATACTCTACAAAACTCATGAATTACACAATCCTCCAATAGCACTACTTTCTCAAGATATTAAACAATCTTTATTGTCGGTTATAGAGAAAGAGATGAATTATAACTCTCTTGACGAATGGAGGAAAAATGTGAGTGATAATATAAATATAATCTATGATGAATTAAGGGATTACGTCAGTAAACAAGATTATATTTCTGCAGCAGCACATGCAATAAGACTCATGTTGAGACTTTATACTGAATTTGAGAATAACACAAAAGATATAGAGGAGTTTGAAGGGGAAAATGACTTGAAACGTCAGCGAGGTATACTCAGTGAAGGGTTAAGATCTTATGTGGAGCGTTATCTGTCATTCTCTATATCCGGTTTTATAGAATCTCTGATAGTGCAAATAATGCAGGAGCATACTGTGGTCGCCATTGCTAAAATGGGAAAGAATAATTCAGACCTAAGAAAGTTTATTCTTGAGGATGGACGGATTGTTTTAATAGAGCAGCGGTATCCAGTTGAAACATCGCCACGTATTGATTCTCTATTTAATTTTTTACAAGACATGGGTTATCTTGATGAAGATAATACACTAACTGAGATAGCATCACAATTCATTGAGAATTATGGAAAAGAATGAGCATGCAATATTATTGGATATTCCTAGCGGCGGCAAAAATGGCAAATATCATTCAGCTGTATTGACTACTTATGCCATAGATTTGATACATTTCGATAATCAATTATTGAACATGCTTCATCGTAAGCAAGTATGTAGCATAAATGTGTTTGCCGATACCAATCAAATGGATAAATCTATGGAATATGTATCTCCTATTTATATGAGACATATTGGTAAGGAGTACTCCATTACATCTATAAGTGCTGTCGGAGCTTTTCATCCTAAGATTAATTTCTTTGTAGGAGATGACGCTGTATTGGTTGTGTTTGGTACTGGTAATCTAACAGTTACAGGACATGGAAAAAATCATGAGGCATTTACAGGTTTTATGATAGATGAGACTGATACGACGCATCGTCCTCTCATTGAAGAATGTTGGCAGTATCTCTGCCGATTTACAAAGCAATGTAACGACTATGATCATAATAGAATTCTTCGTGAGATTCCTGAAAATTGTACATTTTTAGATTCCTCTTTCAATATTGTGCCTCATAGTATGTGCAAGGTACAAGAAGGGTTAAATGCTGCTTTACTGTATAATGATTCTCAGTCTGGGATTTTACAACAAATTTCAAATTTAGTGCCATTAAATGAGGTGCAGACTATAACACTTCTCAGTCCATATTTTGATGAATGTGGAGAATCATTGATTACATTATCCCAACTTTGTCCGAACTCAACGGTGAATGTTTTGATTCACCAAGATTGTGCTTTGCCACCAAGCGGAATGCTTCCAAATAGTAGTATTCATTTTTATGATTTCAGCGAAACAAAAAGGGGTAAAATAGCTTTTAAAACATATGAACGTCAATTGCATGCAAAGGTTTTGCACTTTAAGACTAATGATGCTGAATATTGTATGGTTGGCAGTGCAAATGCAACATTAGCCGGACTTGGAACAATAACTCACAGAGGCATAAATGAAGAGTTTGGAGTCTTGTATCATTCGACAAAGCAAGATTTTCTATCTACACTTGGTCTGAAAACCAAGAAAAGAATAGATGTGCCAACTAATAGATCCAAACATTCTAATGAAGCTCCTTCTGAAACTGGAAGACGATTAAGACTATTATCCGCTTATTACGAATCAGGTAAATTAAATGTCTATAGCAATGAGGAGATTCCTGATGGAGTACTACTGTCTATCGACAATGGAATTGAGACTCTTGTAAGTGAACTTAAACATGATAAAGGCAATAGATATAGTACTGATATAAAGTTAGCAAAAACTCAATATACATGTTATTTAGTGGATAAAGACAAGAAATCTATATCTAATAAGCTGTTCGTCAATTGGACTGAGTTCTTAGCCACAACAAATCCGTCGAAAATGAGTCGTAATCTTAATAGATTCATTTCTCGTATTGAGAATGAAGGATATGATGGTATGGAGGTTGCTGATATGCTATCTGATGTAATGTGGGACTTAGTTAATGATGCTGGTGAAAAAGTTTCTCCAAAGATTAAAGTTTCATCAGAAGATAAAAGGCAATCTGATTTATCTTTGCCCGAAATAAAATACAATTCGGAATATGACAATGACGATGCAAAGAGTAGCAGGATTTTCCAAATAGATCGTACATCAAGACTGATTGAATGTATTGAGGAGAGTATTAGAAAAAAGATTCGTTCGATAGATGATGCGATCATTGATGAAGAGGAAGAAGGCTCGGCAGAAACAAGCAATAATAGAGAAATAGAAGAACAGGAGGATATCTTCCTCAGCAAGCAACTGTTAAAAGGTTATGGTGAATTATCAACATCTTTGTTAATGAAATATCAGAAGATGATAAGTAAGCGATACGAGCAGGTAAAAGCTACAGGTGATGGCGTTATAACTAGAGATGACTTAAACTTCTTTTCTCTGTCTATGTTTGCTGCAATGGAGATATGTTATCTTAATAAATTTCGTTATAAATTTGACCAAATACCCTATTCATCAAGAAACTTTTCTCAGAAACAGTTTTATGATAGTTTGGAAAGGAGCATAAGTAACGTTGGTCTTGACTCATTGGAAAAATTTGTAAAGTTTTGCAATACAATGAAACTTCCAGCACAAAGAGATGAGAATTTCAATAAAGTTTCGTCTCGTTCTATGAAATATGCAATATTATATGGGACCTTATTTAATAGACTTTCTCACATTGAAACTATACGCATATTGGGTAAACGCTTGCAAAAAGCAGTAGATAGCCTGGCTGTGCTATTCGGTAAACCTTCGTTTGAAACTCTGACAAAAGAGCTTGAACCTTTATCAGAAAGGTATGACTATGTATTTCGCATGAATCATGTTGAAAATATGATTAGAAGTCTTAGCTGATAATTTCGTTCGTTGGAACGAACAAACTACTATTAAATAAGGGAAAGAAAAAACATGGGCAATGATTTTTCCTTGTGTATAGCAAAAAGTTGTGCTTGTTTTCATTTGTTTGTCAAAAAACACATATCTTTGCCATTGATAGCCTCAGATGGCGTGGTTTGTTTGGCTAAAAATCATTCTTTGAAATATAATTGATTGATAATCAAATGAGACACAACTCTTCAACGAAGAAGAATATTGATATAGCATTGCATTAAGGAAATGATAAAGAAAGAGGGAGGTTAATAAACTTTCCTTTTTTTGTTTTCAGAAACGTCCATACGTTTTAACTGAAACGTGCCTACGTTTTGATTAAAACGTATGGACGTTTTTTGAAAACATGCAGTCGTTTGTTACAAACGTCAGGTCGTTTTAAAAAAACGACTGCACGTTTATAAAATTTCCCTTGACATGTTTCACAACTTCCCTTGGGAGATTAGACGATCTCCCAAGGGAAGTTTTAGAATCAATACTTTGATTTTTTTAATCAACATGTTGATTGAAATAGTCTACACGTAGGTTGAAATAAAAAATATACCTATATTTGGCATAAATTAAAAAATCCTTCATAAGTTCAAACTTGTTGATATTCAAATAGTAATAGTGAACTTTAGGTGCTTTTATCTTCACCTTATCTTCACTTAATGTTCATCTCCGGTTGTGATAAACACTATTAATTGTGAACATTCGGTGAAGATAAAATGAAGGTTGCAGAAGATAATGTTCATCGCATTGTGCTTATAATGAGTATGCTATTGTCAAAATGAAGCAGTGAAGGTAAAAAGGGGAAAACACTTATTCGGTAATATAAAAGGGTGAATATATGAGTCCGTTATCAGTTGTGCTGACTATTTTTGTTTATTTTGCAGTATTGTTTCTCATCTCTTATGTGTCGGGAAGGAAAGCCGATAATCAAGGCTTCTTTGTTGGAAACAGAAAATCGGCATGGTATGTTGTTGCGTTTGCCATGATTGGTTCCAGTATGTCCGGTGTGACTTTTATTTCTGTGCCGGGAATGGTGGGAGCAAGTCACTTTGCCTACCTGCAAATGACGTTGGGCTTCATAGTAGGGCAGTTGATTATTGCTTTTTTACTGACTCCTTTGTTTTATAAAATGAATCTGGTTTCTATTTACGAATATCTTGAAAATCGTTTTGGAGTTTCATCGTATAAAACCGGTGCATGTTTTTTCTTTATTTCTAAAATGCTTGGAGCGGCGGTACGTTTATTCTTGGTTTGTGCTGTTTTGCAACTTTTGGTATTCGAACCTCTGCATCTTCCCTTTATTTTAAATGTGATATTTACTATCTTGCTGGTGTGGCTTTACACATTCAGAGGAGGAGTTAAAACCCTTATCTGGACGGACTCACTGAAAACATTTTGTTTGCTGGTAACTGTAATCCTGACTATTTATTATATTGCTTCCGACCTTCGTTTGGACTTTACGGCAATGGTGAATGCAATAAAGGATTCCGATCTTTCACGTACTTTCTTCTTTGATGACGTGAATGACAAGAGATATTTCTTTAAGCAGTTCATGGCGGGTGTGTTTACCATGATTGCCATGACGGGGCTGGATCAAGACATGATGCAGCGTAACTTGAGTTGCAAGAACTTTAAAGATTCACAGAAAAATATGATAACCAGTGTGTTGTCTCAGTTTGTTGTTATCTTGTTGTTTTTGATGTTGGGTGTACTTCTCTATCTGTTTATGATTCAGAAAAATATTACTATTCCGGAGAAATCGGATGAAATTTTCCCAATGATAGCTACTCAGGGATATTTCCCGGCAATTGTCGGTATTTTATTTATAGTCGGACTTATATCTTCCGCTTATTCGGCAGCCGGTTCTGCTTTAACGGCATTAACTACCTCTTTTACCGTAGATATATTGGAAAGTACCAAAAAACATTCGGACGAACAAGTTGCCAAGATACGTAAAAAGGTGCATGTTGGTATGGCGATTGTTATGGGAGCGGTAATTGTAATCTTCAACCTATTGAACAATACCAGTGTCATTGATGCTGTTTATATTTTGGCAAGTTACACTTACGGTCCTATTTTGGGTATGTTTGCTTTTGGTATTTTCATGAAACAGCATGTTCGCGACAAGTATATTCCTATTGTAGCTGTTACTTCCCCCATCCTTTGTTTTATTTTGCAAAAGAATTCGGAAGTATGGTTTAACGGGTATTCATTCAGCTATGAGTTACTGATATTTAATGCATTGTTCACGTTTATCGGGTTATGCTTGTTGATTAAGAAATAAAGGTCATGATAATAAATAAAGATAGTATGGTTACATCAAAAATAGATTGTTTTATCCCTTATCAGGGAATGGAACAAGCAGCACAAACAGTTAAAAGCCTGAGAGAAACAAATCTGGTAAATAATATATTTCTATTGGCAGTTGAAGACATTGCCCCATTGGATGATTGCGAATTATTGCATGTGGATTCATTAGCAAGTACTGCTACTATTCGTAAGATCGCTATAAGGGCAACAGCCGGATATTCTTTGATTTACACCAAATATACTTCTTTGGAATTAGGATTGTTTGCTTTTGAGCGCATGTTGAATATTGCTTCGGACAGTAATGCGGGAATGGTATATGCGGATCATTATCAGATAACCGGTGATATTCGTCAGGAATGTCCTGTAATAGACTACCAGTTTGGAAGTTTAAGAGATGATTTTAATTTTGGTTCATTATTATTTTATAGGACGGATGTTTTAAAGGAAGCTGCTTCCCGAATGGATAAAGAATATCAATTTGCCGGATTATATGATTTGCGTCTGAAAGTATCTCAAAAGGCGGATTTAGTACATATCAATGAATTTTTGTATTCGGAAGTGGAGAAAGATACCCGTAAGAGTGGAGAAAAGATATTTGATTATGTCGATCCAAAGAACAGAGGTGTGCAGTTGGAAATGGAAGCGGCTTGCACAGAGCACTTGAAGGCGATTGGAGGATATTTGAAACCGGAATTCAGGAAAATAGAATTCAGTTCAGGTAGTTTCGAATATGAGGCATCTGTTATTATTCCGGTTCGTAACCGTATTCGTACAATTAAAGATGCCATTCGTTCCGTGTTGAACCAAAAAACGGATTTTAAATTCAATTTGATAGTTATAGATAATCATTCTACTGATGGAACAACGGAAGCTATCAGGGAATTTGCAGCAGATGAGAGGTTGGTTCATATTATCCCTGAACGTCAGGATTTAGGTATAGGCGGTTGTTGGAATGTGGGAGTTCATCATCCGAAATGTGGAAAGTTTGCTCTCCAGCTTGATAGTGATGATGTATATAGCAATGAGAATACATTAACTACAATGGTAAACGCTTTCTACCAGCAAAATTGCGGGATGGTGGTAGGAACATATATGATGACCGATTTTAATATGGATATGATTGCTCCGGGGATTATAGACCATAAAGAATGGACACCGGAAAATGGGCGTAATAACGCTCTTCGTATTAATGGGTTAGGTGCTCCACGGGCATTTTATACTCCGTTGCTCCGGGCTGTAAAGGTTCCTAATACCAGTTATGGTGAGGATTATGCGTTGGGATTGAATATTTCCCGCGAATATCAGGTCGGACGTGTATATGATGTAGTATATTTATGCCGTCGTTGGGAGGATAATTCGGATGCATCTTTGGATGTTGTGAAAATGAACAGGCATAACACGTATAAAGATAGGATTCGTACTTGGGAGCTTCAGGCACGTATAGCAATGAATAAGGGGAAATGAAACAGATAGTAACATCAATACAAGCATTGAACCTGCTTGACCGCCAACGGAAGAATTGGGTTGTTGCAGAAAATAATTATTCGGCATTATCTCAGGTGAAGGTTAAAGAACTGAGTTTTGGTGGTTTTACTATAACCGTGCAGTTTAATCCGGCACGTATTGTTTCATCCGCTGCAAAGGTTGATACTAAATCCATTCAGGAAAGAAAGTGTTTTCTTTGTGGCGCCAATCGTCCGGCGGAACAGGAAGGATTGTATTTTGGTGATGAATATACAATCTTGGTTAATCCTTTTCCTATTTTTCCCGAACACTTAACTATTCCGGTTAATGTGCATAAAGATCAACGGATTTCTCACCATTATGGGGATATGTTGGATCTGGCACAAGCATTAGATAAGTTTACTATCTTCTATAACGGTCCGAAATGCGGTGCTTCAGCTCCCGATCATATGCATTTCCAAGCCGGCAATCGTGGCTTTCTGCCCATAGAAACCGAGTGGAAAAATGTTAGCTGGAAAGTAATTTATAGACAAACGGGATTAAATCTTTATGTGTTGAATGATTATTTGCGGAGCACATTTGTCCTAGAATCAGAAAGAAGGGATGAGGCTGTTCGGGTTTTTGAAATGATTTATTCCATGCTGCCTATCAAGGATGAAGAGGAAGAACCGATGATGAATTTGCTTACTTGGTATGAAGCCGGTCGGTGGGTGACGTGTTTATTTCCTCGTGGCAAGCATCGTCCTGATTGTTATTATGCCGAAGGAGATGATAATTTATTGATAAGTCCCGCATCGGTTGACTTTGGTGGAGTATTTATAACTCCTTTGGAAATAGACTTTAATAAAATCTCAGAAAAGGACATCCGTACTGTTTTCAAGGAGGTCAGCTTAAGCAGGGAAGAAACGGAGAAATTAGTAGAACGTATAAAAGGGATATTATGATGAAACCTATAGTAAGTGTCGGTATTATGTTCGAGCCGCAAATCCATTTTGCCTTTTGGGGTGGACATATTTGTGAAGGAGTAACTTACTCGGGAGAGAAGAACGTATTTCTTTCATCGGGTAAGATATTGTTTGAAGGTCGATTGTATGATGAATTGTTATTTGAACCAATTAACTGTAATTCTGCATCTTTTGAACTATACGATGTGACAATCGGGATTAATTTTCATTGGGAGCGAAAGGAAGACCAGCGTTTTTCCGGAGCTTTAAAGTTCATTGTAGAAAATGAAAAGATAACCGCTATTAATGTACTGCCTGTTGAAAACTATTTGACGAGTGTTATTTCTTCGGAAATGAGTGCAACGGCTTCTTTGGAGTTGTTGAAAGCACATGCGGTAATTTCACGCAGTTGGTTATTGGCACAGATAGAGAAGAATAAAGAAATAAATTCTCAGAAAGGAGAATATTCAGCCTGTACATGTACAGATACGGAATTGATTCGCTGGTATGATCGAGAAGACCATGTGAACTTTGATGTTTGTGCAGACGATCACTGTCAACGTTATCAGGGAATAACCCGTGCTTCGACAGAAATTGTTCGTAAAGCAATAGAGGATACAAGCGGACAGGTTCTTATGTTTGATGGTAGGATATGTGATGCCCGTTTCTCCAAATGTTGTGGAGGAGCGTTTGAAGAGTTCCAATCTTGCTGGGAAGATGTAAAGTATCCTTATCTGGCGAAGCAAAGAGACAGTAAAGCAGAAATACAGCTCCCCGATCTCCGCGATGAAAAAGAGGCGGACAAATGGATTCGTACGGCTCCTTCTGCTTTTTGTAACACTAAAGATAAGCACATTTTATCTCAAGTGCTGAATAACTATGATCAGGAGACTGTTGATTTTTACCGTTGGAAAGTCAGCTATACCCAAGAAGAATTATCGGCACTGATAAAACAACGTTCGGGGATAGATTATGGAGTGGTGACAGATCTGATTCCAATAGAAAGAGGTACATCCGGGCGTTTAGTTAAACTAAAGATAGTGGGAACAAAACGTACTATGATAATAGGCAAGGAGCTTGAGATACGCCGGACTCTTTCCACATCCCATCTTTATAGCTCGGCATTCGTAGTGGATAAAGAAGGAGATACTTTTATACTGACCGGTGCAGGTTGGGGACATGGTGTGGGACTTTGCCAGATAGGTGCGGCTGTGATGGGTGAACAAGGTTATTTGTATAATGACATATTGCTGCACTATTATATAGGTGCGGACATCAAGAAGTTATATTAAAGACGAAATATAATACTATGAAAGACAAGAAAAGATCGCCGTGGGCATGGATACCGACATTATATTTTGCACAAGGACTTCCTTATGTTGCGGTGATGACTATTTCGGTTATTATGTATAAACGCTTGGGTATATCAAATACTGACATAGCTTTATATACTTCCTGGTTGTACCTGCCGTGGGTTATTAAACCTTTTTGGAGCCCTTTCGTGGATTTGTTGAAAACCAAGCGTTGGTGGGTGGTGACAATGCAATTATTAGTGGGAGCCGGATTGGCAGGAATCGCCTTTACCATACCTATGGATTATTTTTTCCAGTTGACATTAGCCATATTTTGGTTGGTCGCTTTTAGCTCGGCAACACATGATATTGCCGCCGATGGCTTTTATATGTTAGCATTGAGTGTACATGACCAGTCGCTTTACGTCGGCATTCGCAGCACATTTTATCGTGTTGCCACTATTGCAGGTCAAGGGCTGTTGGTGGTGCTTGCAGGAACATTGGAACGCTGGACCGGTAAAGTGGCTTTTGCATGGTCTATAACTTTCTTTATTTTGGCCGGACTTTTTCTCGCTTTTTGTTTATATCATAAGTATATACTTCCCAGACCGGTTTCCGATAAGCCGGTTGCGGGAGGACTGACTAATGCATCCGATATATTTCGTGAATTCTTTGCTACGTTTGCTTCATTCTTTAAAAAGAAACAGGCAGGCATTGCAATCTTGTTTATGCTCTTTTACCGTTTTCCGGAGGCTCAGTTGGTAAAGCTGATTAATCCTTTTCTTCTTGATCCTCTCGAAGAGGGAGGGTTAGGTTTAACTACGGAGCAAGTGGGATGGGTATATGGTACAATTGGCATTATTGGTTTGACGATAGGTGGTATTATTGGGGGTATTTGTGCTGCGAAAGGAGGGTTGCAGAAATGGTTATGGCCTATGGCATGGAGCATTTCGCTGACGTGTCTCACATTTGTGTATCTGGGTTATTTCCAACCACAGGACTTTTTTATAATTAACTTGTGCGTATTTATAGAGCAATTCGGATATGGTTTCGGATTTACTGCTTATATGCTGTATCTCATATATTATTCGGACGGTGAACATAAAACTGCGCACTATGCTATTTGTACAGCTTTTATGGCATTGGGAATGATGTTGCCGGGAATGGCTGCCGGGTGGTTGCAAGAGCATATCGGTTATGAGAATTTCTTTATCTGGGTAATGGTTTGTTGTGTTGCTACCATTGCGGTGTGTACCTTTATAAAGATTGATCCGGAATATGGTAAAAAGGAAGTGACACCAGATAAACAAGAATAAAACAGAATAAGAGATGAAAAAAAATGCAAGCCAAAGGTTATTGGCACTTGATGTGTTGCGGGGAGTTACAAAAATATATATAAAGATATGATATTATTGGCAGATAGCGGATCTACCAAAACAGACTGGTGTTTGGTGGATGGCGGAGAATTGGTTTTACAAGTGTTCACCAAAGGAACCAATCCATTCTTTCAAACGGAGGATGAGATCGGCGAAGAAGTGGAGAAACACTTGATGCCCGAATTGGGCAATCGTTCGATAGATGCTGTTTATTTCTATGGGGCGGGTTGTGCATTCCCGGAAAAGAATGAGATTGTACGTGCAGCAATAGCCCGTCACATCAATGCTCCGATTGAAGTGGGCAGCGATTTGCTTGCAGCAGCTCATGCTTTGTGTGGTAATGAACCGGGGATAGCTTGCATTATGGGTACAGGTTCCAACTCCTGTTTCTATGACGGTAGGGAAATTGTAAGCAATGTTTCTCCGCTTGGTTTCATTCTTGGTGATGAAGGTAGCGGGGCTGTGTTGGGAAAGTTGTTTGTTGGTGATTGTTTAAAGAACCGGATTTCACCGGCGTTGCAGGATAAGTTCTTTAAACAGTTCAATCTTACCCGTGCCGATATACTGGACAGGGTTTACAAGCAACCTTTCCCGAATCGCTTCTTGGCAAGCCTTTCTCCGTTTCTTGCGCAGAATATAGAGCAGCCGGAACTACACAGCCTTGTATTAAACAGCTTCAAATCATTCTTCACCCGCAATGTAATGCAATATAATTATCGGGATTACAAAGTACATTTTGTTGGTTCGGTTGCTTATCACTATGAACCCGTGTTGGAGGAAGCGGCAAAAGAGTCGGGTATAACGTTGGGTACAATTATCCAAAGCCCCATGAAAGGGCTGATAACATATCATTCCCTGTTCAATCACTAATCACTCAACATTAATCACTAAAAAAATGGCATTTATTAAAATAACAGAGCAACCTTCGTTGCACAATGATTTAGATAAGAAATCCGTTCGTGAGTTATTGGACGGCATTAATGAGGAAGATCATAAAGTAGCCGATGCAGTTCGGAAAGCAATTCCCCAAATAGAAATGTTGGTGACTGAAATAGTAAAGAGGATGAAGCTTGGCGGACGTATCTTCTATATGGGAGCAGGAACAAGCGGACGTTTGGGAGTGCTTGATGCTTCCGAGATACCTCCTACTTTTGGTATGCCTAATACTTTGGTTGTCGGATTGATAGCCGGAGGTGAAAGGGCTTTGCGCAATCCTGTGGAGAATGCGGAAGATGATATGGAAAAGGGTTGGGAAGAATTGAAGGAGTATAATGTATGTTCCAAAGATACGGTTATCGGCATTGCCGCTTCGGGAACTACTCCTTATGTGATAGGTGCTTTACGCAAAGCTCGTGAAAACGGTATTCTTACAGCTTCTGTCAGCAGTAATCCCGAATCACCCATTTCAAAAGAAGCGGATGTGCCTATCGAGATGATTGTAGGTCCCGAGTTTGTAACAGGTAGTTCGCGCATGAAATCTGGAACAGGGCAAAAGATGATTCTCAACATGATAACCACGGCTACAATGATACAGTTGGGACGTGTAAAAGGAAACCGCATGGTAAACATGCAGTTGTCTAACCAAAAGCTGGTCGACCGTGGCACAAGAATGGTTGTAGATGAATTAGGCTTGGATTATGAACAGGCAAAACGTTTGTTGCTGCTTCACGGCTCGGTGAAGAAAGCTGTGGATGCATACAAGGAACAAAATAAATAGCTTTTGTTGATAACTTAAGAACTAGTCGTGTTAGCGGAAAGCGGACACAGTGTGCGGTATCGGACACTGATCCGCTTTCTTATTTATATGATAATCTGATATTTAATAAGGCGGCATGCTACTTGTTTATATGGATGGTGTTAAGCAGCGGGATAAAAACAAAAAGAATTGCAACTTAATTGAAACTCGTCCCGTCTAATAAATATAAAGATTAAAACAACAATAAAAAATAGACGACAATGAGAACAACAGGTATTATCAGAAGGGTATTGGCAACAGTGGTGTTTGCATTTATTTGTGTGGTGGCAGTTAACGCAGCCAAGAAAGATTCTTTTATTTATAACAGTGAAGAAAACAACGGTGTAGTGACGTCACAAGTTGTTTATAAACTGGATGATGACCAACATTCACTATTACGTTATTTAAAGTATGACTTTGCCTATAATGACAAAAATCAAGTGGTGAAAAAAAGAGCCATGAAATGGAATGGGGAAAGAAATCAGTGGGAAAACTATTATTTCATACAGTATGTATATGATGCATCGGGAATAAAAGTGGAATATTCCCGTTGGAACTCGGAAAGGAATATGTACGAACCTACCAAATGGCAATAGATTATTCTGACGAATGGGGGAATAAGTTAAAGAGTTGACTTATTTAAATCGTCAGTAAATCAGGGGGCTTAGATTAACATCGCGTAGGTAGAGGCTGTTTCAATAACTATTGAAACAGCCTTATTTCATTTGGTAAATATGTTAAATCTTGGATTTATGGGACATGTTTTTAAGTATTGCTGATCTAATGTAATACCTTTTGTCTACATTTGTGATGCGAAACAACCTTAAATACACTTATTAATACATATATACTATGGGACGAACTATTTTGCTTCCTGTTTATATATTACTGACATCCTCGTCTACAGGAGTGTCCGGCAATAATTACCCGTTTACATTTATCGATGTTGTTTTATTCCTGTTGTTCTGCGTTTGCTTGATTGCTTTTTATCGCTTGGTTATCAAGCACAAGGGGATGAACAAACGTATTCTCGATTCATTGGATACACCTGTTTATCTTGTAAACAGCAAGGGCGTTGCCATTCGTATGCTCAACTCGCCAAACGAAGATTTGGGCATATTTACGAATCACAAAAAACTGAAGAATAAAGATATGCACCAGATTGTGGTGGGATCGGGAAACTATGAAGAGTGTATGGAGGTACTGAGGGACGTATTGAAAACCCGTGTTTCCGGAAGTGTGAAAGCAAATATCAGGCGGAACGACGGAAAGGAATTGAAAGTCAGTGCGCGCATGGTCTATTATGACCGTGAACACGTTCTTGTTTTTCTGCGTAACATCACTGAATTGGAACAAGAACAGGTGCGAAGCGAGCGTTACCGTTTCTTTCTCGAATCCATACTAGATAACCTTCCTATCGCCACTATTGTGAAGGATGTCAAAAACAAGGGAAAATATCTTGTGTGGAACAAGAAAGCGGGAGACTTGGTTAATGTCGATCCGAAAGAAATTGTAGGAAGACATGAGGCCGATTTCAAAAAAATGGGTGAAATGGTTGCCCGTATTGAGAAAGAGGTAATAGAAACAGGACGTCCGCAATCATTTATTCAACGTGTGACGAATGCCGCAGGCAATGAGATAATACTTTCCATTCATAAAGCGCTTGTTTCCTACAATGACGGGGAAGAACAATGGATGATAAGTTCTTCGATGGATATTACCGAGATTGAGAACCAACAACACCAGATAGAAGCATTGAACCGTGAATTCCTGTTTGTAATGAAGGCTATCGGGCTTATCTCGTGGAGGTGGGATTTGCAGAAAGACGTTATCATGTGTAACCGTGATTTCTTTACGCCTAAGTCAGATGCGGTGACGGGCGTTGTTGCCGAAGATGGCGAGGAATATTTTTCTCAGGTGCTTCCCGAACATCGCGATCATATGCGTAAAGCTTTTGATGACCTTGCCAATGACCGTATTTCTACTTTCGATGAGGAATATCAGATTCTGTATAAAGGTGACAACAAGCCTTCATGGGCGGAGACATTCGCCATTGTCAGCAAACGTGGCACAGATGGGAAACCCAAAGAGTTTATCGGTGCTACCCGTCTGATAGATGAACGTAAGGAAATGGAAAACGCTTTACTCGAAGCAAAAGAAAAGGCGGAGCAGGGCAGCCGTTTGAAAAGTGCATTCCTTGCCAATATGAGCCACGAGATACGCACCCCGCTCAATGCCATTGTGGGCTTTTCCGGTTTACTGTCAAACTATGTGCAGGATGATGAATGCCGCGAGTTCGTCAACATCATCGAAAGTAACAACCAACTGCTTTTGCAACTGATTAACGATATTCTGGATATTTCCAAAATAGAGTCGGGTACGCTGGAGTTCACTTATGGAGACATGGATGTGAACGGCAATCTTTCCGAATTGCGTTCTGCGACCGAACTGCGCGTATCTCCCGAAGTGGAAATACGTTTTGAAGCCGCCATGCAGGAATGTACGATACATACCGAACGCAACCGGGTGATGCAAGTGATAAACAATTATGTTTCCAATGCCATAAAATACACATCAGAAGGCAGCATAGACATCGGCTATTATCCTCCCGAAAACGGAAAACTGAGATTCTTTGTGCGGGATACGGGTAGCGGCATCCCGGAAGACAAGCTGGACAAAGTATTCCAACGCTTCGTGAAACTGGACAGCTTCAAACAAGGAACGGGCTTAGGATTGGCTATCAGTACAATGATTGCCGAGAAAATGGAAGGTTCGGTAGGTGTTGTTTCCGAAGTGGGTAAAGGTTCCGAGTTCTGGTTTGAGATTCCTTACCACCCTGTGGCACTTGTCCTCACCATGGGGGATGATGATGAATCTGAAGATAACGAGGTCATGGTTTCTTCCGCCGATAGTCAGGTGAAACTTCTTATTGCCGAAGACAATGCGAGCAACTACAAACTGTTTGAAACGATACTGGGTAAAGAGTACGCCCTTCTTCATGCATGGAATGGCGAAGAAGCCGTGGCACTCTACCGGGAGCATCACCCTTCGCTCATTCTTATGGATATAAAGATGCCTGTCATGGATGGTTACCAAGCTACCGCCGAGATACGTAAGATTTCTGCAAAAGTACCAGTGGTAGCTGTTACGGCTTATGCCCTCGAAAGTGACGAGGAACGCATCATGCACAGCGGTTTCACGGGCTACATACCCAAGCCGGTTATTGCCAAAGTGCTCAGGGAGAAGGTGGGCGAGATACTCAGGAAGCGGAAAGGGAAATAACTTCCATTTCCCCTTTCATTCCTTCCGGCTTTCTCTGGAACTGCTTTGTGTAAAGGAATGCAGATGAAAGCAGACTCCTAAAAAGTGCTTTCATCTGCTTTCAGTGCTTTCATCTGAAACAGTTTTCGAGATTACTATTGTCACTGCCGATTTGATCGGCAATCTAAGCATGTAGTTTGTCATCTGTCTTCCTATATTATTCATATAGAAAGATGGATTAAATTCAGGTAACTGTATGTTAAAAGAATGTATTTATTTTTATTGTTGAATACTTAGTGCTATATTTAAAAAATAATTAACCTTAAGAGTAGATAATTATGAAAAAGACAAACTTCTTATTTTTGTTGTTTGCTTTACTCTTTTCGTGTTTTTTAGTTTCGTGCACGGGTGATACTATAGAATATGAAAATCGGGTTATTAGTAATGAGGTACAAACTCGGGCTGTACCTACGCCTTTGTTTAATTGGGAAACTGCAGATTGGATGCCTACTCCTGTAGGCCAATCTCGAATATCAACACCTTGGATTGGGGCTGGTAGTATTTCTTCTGTTCATGGAATAGAAATCTTAAATGACCATAAGGCATCTGATGGTTGGGAGATGATGTACAATTCATTTGATCCTACTTCTTCAGGTCCTTTAGTAAATCCCTATTTTGTCCTTTATAATAAATATAGAGGACTGATGGATATATATTTATATATTACAACTCAGTTTGTAGCAACATCTTCATATTTGCAAGATAATTTATCTGTTATTTCAACTAAACCTTCTTCACTTCTAATGTTTTTGGGGCAAGATATTGTGGATCCTACGACTCCTCAACAAATATATTCGCAAATACAACCGGCTCCTGCCGATGGTTCTGCCCCGTTGGCTGCTAATAGATGGTATATGCTCCGATATGAACTTGCCTATGATCCGACAATATCCTCAATGAAGTATGATGATATTCGTTTAAATTGGGCATTGAATTATAAAGATATAAGTCAGATAAAGTTGGGTGGAAAACTTGAGGGGAAAATAAATGGGACTGTAGGTGCTGCGGGTTCATTGAATCCTATTTCAGCTTTACTTCCATCAACATCTGAAGTAGGAAATGGCGTTTTATCTTGGATGGGAGTGAATTTTTTGGAAAATAACTCTAAAACTCAGGTTAATTCGAAAGATTCTAATAATAAATTAGGGTTATCTAATGATGTCTTTAGTGCAATAAAAAATGGTGTAAGCAGTATTCTTTCTGGTTCTACTGGTGATATACTTAAAAAACCTATTAAATTTTTAAGTGCAATTTTGGGAGGAAGTAGTGGAAGTGGACCTACGCCTATTAATCTGAGAATAAATGCAAACATGACTTTAGAGGGAGGCTCCACTTCAGGAGGGGCATTTCCATCTACACCGATCTTACTTTGGATGCCGGGTACAAATATTCCTTCAACTGCCACCGGGTATATTCCTTTATATAATAAGCCTTTAGGTGTAATAGGCTTTACCGCAAAACCTCCAACTCTTGATATACATACTTTTACAGTTGAATGGGAAGAAACAGATGAACCTGTCTTTGATCCGGATGCATATCATCAATATCATAAAGTGTGGACAACAAGAGTAGTCTTTCCTAAGAATATTGACTATTCGAATTATGTAGTGTTTAATCCTGAGATAAAAAGAATTGCAAAGGTAACAATAGAAAAACAATCGATTGCTTATATGGCTGATGAAATGGTTGTGGCTGTTCCTGAAAATTATGCAAACTATGAAATGTATTGGGAAAGCAATGACAGTTCACCGCTACCAGATGGAATATGGAAACCGACATCCTACACTAAAATGGGTATACGATTCATTATAAAGGTAGAGCCATACGATGGTACACCTTCATCAATCATTGTGAAGACACTTGCTATAGACCATAGGATAATTGAGAGTGGTCGATGGAGTACTATTGATATGATAACTGATAAAGCATATGGCTTTTCTTTAGAAGAAATTTATAGAATTCAAGGACATACTAAATAAACTAAAACTATTAAATATGAAGAAATTACTAATTCCATTCATTATAAGCATATTTGCATTTATGTGCTTTACAGGATGTTCTGACGATGACCGTTTAGAAGGGACTTTAAAGGTGACTTTTGTTAATACAGATGACCTAAATATTGCTATATACTCTCCGGACAATATGCAAACACCTATATACCGAAATGAAAGATATAATCGTTCACCTTTTGAGATAGTTTTAAACTGCGGCAATTATATTTTGAAGCCTTATCATTTGCATGGTGGCTCTTCCTTATTTGAAACTGCAGGATTTCAAATAAAGCAAGGAGCTACGGTTACAATTGTTTATGATAATTATGATTGTATACATAGAATTTATTAATTGCATTACACTCTTTACATAAATTTTTGTAATCCTTTTCTGTAAACTAATACAGATGAAAGCAAACCCCTAAAAAGTGCTTTCATCTGCTTTCAGTGCTTTCATTCACTCTGCACCCCATAATTCCCCGGCACAGGCACATAAATAGGATTGCGGTAAGTATTGATGTTTTTCAGTCTGTTTTCTTTCACAAGGCGAACCATGTGCCGCCCGGCGGTGGAAGTGGTGAAACGGCAAAGTTTCTCCATGTCGCGACGGGTGATAACAGGGTTGCGTAGGAAAAACTCCGTCAGTTTCATATCTATCTCGATGTCGCTCAGCACAGCCGAGTGGCGCTTCACTTGCGAACGTTCCGTATGTGCCGTTTTCACTTGGTCGGTGAGCTTGACATCTGCACGGTATTTTACCGATTTAAACTTAACTTGTTGCGCCCGGGTGGAACTCGGTGTGCGGGTTTCAGGGCATTTCAACGTAGGTTGGAAATAACCTATCCCATCAATGTGCACTTTTTCCCCGTTGCGCAAGTGCTCTGCCAGGCTGTGGCTCAGTGAAATGATGGTCGCCCGAATGTCTGCCACGGTCAATGTACAGGCGGCATGTATTTCTTCCGCTAATTCTTCGGTACTTATCTGTTTGCTGCTCACTACCCGTGCGTGAAATCTCTTTTTCTTGTTTCCCGTAGGATTAGGTGATTGATAGAATTCAAATTTAATAGCCATGTTTTTTCTTTTTATGCTTTATGTTTTTATTTTCTTCTTGAAGTTTTTAGTTCCTCACAGCTGTGAGGAAGTCTCTTCATAACTGTGAAGAAGTTTCCGCACATATATGAGGAAGTTTCCTCACAGCTGTGAGGAACTAAAATTATCAGCACAAAAGTACATCTTTTCCGGCACTGTTGCAAGAAAAATACTTGAAGTTTCAGCTTGTTCACTTTTTGTTTGAAACAAGCCGGAATAATTTGCAAATGGGACATTTATGAGTATATATTTGCAGCATTACTCATGAAAATAAGATAAAAAAGAATGAAGAAAATGATGCTTAAAGTGATGAATTGGTGTAAATGCTTTGCGGGAGTGAAAAAAGTGGTGATAAATGAACCAAAATGTTGTGTTACAACAGGCAATAAGCGGGATTCCATGTTGGACGGCTTGCAGGATTATTTGTGTGGGAAGTATGATTTCCGCTACAACCTGCTGTCGGAAACACCTGAAATGAGGGAGAAAGGCAGCTCATCTGCCAGCTATCTCGTTGTTAATCAACGCATCTTAAATACCCTGTGCATAGATGCCCGCAATCAGGGAGTTAATTGTTGGGACAAGGATGTGAGCCGTCTGCTCAACTCCCGGAAGATCACCGATTATCACCCTTTTCTTTCCTATATGGAGAGCCTCCCCCGATGGGATGGGACAGACCGTGTCACGGAATTGGCGGGGCGTATTTCCTGCAAACAGGTATGGGCGGATGGTTTTCACCGTTGGATGCTGGGTTTGGCAGCACAGTGGATGGGACGTGCCGGGGAATGCGCCAATAGTGTGGTTCCGCTGCTTGTGAGCCGCGAACAGGGAAAGCGCAAGTCCACTTTCTGTAAGATGTTGATGCCCGTACCCCTGCTGTGCTATTACATAGATAAGTTTTCGCTGACTTCGGCTGCTGCGTGCGAGCAGAAGCTTTCACTCTTCGGGTTGGTGAATCTCGATGAGTTCGACCAGTATGGTGAAATGAAAACGGCAGCTTTGAAGAATCTCATGCAAATGTCTTCGCTTGTATTCCGCAAGGCACATCGTTCCACGTTCAGCACCTTGCCCCGCATGGCTTCGTTTATCGGGACTTCCAATCATAAAGATTTGTTGACCGATCCCACAGGCAGTCGCCGTTTCCTTTGCGTGGAAGTGGAAGGTGAAGGAAAAATAGATTGTACCCCGCCGGATCACGAACAACTTTTTGCACAGTTGAAGGCCGAATTGGCAGCCGGTGCACGTTATTGGTTTACCGCTGATGAGGAACGCCGGATTGCAGCGAGCAACCGGGAATTTTATAAACAACAACCCGAAGAAGAAGTGTTCTATCGTTGTTTCCGTTTACCAAAAGGAGGCGAGGAATTCAAACTTTATTCCGCTACTTCTATATGTACTCTTTTGCAAAAACGTTTTCCCACTGCCATGCGTGGGGTATATCCCAATAAGTTTGCCAAATCCCTTGTGGCGATAGGAGTGGAAAGGGTGCATACCACAGAAGGGAATATGTATCGGGTGGTGCCGTTGGAAAGATAAATATGAAAGCACTGAAAGCGGATGAAAGCAGGAAAACGGCTCCTGCTTTCATCTGCTTTGGCTTGGTGTAAAGGTTTTCAGAAATTTATGGAAGGAATGAAAGCGCTAATGTTATATAGTAGTGTTTACCGTACATGCCAAATAATCAAGTCGTAAAGAATTACAGCTTTGGGAACTTAATTGGTACTTGTAATGTTATTGCTTTATTCTGTATTATCTTATAGATTTTTATTTATCTTTGTCTCGAAATACTAAAACAAACGATTGTATGAAAAAGATTATTAGTACTTTGATGGTAGCCGTAGCATGTATGTTAATGGCTGCTCCTGCTCAAGCTCAACTTCGTTGGGGTTTGAAAGCCGGTTTGAACTTGAATAAAATGAACTTTAAAGAAGGTGCAACTAATGTTAAGAGTGATAATATGACTGGCTTCTTTGTTGGTCCTATGGCAGAATTTACTCTTCCCATTATTGGTTTGGGAGTAGATGGTTCTCTACTTTACTCGCAGAGAGGAGTGAAATTTGAAGAAGGAAGAGTATCAGAGAAGTATAAACAACATTCTTTGGAAATTCCTATCAATTTGAAGTATTCATTCGGCTTAGGCGATATGGCAAGCATCTATGCTGCTGCCGGTCCTGATTTTATCTTCAATTTGAAGAGTGATAAGTTTTTTGATGATGTAAAGAGAAAGAATGCTGAACTTGGGCTTAGCCTTGGTGTAGGTGTGAAGTTGCTTAACCACTTCCAAGTTGGTGCAAACTATATCCTTCCTTTGACTAAAAATGTGAAGGAAGACGGTTGGAGTGCTAATAACAAAACTTGGCAAATCTCACTTGCTTACATGTTCTAAATATAGATTAACACTATAATATGAGGGAGGCTGCTTACTTGGTAGCCTCCTTTTTTGTATCTTTGCACCCGTAACATAAACACCCGTGTTGTGAAAAAATACATTGATGTCATATTGCCTTTACCTCTCGCCAACCACTACACTTATTCCCTTACTGCGGAATATGAGGATGCAGTGAAGATTGGATGCAGGGTGGTAGTTCCGTTCGGACGTAAGAAGATTTATACGGCAATCGTTATCAATGTGCATTATTCAGCTCCTGAAGCTTATGAAACAAAGGATATTATTGAAGTGCTCGATATTGAGCCGATAGTTCTTCCTTCTCAATTAAGATTCTGGGAATGGCTTGCCTCTTATTATCTTTGCACGTTAGGCGATGTTTACAAGGCTGCTTTACCTTCCGGGCTAAAGCTGGAAAGTGAAACAATGGTGGTTTATAATCCTGAGTTTGTGGCATCCGAACCTCTGCCGGAGAAAGAACAAAAAATACTCGACTTGCTCTCAAAAGACACCGAGCAATGTGTCACCCAGTTGGAAAAAGACAGTGAGGTGAAAAATGTACTTTCGGTAATCAAATCTTTGCTTGAGAAAGAAGCTATCTTTGTAAAGGAGGAGTTGAAAAGAAACTATAAACCGAAAACCGAAGCAAGAGTGCGGCTCACTTCTAAAACTGCCGGTGAAGAACGGATGAAAGAACTTTTTAATGAACTTTCCCGTGCGCCGAAGCAACTTGCCGTGCTGATGAAGTATGTGGAGCTTTCGGGATATTTTTCCGGTTCATCTTCTTTCAAGGAGGTTACTAAAAAAGATTTATTGGAGAAGTCGGGAGCTACATCATCCATTTTGAATGGGCTTGTTGCAAAGGATATATTTGAAATATACTATCAGGAGATAGGGAGGTTGGATAAAGAATTGAAAACGACAGTTGAATTGAACCGGCTTAACCCTGCACAGCAACAGGCTTATGATTCCATAACCAAAAGTTTTAATGAAAAGAACGTCTGTCTGCTTCATGGAGTAACTTCCAGTGGAAAGACTGAAATATATATTCATTTGATAGAGGAAGCTATCCGTAGAGGTAAACAGGTATTGTATCTTTTGCCGGAAATAGCTTTGACCACCCAGATAACAGAACGCCTGAAGCGAGTGTTTGGCAATCGTTTGGGCATCTATCATTCCAAGTTTCCCGATGGGGAGCGTGTAGAGATATGGCGTAAACAGTTGGGTGAGAAGAATTATGATATTATTCTCGGAGTGCGTTCATCCATTTTCCTTCCTTTTCGTAATTTAGGTTTGGTGATAGTGGATGAGGAACACGAAAACACATATAAACAATATGATCCTGCTCCCCGCTATCATGCACGCAGCTCGGCTATTATGCTTGCATCCATGTTTGGCGCAAAAACTTTGTTAGGAACGGCAACTCCTTCCGTTGAGTCCTACTATAATGCCGAAACGGGAAAGTATGGTTTGGTAGAGTTGAAAGAACGCTACAAAGATATACAGTTACCTGAGATACAGACCGTAGATATACAGGAACTTATCCGTAAGAAACGGATGAACGGGCATTTCTCACCTACGTTATTGGGAGAAATGAGAAAGGCGTTGGAGAAGAAGGAGCAAGTGATACTTTTCCAGAATCGGCGTGGTTTTGCACCAATGATAGAATGTCATACCTGTGGTTGGGTTCCCAAATGCAAGAATTGCGATGTGAGCCTTACTTATCACAAAGGCATTGGGCAGCTTACTTGTCATTATTGCGGATACACCATTCCGATACCTGCTTCTTGCCCGGCTTGTGGGGAAGTGGATTTGAGAAACCGGGGATTCGGTACGGAAAAGATTGAGGATGATATAAAACAAATATTTCCGGAAGCAAGTGTGGCGCGTATGGATTTGGATACCACCCGTACTCGCACGGCTTACGAAAAGATAATTGCCGACTTTGAACAAGGAAAGACAGATATATTAATCGGCACACAAATGGTATCAAAAGGTTTGGATTTCGATCATGTAAGTGTAGTGGGTATCCTGAATGCCGATACCATGCTCAACTATCCCGATTTTCGTTCTTATGAGCGTGCTTTTCAGTTAATGGCACAGGTATCGGGGCGTGCCGGAAGAAAGAATAAGCAAGGGTTGGTGGTGTTGCAAACTAAGTCTGTGGATCATGCTATTATTCATCAGGTAATGGCGAATGACTATAACGGAATGTATGTAGCCCAACTTGCCGAACGTCAGTTATTCCGCTACCCTCCTTATTTTCGTTTGGTTTATGTTTATTTGAAGAACAGGAACGCTGATTTGCTGGAAGTAATGGCGCACACAATGGCGGAAAAGCTGAGAGCGGTGTTCGGTAACCGGATATTGGGACCGGACAAACCACCGGTGTCGCGCATTCAAACCTTATATATAAAGAAAATTGTAGTAAAGATTGAAACGGGTGCATCAATGGTGAAGGTACGCGAACAATTACTCCGCGTGCAACGTGAAATGATTGAAGACGAACGTTTCCGTTCGCTGATAGTCTATTATGATGTGGACCCGATGTAATAATAACCGGTAAAGATGAATATTTTACTTGATGTACATACCCATACCATAGCCAGCGGACATGCATACAGCACGTTGCAGGAAATGGCAAGGGAGGCAGCCGATAGAGGATTGCAAATACTGGGAATAACTGAACATTCTCCGGGTATTCCGGGGACATGTAATCCTATTTATTTCCGTAATTATCATGTTGTGCCCCGCACTATGTACGGGATAGAACTTTTGCTTGGAGCAGAACTGAATATCATCGACTATCAGGGGAATATCGATTTGGAAGATTGGTATTTCCGTATGCTTGATATTCGTATTGCGGGTATACATTCATTGTGCTATAAATCGGGAACGATTGAAGAAAATACTCAAGCGATGGTTGGGGCGATCAGCAACCCTCATGTTCATATCATAAGCCATCCGGGTGACGGAACCGTACCTTTATTATTTCCTCCTATTGTTGAGGCTGCTAAAGAACATCACACTTTATTGGAAATCAATAACAGTTCTTTGAAACCTATCCGTAACAAACCCGATGCCCGTAAAAATAACATAGAAATTTTGCAATTATGCAAAAAGCATGAGATACCTGTCATTCTGGGAAGTGATGCGCATATATCATTTGATATTGCTTGTTATGATAATATATATCCGTTGTTGCAGGAAACGGAGTTTCCCGAAGCGTTGATTATGAATGATAAAGTGGAGAAGTTTAAACAATTTATTCAAAGTAAAAAGTAGGTTATGAAAAAGATACTGTTTGTATGTCTGGGAAATATCTGCCGTTCGTCTACCGCTGAGGGGATAATGCTTCATTTGCTGGAACGCGACGGAATGACAAAAGAGGTAGGAGTTGATTCGGCAGGGATATTAAGCTACCATGAGGGAGAGTTGCCGGATTCCCGGATGCGTGCCCATGCTGCAAAAAGAGGATATAATTTGGTGCACCGTTCGCGCCCGGTTCGTTCGGAAGATTTTGAAAAGTTTGATATGATTCTCGGGATGGATGACCGTAACATTGATGATTTAAAGGAATTGGCTCCTACTTTGGAAGACCAAAAGAAGATTCATCGAATGACGGAGTTCTGCCGTAAGATACCTGCCGATTACGTACCCGATCCTTATTATGGCGGAGCATCCGGCTTCGAGCAAGTTCTTGATATTTTGGAAGATGCCTGCGAAGGATTATTGGAATTTATTTCTTCAGCTCGGGATAACTGATTCTTGTGTGATACATTGTTTTCAGTTTCTCTTTAAAGACTGATTTTACAGTCGCAATATCCTGAAAAGTGATAGGGCAATTCTTGAAGTAGCCTTCTTCCACTTGTGAATCTATGATCTTATCCACCAAGTTGCTGATAGATTCTTCTGTATATTCGGGCAAACTGCGGGATGCGGCTTCCACCGAATCTGCCATCATCAACACGGCAGTTTCTTTGGAATAGGGGTTTGGTCCCGGATAAGTGAATTTTTCTTCATCCACTTTTTTGTCGGGGTTCTCATTTTTATAAGAGATATAGAAATATTTTGTTTTCCCCAATCCGTGATGGGTGGTGATAAAGTCTTTAATCACTTTCGGCAGATTATGTTTTTCCGCCAGCTTCATCCCGTCATGGATATGGTTGATAACCACTTGTGCACTCTGCTCGTAATTCAGGCTCTTATGTGGATTTACTCCCGATTGGTTTTCGGTAAAGAAAGCAGGATTCTCCATTTTACCGATGTCGTGATACAAGGCTCCTGTTCTTACTAACTGGCTGTTGGCTCCGATTTTGTTTGCAGCTTCGGCAGCAAGGTTGGCTACCTGCATGGAGTGTTGGAATGTGCCCGGAGCTATTTCGGACATCTGTCTCAGTAAGCTGTTGTTAATATTGGATAACTCTACCAAAGTTACGTTTGAAGTAAAGCCGAAAGTCTTTTCCAGTAAGAATAATAACGGATAAGTGAATAACAGCAATACACCATTGATAATAAAGTAGATATACATGCTGAGATTCAGTTTCGAAATATCATTTTCCTGTATCAGTTCGATAGCGAAATAAAGCAGGGCGTAACTTGCTACTATAAGTATGGCAGAACGGAACAGCTGTGAGCGTTGAGACAATTCTCTTAAGCTGTAAATGGCAACCAGTCCACCCATTATTTGAAGCAGAATAAATTCATGCGGATAGCGTAACGTGATAGAGCAAATCAGAATAGTAATGACATGTGCCGTAAATGCCGTGCGTGAGTCAAGGAATATACTGATAACCATGGGCAACATGGCGTAGGGTATGATATATACCGTATAAAAGTTCTTGCTCACCATTAGTGCTGTGAGCACTGCATAGACTACTATAATGGAGAAAAGCAATAGATAGCTTCTTTTACGCTTATAATATTCCTTTCTGAACAGATCGAGATAGATGATAAAACACAGCATTAAAAGTGCAACGAACAATGTTTGTCCGGCAAGAATGGTCAGTTTTTGGTCAGTGGAGTCACTTCGCTTGATTGACTCTTTCCGCAAAGATTCCAGAATGCTGTAAGTCTCTTTGTTGATAATCTCTCCGCGGTCTATAATCTTTTGTCCGCTTTGCACCAATCCGCTTGCCCATGATACGTTGGTAAGCAGATCTTTTCGTGCTGCCGCCGATTTGGTTTTATCATAGATAAGGTTGGGAGTGATATAATCGTTCAAGTTACATTGCCGCAAAAGGTTCTTATTGAAATGAACGGAATCTGCGTCCAGCAAGTATTCGTATGCTTCCTTTACGGTGAATATTCCACTTGTCATCCTTTGGTTGGCAAGTTTGTCCTCAACCACCATGATAGAACGGATATTGTTTTTCTCAAGCTGTTTTAGTTCTTCGCTCGACACAATTCCGGCTTTGTAAAGTTCGCGTAAGGTCTTTTCAATATACTTAATGTATTCTACCGACGGAAGTGTTTTTTTTAGATTGGTGTTATATTCGTCTTTCAGTTTCTTTAATGCGGTTTTTTCAACTTCCGTATCAATGTCAAAATAAGGTTGAAAGGATTTCAAAGCACTGTCCTGTTCCTGTTTCACAGCGGCTTCGTCTTTATAGATAGGGAAATCGAAAGGAGCGGTCAGTAGACCATATTTCCACGGTTTATCAATATCAAATTGATAATTGAACTTGCCCTCACGAGGCAGGAAATAGACAATAACGGTAACTGTTGCTATTAAAATCAGTGCTTTATATAACAAGTCCTTATAAATAGTTGACTTTTTATTATTTAGACCATCCATAATATTCTGAATTTTTGCGAAAAGTACAAAAAAAAATGATAGGTAAACGCTTTTTTGTTGTAGAACACATATAGTTAAGCATAAGTTGTGTGATAGTTTGGAAAAAATACACTAATTTTGCCGAGTTTTATCACACTAACAGTATTATGGGAGAAAGAAAAGTAAGAGTTAGGTTTGCTCCAAGTCCTACGGGAGCGTTGCATATTGGTGGTGTTCGCACTGCATTGTATAATTATTTGTTTGCCCGCCAGCATGGCGGAGATTTGGTTTTCCGTATCGAAGATACAGATTCCAATCGTTTTGTTCCGGGTGCGGAAGAATACATTCTGGAGTCTTTCCGTTGGTTGGGAATCAAGTTTGATGAAGGAGTGAGCTTTGGTGGAGACAAAGGTCCTTACCGTCAGTCCGAACGCAGGGATATATACAAGGAATATGTGAAAATCTTGTTGGATAACGGAAAAGCATACATTGCTTTCGACACTCCTGAAGAATTGGAAGCCAAGCGTGCGGAAATATCTAATTTCCAGTATGATGCTTCTACCCGTGTGGGAATGCGAAACTCGTTGACGCTTTCTGCCGAAGAGGTTCAGTCGCTTATTAACGAAGGGAAACAATATGTTGTCCGTTTCAAGATTGAACCGAATGAAGATGTTCATGTGAACGATTTAATTCGTGGAGAAGTAGTTATCAACTCTTCAATCCTCGATGATAAAGTATTATATAAGTCGGCCGATGAATTGCCTACTTACCATTTGGCAAACATTGTTGACGACCATTTGATGGACATCAGCCATGTAATCCGTGGTGAAGAATGGTTGCCTTCGGCGCCGTTGCATGTGCTTCTTTACCGTGCTTTCGGTTGGGAAGATACCATGCCGGCTTTTGCCCACCTTCCTTTGTTGCTGAAACCGGATGGAAACGGCAAACTAAGCAAACGTGACGGCGACCGTCTTGGTTTCCCTGTATTCCCATTGCAATGGACTGATCCGAAGACCGGAGATATTTCTTCAGGTTATCGTGAGTCGGGGTATTTGCCTGAAGCCGTTATTAATTTCCTTGCTTTGCTTGGATGGAACCCGGGAACCGAGCAGGAAATTATGTCGATGGATGAACTTGTTAAGTTATTCGATTTGCATCGTTGCAGCAAAGCCGGGGCGAAGTTCGATTTTGAAAAAGGAAAATGGTTTAACCATCAATATATTCAACTGAAGCCTAATGAAGAAATTGCGGAACTTTTCTTGCCTTACTTAAAAGAAAACGGGGTAGATGCTCCGATGGATAAAGTTGTCAAGGTGGTAGGAATGATGAAAAACCGCGTTAGCTTCGTTAAAGACTTATGGAACGAATGCAAATTTTTCTTTGTTGCTCCAACCGAGTATGACGAAAAGACAGTAAAGAAACGTTGGAAAGAAGACTCTCCCGAACGCATGCTCGAACTTGCAGAAGTGATTGAAGGCATTGATGATTTCTCTTTGGAGAATCAGGAAAAAGTGGTGATGGCTTGGATTGAAAGCAAGGGTTACCATTTGGGCAACATTATGAATGCATTCCGTTTAACATTGGTTGGCGAAGGAAAAGGCCCGCACATGTTTGATATTTCAGAAGTATTGGGAAAAGAAGAAACTTTGGCACGTATCCGCAAAGCGGTGGAGTGCATTAAGAAATAGTCAGGTTTATGCGCTATTTGTACGATTTCGGGATTTTTCTGTACGACTGCCTTGTTCATGTGGCTGCTGTTTTCAGCCGCAAACCGCGTAAGATGGTTCGGGGGCATTGGGTAGTTTACGAACTGCTTCGTCAGCAATTGGAGAAAGGTTCCCGGTATATTTGGTTTCATGCCGCTTCTTTAGGCGAGTTTGAACAGGGACGCCCTATCATGGAGAAGATTCGTGAGAGGCATCCGGATTATAAGATATTGCTTACCTTCTTTTCTCCTTCGGGATATGAAGTGCGTAAGCATTACCAAGGAGCCGATATTGTTTGTTATCTTCCTTTTGACAAACCCCGTAATGTGAGCAAGTTTCTCGATTTGGTTCATCCGTGCATGGCTTTCTTTATAAAGTATGAGTTCTGGGCAAACTATCTGGGTGAATTGCATAAAAGAAGGATCCCGGTATACAGTGTATCTTCCATATTCAGGAAAGACCAGATATTTTTTAAATGGTATGGCGGCACTTACCGACGGGTACTGAAAAACTTCGATCAGTTATTCGTGCAGAACGAAACATCGAAGCGTTTCCTGGCAAAGATTGGTGTAAACCAAGTGACAGTGGTAGGTGATACCCGCTTCGACCGTGTGCTCGAAATTCGTAACCAAGCAAAGGATCTTCCGTTGGTAGAGCGTTTCAAAGGTGATTCGTTGACATTGGTTGCCGGAAGTTCCTGGCCTCCCGATGAAGATATGTTTATTGAATATTTCAATAATCACCCGGAAATGAAGCTGATTATTGCAGCTCATGTGATTGATGAAAACCATTTGGTGGAAATTATCAGCAAACTGAAACGTCCTTATGTGAGATACTCGAAAGCCAATGAAAAGAATGTGGAAAGTGCCGACTGCTTGATAATCGACTGTTTCGGACTTCTTTCTTCTATTTACCGCTATGGTGAAATAGCTTATGTGGGCGGGGGATTTGGTGCAGGAATCCATAATATATTGGAAGCTGCCGTTTATGGTATTCCGGTTATTTTTGGTCCGAGATACCATAAGTTTATGGAAGCCAAGCAATTAATTGAAGCCAAAGGAGCATATTCGGTGAAAAGCTATGATGAATTGAAGCCTTTGCTGGATAGAATGCTGACTGATAAAGAGTTTCTTTATAAAGTAGGAGAAAACGCCGGTAATTATGTAACCGGCAATCTTGGAGCTTCCGAGAAAATATTGAAGATGATAAACTTCTAAGATAATAGGTAAAGGGCTGGTCTTGATGGATCAACCCTTTAATATTTTTATTGAAATATTACCGATATAATAGTTTTCCTGTTTTTACCTTCAAATGTTCATTTAATAATAAAATAACTCATTGTCAGTTGGTAACAGTGAACATAATTTTTCTGATGTTCACTTTATCTTCATTTTATATTCACTTCCTCAAAATGCGCCTTGTGATTTTGTTCAACTTCCCTTGGGAGATCGTCTAATCTTCCAAGGGAAGTTGTGAAACATGTCAAGGGAAATTTTATAAACGTCAGGTCGTTTAAAAAAAACGACCTGACGTTTATAAAAAAACGACTGCATGTTTTTGGAAAACAATTAGTTGTTTGATGTCAATCAATACGTTGTTTTTTTTAATCAATGCATTGATTATTGCTGAACATAAAATGAAGATAGAGTGAACATTAAAAATGTTAAACGTTCACTCTATCTTATTTAGCTCGAACCTTTTAAATGTTAAATGAACATTTGAAGGTAAAATGAGATAACTTCTATTTATACCAGTCGGAATACATTAAATAGTTCTTGGCAATCTTTTGGTTAAGCTCTTTGGCTTGCTCCGGGTCCACCTTTTTTATAAACTTGGCAGGTACTCCGCCCCAGATGCTTCCCGGTTCGATAACCGTATTGCTCAAAACCAATGAACCGGCAGCTACAATAGCTCCCTCACCCACAACGGCATGGTCTAATACGGTGGAACCCATCCCGATTAATGCTCCGTCTTTAACGCTCGCTCCGTGAATAGTCACATTGTGTCCCACAGAAACATTGTCACCAATCTCTATGGTTGATTTTTCGTATAAAGTATGCAGCACACTGCCGTCCTGAATATTCACTCCATTACCGATACGGATGGAATTGACATCCCCTCTCAACACAGTGTTAAACCAAATACTGCAATCTTTTCCTATCACTACATCACCGATAATGGTTGCATTGTCGGCTAAAAAACAGTTTTCTCCAATTTCGGGAGTAAAACCTCTGACAGATTTAATTAATGCCATAACTTCTCAACCGATTAAATTGCAGCAGTCTTTTCTTTCAACCATGCTTTTTCTTCTTCGTTCAGACTTGGACTGAGCTTGTCATATACCATCCGGTGGTAGTCGTTCAGCCATTCCACTTCTTCCGGACTTAACATGGACTTAACGATACCTGCTTTGTCGATAGGACAGAGAGTGACAGTCTCGAATTTATAGAACTCACCAAATTCGTTTTCCGTATCTTTAACTACCAAAGTCAGGTTTTCGGTACGGATTCCGTGGCTTCCACCTTTATATACACCCGGTTCGTTGGATGTGAACATACCCGGAACAAGAAGAGTAGGATTCTCGTTCAAGCGAATATTTTGCGGACCTTCGTGTACACTGAGGAAATGTCCCACACCGTGGCCTGTACCGTGCAAATAGTTCATTCCGGCTTTCCATAGCGGCATGCGTGCAAGGGCATCAATCTGCGCACCTCTTGTTCCGTAAGGGAATTTGCAGGTTGCAATAGCGATATGGCCTTTTAATACTAAGGTGTAATCTGTCTTTTCTTCTTCGGTTAGTTCCCCTAAAGCAATGGTACGGGTAATGTCTGTTGTTCCATCGAGGTATTGTGCTCCCGAATCCAGTAACAAGAAACTGACGGGTTTTAGAGTAGAACAACTTTCCGGGGTTGCCGAGTAGTGAACGATAGCACCGTGTTCTTTGTATCCTGCAATAGTATCGAAACTCTCGCCTACATACAAATCTTGTGCGGCACGAAATTCATGCAATTTCTTGTCTATGCTGATTTCGGTTTCTTTGCCACTGGGTACAGCTGATTCCAACCACATAAGGAACTTAACCAATGCAACACCGTCACGCTGCATGGATGTGTGAATACCTTTGATTTCCTGTTCGTCTTTTACTGCTTTTAGTAAAGCAATGGGAGAGGAGTTTCTGATAACTTTGCAATTTGGATTTATGGCGGAGAAAGCTGCATAGTTGGTCTTAACCGGGCATAACTGTATGCTCTTGGTTGATAGTGCAGACAGGTGGGAGTCAATTTCGCTGTAATCCTTTATGACGATGTGCATGGATTCCAGATAATCCTTCACTTCTTTCGTAACCTTTTCGGGAGCAATGAAATAAACTACTTCGTCTTTGGTGACAAGTAGATAACTTACTACTACCGGATTACATTTTACATCACTTCCTCTCAGGTTGAGAGTCCATGCTATTTCATCGAGTGCCGATACCAATAAACCTTCTGCATCATTCTTTGCGAGTTGTCTGCGTATTTTTTCAATTTTCTCCGGAGTTGGAGTGCCTGCGTATTTGGTTTCATAAACGAAAGCTGGAGCCTGTGGCATGGCGGGACGGTTTTCCCAGAGTTCTGCCATCGGATCTAAACGAGTATCAAGGTTGATACCTTTTTTATTAAAGAGTGCTTTCATCTCTTCCACTTCCTGCACGGAAAACATTTTTCCGTCGATGCCGACTGTTGCTCCTGTGGGGAGTTCGCTGCATAACCATTCTACGATAGATGGTGTGTCGGGCAGCCCGTCTTTGAATAAATCAATAGTTGTACCTTCTATTTGCTGTGCACCCTGTAGAAAGTAACGGGAGTCTGTCCATAACCCTGCTTTATCAAGTGTCACAGCTACCGTTCCGGCGGAACCGGTGAATCCGGAAATCCATTGTCTCGATTTCCAATGTGATGCGGTATATTCACTGAGATGCGGATCTGTACTTGGGATAATAAAAGCCGAGAGATTGTTTTTTTTCAATAATCCTCTCAATGACGCGATGCGTTCTTGGATAATTTGCTTCATATTTGTTAGATTTTAAACTTTTGCTTCTCGCAAAGATACTAATTAAATGAATCATCTTCTGTATTTTTCTACCTGATTTTGTTCGTAAACGTATGATTTTTAGAAATAAACTTTCATTTTTATCATAAATATTCTGAGAAAGTTTTGTGAATAAAGAAACTATGTGTAATTTTGCCCCGCAATTTAACTGCGGAAAATTAGAAACAATATATTAATAAAAGTAAAATGATAGTAGTACCAGTAAAAGAAGGCGAAAACATTGAAAAAGCGCTGAAGAAGTTTAAAAGAAAATTTGAAAAAACAGGTGTCGTTAAAGAATTAAGAAGCAGACAACAGTTTGATAAACCATCTGTTACAAAAAGACTTAAGAAAGAACGCGCAGTTTACGTTCAGAAACTTCAGCAAGTAGAAGAATAATAATTCGTAATTTCTATTGAATTATTGAATTCTTTTTCATACATTCGTTGCTGAATTATTGATGCAACGATTCTTATGTTAATAGATTCTTTTTTAGACTATCTTCGGCTTGAGAAAAACTATTCCGGGAAAACGGTTGTTAGCTATGGTATAGATTTAGCTCAATTCGAAGAGTTTGTCCGAAATGAGAATGAAGGAATAACGCTTTTGGAAGCGGATGCCGATTTAATTCGTCAGTGGGTTGTCTCAATGATGGATAAAAATGTAGGATATACATCCACTTCTGTAAATCGTAAGCTGAGTTCGCTCAGATCGTTCTATAAGTTTCTTTTGATGAAGAAAGAAATAACAGAGGATCCTACCCGGAAGGTTGTTGGCCCGAAGAATAAGAAACCTTTGCCTTTTTTTATCAAAGAGAGTGAAATGAACGAGCTTCTCGATGAAACCGACTTCGGTAATGGTTTTAAGGGATGCAGAGACCGGATGATTATAGAAATGTTTTATGCCACAGGTATAAGACGGGCAGAATTGATCGGTTTGAATGATGCGGATGTGGACTTTGGCTCTTCTCTCATTAAAGTGACGGGAAAAAGGAACAAGCAACGATTGATACCGTTTGGCGAGGAGCTGCGCGAATCATTGGTTGATTATGTTAATGTAAGAAACGAAGCAATACCGGAAAGGTCTGAAGCTTTTTTTATAAGAGAAAGTGGTGAAAGGATGTATGACGGTATGGTTTATAATTTAGTGAAACGACATCTTTCAAAGGTGGTAACGTTAAAGAAAAGAAGTCCCCACGTTCTGAGGCATACGTTTGCAACAAATATGTTGAATAATGATGCTGAACTTGGAGCAGTGAAAGAACTTCTTGGACATAGTAGTCTTTCGACGACGGAAGTTTATACGCATACCACTTTTGAGGAACTTAAAAAGGTTTATAAACAAGCTCATCCGAGAGCGTAAAAAAGGAGGTTTGTATGGAAGTAAGAATTCAGTCTATTCATTTTGATGCAACAGAGCAGTTACAGGCTTTTATTCAGAAGAAAGTTGGTAAGCTGGAGAAATATTACGATGAAATAAAAACAGTGGAGGTGTCTTTGAAAGTTGTAAAACCTGAAACAGCTGAAAATAAAGAAGCCGGAATGAAGGTTATAGTACCCAACAATGAGTTTTATGCTAACAAAATAAAGGATTCGTTCGAAGAAGCTGTCGACGAGTGTGTTGAAGCATTGTCTAAGCAATTGTTGAAGTATAAAGAAAAACAACGCGGAATATAAAAAAATACGCAATTATTTTGCGGTTATCAAATAAATAACTAAATTTGCAGCCGTTTCGCTTGGGTTATAACGGAACGGCTGTATTTATAAAAAAACAATGCCTCTTTAGCTCAGTTGGCCAGAGCACGTGATTTGTAATCTCGGGGTCGTT
>ERZ826016.321-NODE-321-length-60535-cov-20.294213_pt1 | contig 60535 bp, 45 predicted proteins | sample MGYA00519872_ERZ826016 | MGnify/ENA primary metagenome ERZ826016 (study PRJEB31778, sample SAMEA3449218) | human gut metagenome | biome: human gut; feature: human-associated habitat; material: faeces | place: United Kingdom | collected 2010/2012 ... | reverse complement strand
TATGGCTACGTTTTTGTGAATTCTCGTTTTTTAGATGTGCGTTAAATTCCGATTTATCGGGCAGATTAAATTAAAAATCTACCCAACTACATTTTATCATAAGCACAGCCAAAAATCAACCACGAAAGGAAAATAAAAATGCTCACTCGCTTTTATTATCATTATGCTGTTTTTCCATAACAGCATTGTACTTTTCAAGTTCGCTCATAACAAATCTTTTAATCTCGGAGGTGGTGGAAACTCCACGCATTGCACACCAAGCCTTGAAATCCTCGGCATCTTGTGTGCGTACTCTTGTACCGAGGGTACGCATATTGTCCTTGTCCCACTTTCGGGCATATCCTTTTTGTTTCTCAGAAACAGGCATTTTTATCGCTCTCCTACTTGCATAAGTATATTTTATTCATTATACCATAGCAATGGAGATTTTGTCAATGTGCGCATAAGCTAAATTTGTATAATCAAGTTTGGCTGGAATTACTATTGAAAACTACTTATATAAGTAGTATAATGTGAGTGTAATTAAAAAACAAACACAACAAACCAAAGATGTTCCGGTGGAACATCGGGGAAAGGAATGATTTATATGAATAACACCGAAAGTGAGCTTTATATAGCAAGGGCAATGCTTAACGCAAAGACAGCGGTTATCGCAGACCGTGAAAACCGTGAACAGCGTATCCGTGAAAAGGCGGTTAAGGCGTTTGAGGAACGCAGTAAGCCAAAGGAAAAGCGTGAGCCTATGTCAGCCGAGGATAGAAAGGCAGTTTTTAACAGTCTGAAAAGGCTGAACGGCGGTAAAACATAAGATACCCAAGTTTAAAAATATACTATATAAATTGGAGGAATGAATATGTTTAGAATTTCAGAAGAAAGCTATGAGAGAGTAACCGAGATACTTGAGGACATCGGCTATGCTTGCGATGTTGAGGAAGAATATGAGGAGTGGGAGGACGTTGCGAGAAGTTCGTTCGCTTCCGTTCTCGATGAGCTTGACACCAATCAGTTTGATATGACCTGTGCTGCTATTTCTGAGAGTATTCACGATGAATATTTTGAGGGCAATGAAAACTATGCAAAGGGTATTCGTACTGCGTTTTACGGCTATCTCATAGAACGCAGGGACTACCTTGATTTTTACGAGGACTATGACAAACCCGAACTTCCCGATGATGCCGATGAGAATGAAATCTTCGAGTATGAGGAGAGATTGGAGGTCTATAACCGTAAGAAAGAGTATAGCGGTTGCGTGGAGAAGTGGATTTCGGATATAGGCAGTATTTCATTTAAGGAGGGAGAATAATGAGCAAGGTTATAACCATAGCAAACGCAAAGGGCGGTGTAGGAAAATCCTCCACATCGACCGCACTTGCGGCAATTCTGAGCGAGAGAAGTTACAAAACGCTTCTTATCGACTGCGATACACAGTGCAACAGTACCGATACTTACAGAGCAATGACCGAGGGTGTTGCTACCGTTTATGATGTGCTTTTGGACGAGAGCCGATTGAGCCTTGACGAAGCAATTCAGCATACCGAGTGCGGAGATATTCTTGCAGGGGACAGCCTGCTCCGTCAGGCAGATGAAAAGCTGAAAGGAAGTGTTGACGGACTTTATCGAATGGCAGATGCTCTTGACGGCTGCGAGAATTATGACTACATAATCATTGATACTGCACCTGCTATGAACTCTATACTGCATAACTGCCTTATTGCCGCAAACGAGGTTATTATTCCGGTAACGGCGGACAGATACGCTTTGCAGGGACTTTCACAGCTCTTTGAAACTATCCGAGCTATTCGGAAAAGGCAGAATCCTAGTCTGAATGTTTCGGGACTTCTGCTTACCAAGTACAACGGACGTGCAAATCTTTCGAGAGAGGTCAGAGTTTCCCTTGACGAGGTTGCGGAGCAGATGAATACAAAGGTTTTTGACACGGCAATAAGGGAGTGCATCAAGGTTAAAGAAGCACAGGCGAGAAAACAGACACTTATTGCGTATGCTCCCAAATGCACGGCTGCCGAGGACTACAACAGGCTTGCAGATGAGCTTATAGGTTGATGTTCCACTGGAACATTTATGAAAGGAGTTTTTATTGTGGCGAGAAATGTAACAAGCAAATTCGGTGTAACGGACGGTCTGGATTTTACTTCCGAACAGGGGATAACGAGCATTGCGATAGACAAGCTGATACCATATCACAATCACAGATTCACTCTTTATGAGGGCGAGCGTTTGGAGGATATGATTCAGAGCATCAAGAAAAACGGCGTGATTACTCCGATAATCGTTCGCACAGCAAACGGAGGAAAATATGAGATTTTGTCGGGGCATAACAGAGTGTATGCCGCAGGACAGGCAGGACTTGAAAGCGTTCCTGCTGTTGTAAAGGTGAATTTATCCGATGAAGATGCTGAAATCTTTGTTGTGGAAACAAATCTTATTCAGCGAGGTTTTTCCGATCTGAAAATATCCGAACAGGCATTTGCGGTTGCACTCAGGTACAACAAGCTGTTTGACGAGCGAAAACGAAAGGAAATATGTGACGAGCTGTATTTCATCGAGAACGGCAAGCACCGTCCCGAAGATGTTCCACCGGAACATCTTACAACGAGAGATGCAACAGCGGAGGAATACGGCATAAGCTCCGCAACGGTGGCAAGGCTTCTCCGCATAGACAAGCTGATAAACGAGTTCAAGGAGCTTGTTGACCGTGGAAATATAAAGGTTCGTTCTGCTGTTGACCTTTCATATCTTACAGAGGAACAGCAGAGAAATGTGTACAAGGTTATGACCGAAAAAGAGGTTACTGTCATTGATATGAAAATGGCGAAACAGCTCCGTGAGATAGCATCATCTTACATGATAGTCACCGGTGAACTGATAACCGAGGTACTGAACGGTGAGTACGGTTCGGACGAAAAGCCAAAGGACAGGGGAGAAAAGATAACGCTTCCCACGGCTACATACAAGCGGTATTTAAACAGTTATTCCAAAAAGGAAGCAAACGAGATAATAGAAAAGGCCCTTGCTCTGTACTTTGAGCAGGGCGAATAACGGAGGTATTTAAAATGGAAAAGATGATTATTCAAGGCAAGGTAAAAGAGGTTTTTATGCTCAAAGAAACAGGCAGAATGCTTGATATTTTCGGCGTGAGGATAGCACAGGTGGACGGATTGGAGCTGCTTGTGGAGTGCGAAGCTGCCGAACTTGACAAAAGGCTTCTCCCCGACACGAAAATTGCGGTTCTGGCATACCGCACGGACAAGGACGATGACGGAAATCCTGCGGATAGGATTGTGGCTAAGACTTTGAATTATTGATACTGTTTAAATAGGTAATAGCAAAAGGCTCAACGGGAATTTCCTGTTGAGCCTTTGTGTATGTATATTGATTCATTGTGGTTGATAAACTGGAATAGGGTTAGGGAATACTGCTTGGTGAAGTCCTCATCTGGCCCCGTTCCCATCTGGTCACATGACTGCCGTCCCGGTTTTGTTACTGCCTTAATTCCCCTGTTTTTTTAGCTACAAATTCCTCAAATACCTTTTCTTTTTCTTTCCTTTCTTTCTCGGCTAATAAATCATCAAGGATTAACTCGATACCAATTCTTATGTACGGGAACATCTCTCTGCATTCTTCCTCGCTTAATTCATGTATTCCTTTACTCACAATACCATATACATTTTTGTTTTTAACTAAACTTGCAGGGAGATATTCTTTTAGCGTTTCGATTTTTTTATCAAATTTTTGACGCTCGAAATCCTCTTTTAAAATATCCAATTTTTCTGCAAGTTCATTATATTTGTCGAACACCAACTTTTCTATAATTCGCCGCAAATATACAAATGAACCTATTCCTATACCATGTGCAAATAACCCAACGGCTTTGCTAAACTCACGATATTGTTTGCCTAATACAGATTTGTATTTTGAAATTTCAGGAATTACTAAATCCGCTATTGACGGAAATTGCCCAATTTTTATTATTTTGCTATCTATAACAATCAAGTCAAATAGGATAGCATGCTGTCGGTCACGGCTACATCTATATGTTAGCACATACCGTTTATTCAAATACGAATTAAAAATCTCTTGCTTTTTGGGCTTTCTGGTACGACCTGCCGTATCATCAATCATTATACTCATTATGCCAGTTTCTTCGTGAATTTCACTGTTAGAAAACGCAAATACACGGTTTGTTTCACAATGTGGACAATAGCAATCAATTGTATTCCCAGTATATTCATTTTTCGAAAGATATTTTTCTAATTCTTCTAAATCATCAATGGTTATATCTACGTTATCGTATAGCCCTTTATTTACGAGCAATTCTTCAAATTTTCCCATAGCTTATTTACCTCGGTTTCTATGTTAGCAATATGTGTTTTATCATATATCTACATATAAATTCATTCAAAATACCGTATAAATCGTTCCACAATGAATAAATCCCAGCTTCTCTGTAATTTTTTTGCATCACCTTTTTATCGCCATATGTATCAATTTGTAAATGTCCGTAATGTCGAAATGCCCAGTTGATACAAAATGAGACAATTCTTTTTTCTGAACCGTCTCCTGCCAGTCTGTGAGTAACACCATGTTGTTTGATATCCTTCATTCAATGCGTTTACAAATTCCGATTTATCGGGCAGATGAAAAATCCACCCAACTAAATTTTACCACAAGCACAGTAAAAAATCAATCATCCTTAAGAAACTTATACGCAGGAATATCCAAAGCCTTGGCAATGTCAAACAGGGTATCAAGAGATACTGTGCGGTTTACGTTCGGAGCTTCTACCGCACCTATAAAAGCTGTGTTCTTGTTGATTTGCTCTGCAAGCTGTTCCTGTGTTATCCCTTTCAGCTTGCGGTAATAGCTGATTTTCAAACCGATTCTTCTGTATTCTTCGTAGTATTCCTCTTTCATATCGCCACCGTCCTTTTATAACCATTTTACCAAAAGCCATTGACAATTTGAATTTATCAGAATACAATATATATTGTGTGACATACAATAAGATTTATTCTTGCTACAAAAATATCGGGCGGTGTGCTGTATTGTCCGTACTTTTACACATTACTTTTGATAAAATGTATATAAGGGGGAATTTACCCTAAAAAATATTAAGGAGAGGTTAAGATGAAAAAGACGAAAACAAAGAATGTGCTGTTGTGGGTAATAACTGCGATGGTAACGCTGCTGACATTCAGCGGCTGTATGTCCGATGCTGTCGATAGCGGAGCTGTGCAAGCGGAAAGCACATTGTCTGTGCAGGAAAGTTATGATACAACGGAGCTGACGGACATTATCACGGAAATATCAGACACGGCAGAAATCAATGCTGCGCAGACTGAGGGACAGATTATTGAGCTTTCAAAAAAACAAGTCACTGCGAAAAACACTGCGGCAAAGAACAAGAAGTCCGTCAAATCAACTTTCTCCATACATTTCATTGATGTTGGTCAGGCAGATGCGGCACTTGTCGAGTGTGACGGACACTATATGCTGATTGACGGCGGCAACAAGGAAGATTCAGACCTTATCTATTCCGTGCTGAAAAAAGCTGCCGTTCCAAAGCTGGATATTATCGTAGGAACTCACGCTCACGAGGATCATATCGGCGGCTTGCCCGGTGCGCTGAATTACACAACGGCAGACCTTGTTTTATCTTCCGTGACATCATATAACAGCAAGGCGTTTAAGAATTTCAAGAAATATGCCGACAAGAACGGCGGCGGACTTGTTGTTCCGAAGGCAGGGGATACATACAGTCTGGGCAGCTCCGATGTGAAAATTATCGGTGTGAATGAAGCGGACGGTACAAACAACTCATCAATCGTTCTGAAAATCACTTACGGAAAGACCGAATATCTCTTTACGGGAGATGCGGAGCGTGAAGCTGAACAGGCTATTCTCAACAGAGATGAAGATATTTCGGCAAATGTTCTGAAAGTGGGACACCACGGCTCGGATATAAGCACAAGCTATGTATGGCTGCGTGAAATAATGCCCGAATATGCGATTATCTCAGTAGGCAAGGGCAACAGCTACAACCACCCCACCGATGAGGTTCTGTCAAGGCTTCGTGATGCAGATGTTCAGACCTACCGCACCGACCTTAACGGCGATATTTTTCTTACATCTGACGGAAAGACTATAAGCATAACAAGTGACAAAACCGCTTCAAAGGACGAGATTTTTAAGGCAGGAGAAGTTGTCACCGAAAAGGTTACACAGGCAACAACACAGCCTGTTGTTACCGAAAAGGCAGACAATAACGCAGCAGGACAGAATTATGTTCTGAACACAAACACAAAGAAGTTTCACTACCCCTCTTGCAGCTCTGCAAAGCAGATTAAGGACAAGAACCGTGATGAATACACGGGTACAAGAGATGAGCTGATTGCTATGGGTTATTCGCCCTGCGGAAAATGTCATCCTTGATTGGCAGTTGAGCTTCATAAACTAAAATAATCGGAAGATAAGACAGCAGCAGGCATTTACACCCCTGCTGCTGTCTTGCGTTTACACCGCACAAATCCGTCTTAAAAATTCCGCAGAACGCTGTAAAAATCGCCCGAATAACCCCTCAAACCCGTTCATAATCTGTTGAAATAACCAAAACCGAAAAAATGGAAAAAAACGATTGACATACAAGCCAAAATGGGTTAAAATAAAATTAAGCAAATATAAATTCACATATTATTTACATCAAATTCAAAGGAAAGGGATGATTTTATGGTAAAAAGAGCAAAGCTCAGAAAAATAACGGCAGGCTTGCTGGCGTTTATGCTTGTAACCTCGGCATTGCCTGTGGTGGATATTCTGCCCATAGACAGTGGTGTATCTTTCGGTATTACGGCGAGTGCGGCAGATGGCAATGTTGTTGCCAGCGGCTACTGTGGTAAAAACGGCGGACAGAATGTTAAATGGGAACTCACTGAAAACGGAACCTTGCCCGATGGCGCAACCGCATATAAACTGACAATTACAGGCTTGGGGGAAATGGCGGGTTATGATTTTTTTAATCAATCTCCTTGGAACAGCTATGTGCAACATATTACTTCTGTTGACATTGCTTACGGTGTTACAAGCATTGGAGCAGGTGCATTTTTCGACTGTTCTGCATTGACAAGCGTAACCATTCCCAATAGCGTTACAAGCATTGGAGGAAGTGCATTTTACTGCTGTTCAGCATTGAAAAGCGTAACCATTCCCAATAGCGTTACAAGCATTGGAGAAAGTGCATTTTACTGCTGTTCATCATTGACAAGCGTAACCATTCCCGATAGCGTTACAAGCATTGGAGGCGCTGCATTTGCTGTGTGTAAAAAATTGGAAAGCGTAACCATTCCCAATAGCGTTACAAGCATTGGAGGCGCTGCATTTTATGAGTGTTCATCATTGACAAGCGTAACCATTCCCGATAGCGTTACAAGCATTGGAGACAATACATTTTATGAGTGTTCAAAATTGAAAAGCGTAACCATAGGAAAAAACGTTACAAGCATTGGAATAAGTGCATTTTTAAGCTGTTCTGAATTGAAAATCGTAAACATAGGAGAAAACGTTACAAGCATTGGAAGAAGTGCATTTTATAAGTGTTCAGCATTGGAAAGCGTAACCATTCCCGATAGCGTTACAAGCATTGGAGTAAAATCATTTTATAAGTGTTCAGCATTGACAAGTGTAACCATAGGAAAAAACGTTACAAGCATTGGAGACTATGCATTTTATGAGTGTTCAAAATTGACAAGCGTAACCATTCCCTGCAGCGTAAAAAGCTTTGGTTCATATGTTTTCGATTACTGCCCTGACACCCTCAAATATCACCTTGTCGAAGGCTCTTATGCCGATAATAATATCACAAGCACGAACAAGGTATATGACCAATACCACAGCTTTATCGGCACTGACGGAAATGCCAACACAACGGACGAAAAATGCCTTTGCGGTGAGGTTTATAACATCAATTTTTCGGGACTTGACAGCAAGGTTCAGGTTACAAATCCCGTTTATGACGGAACGGCTCAAACTCCAACCATTACTATTGACGGCTTGATAGCAAGCACAGACGGCGGAGCAACAGGCGATTATATTATTGAAACAATAACTCCTGAGACCAATGCAGGCGAATACACCGCCACAATCACAGGCATAAACAATTATGCAGGCACAAGAGAGGTTGAATGGAGTATTGCTCCTGCTGTTGCAGAACCCACTGCAAGTGCAATAACATACGGTCAGAAGCTTTCCGAAGCCACACTTTCAGATTCAAATTGGAGTTGGGTTGACGGTACTGTTATCCCCACAGTTGAAAACATCGGATATGCCGCAAAAATCACCGTTGATGATACCAACTATGATTATACCGGTGTTGAGGGATATGATTCAAATACACATATGGTAACAAGGACAATTTCCGTAACCGTAAACAAGGCGGAAATCAGCACTGTTACAATTACGGGCGTTGATTCACCTGCCGAAGGACAAATCCTTGACACAACAGCCGAAACAACAGACACAGCCTACACCTTAGGTGCGGCAAGCTGGTCGGACGGCGATACAACAGCCGAGTTTGACAAGCAGTATACCGTGACAATTATCGCAACGATTTCCGACAGTAATTATAAGTTTGCCGACACGATTACCGCAAAGGTAAACGGCGAAACAGCAACAGCAAGCGTTAATGCTGACGGTACAGTGACAGTAACCTATACTTTCGCTAAAACCGCAGAAGCAAGAGTTACAGGCATTGAAATCACAGCTGAGCCGACCAAGAAAACATACTCTGTCGGCGATACACTTGACTTGACAGGCGGCAAAATCAAGGTAACCTATGAGGACGGAAAGACCGATACTGTTGACATAACTTCTGATATGGTATCGGGCTTTGACAGCACAGTCGAGGGTGACAAGACTGTTACCGTAACTTACGGCGGATTCACTGACACGTTCATGGTAACAGTTGCTCATACACACGTTCTTGCAACCGACTGGACATCTGACGAAACAGGACACTGGCACACTTGTGCGGGTTGCACCGAAAAGGTTGACTTTGCAGCTCATACCTCAGATAACGGCACGGTAACAAAGCCTGCTACCGAAACAGAAGAGGGCGTTAAGACATACAAGTGTACTGTTTGTGATTATGTTATCAGAACAGAGCCGATTCCCACAATCCACGAGGAACACACTCACAATTACGCAGCGGAATGGTCCTCCGACAACACAAGCCATTGGCACGAATGTGACTGCGGAGATAAGACCGACATCGGCAGCCACGTTTCAAACGGCGGAATTGTTACCGTTCAGCCTACATACAACAGCACAGGTTTAAGGACATACTCCTGCACTGTCTGCGGTTATGTAATGCACACCGAAACAATTCCTGCACTCAAACAGGACTACTATCCCAACTACATCTACGATGATTTCAATCCGTTCATCAATGTAACCCCGGCATACAGCTTTGAGCAAATCAAGCTGACAGGAAAAATCAGCAAAAACAATGTAATTCTCGAATGGGCAGAAGTTGAAGATGCCGACAAATACACGGTATATCAGCTTATTGACGGAAAATACAAGGCAATCAAGACAACCAACGAAAACACTTACACGGTGAAAAATCTCCCCACAGGCAAGCATAAGTTTATCGTAAGATACACCGTTGACGGCAAAATTTCACCTATATCAAAGTGCAATTCACTGAACGTCAATATCAAGAATAGCAAGCCATATCCTGTTGCAACGGTAAAGAACAATGTTGTTACACTGAAATGGCAGCCCGTTGATAATGCAGAAAAGTATGCGATTTATCTTGTAAAGGACGGCAAGGCAACAAAGCTCAAGGAAATCAAAAAGACATCGGTAAGATACAAGCTGAAACCCGGAAAGGAATATCAGTTTGTAGTCCGTGCTTATGTTGACGGAAAATGGACAACGATGAAAACATCGGACATTGTAAAAGTGACAGCAGAAGAATAATGTTATCCCACTAAACGAACAGCTCCGCAGGATATTTCCTGCGGAGCTGTTGCTTTTATTCTCCAGTATATCGGTTTGGTCTTGTTCGGGTTCTGTACACATAGGTATCATACCACGCCATTTGCAGATGGCAGATGTTCCACTGGAACATCTAATGAAAAAGGGAACATTCGATGAAAATGCTCCCTTTTTTAATGCCAGTATTCAAAAATCAAAGGTCAATATATGCACCGTCAGCGTTACCGTTGATTACATAGTAAGCACGGAGATTGCCGTTTTCAGCCTTGAGGTAAACATCAACAGACTTAACGTGCTTGCGAGTGCCGTTCTTGTAAGCTGCCTTGCAGGCTTCCTTGATTTCCTCCATAGAATAGTCCTTGCCATTGCTCTGGATAACGAACTTGTCCTCTGCTTTATCGGCAGTTTTCTTTGTTGCTTTCTGCTTGGGAGCTTCGGCAATTTCGGCAGCCGTGGCTGACGATTTAGTTTCCTTAACAGCCTTTGCAGGAGTTTTTCTTATGGTTTTAGGCTTGGCAACGGAAGTAGCTTCGGGTTTAACCTCAACGGCAGGAGCAACTTCAACAACAGGAGTTTCAGCCTTTACTTCTTCTGCAACAGTGGTTATGGGTTTATTTTCAACAGCCTTTTTTGCTGCTGCTTTCTTGTTTACTCTTTTGTTTGCCATAAATAATCATTCCTTCGTAATTGATGTATTGGAAATATTATACCATAAGTGTGTTGGATAGTCAAGAAAATGGCTGAATTAAAGGCTTTGAGGGCTATTCGTCAGCCTTGATATTCAGATTATCCTTTATAATCTCCATAATCTGATTAAGGCGAACTTCACCGATACCCTTGACAGCACCGATTTCGGAACGCATCTTGTCAAGGTCAATATCAACGGCATCAATGCCCTGCATAGCATCGTCCTTGCCCATTTGATAGATGTTTGCAAGAGTGCGTGTCATTGTGTCTTTGTCCATTGATTTTATCTGTCGGTATAGGTTGCGATCGAGTAGGTTTTTCAATATAAGCTTCCTTTCAATAAAAACTAAATGCTGTTAATTGATTTGTGTCACAAACTCCTCTATCAGTTTATTTATTTCTTCGGGAGCATCGGTATTGGAATTGTGTCCCGCATTTTTTATCCAAATCAATGGAATATCGGTATTTTTATTCCAAGCCTTGTTATATCTGATACAAGAACCTGCGTGATCTTTTTCTCCGCAGATTAAAAGTGCAGGACATTTTATTTCGTAAGGCAAATCAGCTTCTATTGCTTCTGCCAGTATTTTAAAACCGTGTCCCGCTATTTTGGCATACCACTCCTGATTGCCGTTGTATGTCATCATCATATCATACATAAGCTTTCTTCCATATTCGGAAACAGCAACACCGTTTGTCCCGGATTTAAGCAGGGATTTCCAAGGATAATGCTTGTAAACCGGTTCCATTCTTTTTAGCAGCCAAAGCTCAATTCCCGTGAGATACTTTCTTTGAAGCGGTGCAGAGTCAACCGAAATAAAGCCTTTCAGTTTTTCGGGGAATAATTCTGCATACGCTTGTCCTACATATCCGCCCATTGATTGACCGATGATAACGGGATTGTTTATGTTTTCGGTGGATAAGATTTCATCAAGCCATTTTGCCTTATCTGACAGGGAAAAGGAAAACTCAAACGGATATGAAGCAGCGTGACCGGGAGCATCCCACACAAAAACGTTGTATTTATTCTCAAAGTATTCTATTTGTTTATCAAACAGTCTGTGGTCTGCTGTTAAACCCGGAAGAAAAACTAATGCAGGACTATTAGAGTTTCCTTCATTTCCAATCCAATAATGAATTGTTCCACATTCTGTTTTATATGTTTTTTCTGTCATACATATATCACCTATAATTTACGATTTATATCTTATAATAATTACTACAATAAATTATACAACGAATCCTGAAGATAGTCAATTACAACTCTTTATGCCTGCTCATTGCTTTGACAGAAAAAAACTTAGATTGGGAATTCCTTTATGCAAATACGGTAATTTGTGCAAAGTGTTGTGTTTTATTGTCTAAATGGTTGGACAATGGGGATTGAATTGGCAAATATAACAAATTTTCTCTTGAATAATGTATTGTATTATGGTATAATATAGCATAACAATGCAAAATATATTCACAGGAGGAAATACAATGGCAGAAAATGAAAACAGCAAAGCATTATTAAACGTTCTTTGGGCAGGTGCGGATATTCTCCGTGGAAAAATGGACGCAAATGAATATAAAAACTATCTTCTTGGTATTGTTTTTTACAAATATCTTTCCGATACATTCCTTACGCACGTTTATGACCTTTTGAATGATGAAGTTCCCGAAAATATGACGGTGGCACAACAGGCTTATGAGAAAATTTACGAAACTGAAGATGCAGAGGAGCTTCTGGAAGAAGTTAAGGAAAGCTATCACTATACTATTGACCCGCAGCTTACATATACTAAAATTGCCGAAGCTGCAAACAACAACGCATTTCAGCGTGAATCACTGCAAAAGGCTTTTAATAACATTGAGCAGTCCGACCCGATTTTTGCAAATATGTTTTCGGATATTGACCTTTATTCCACAAGACTCGGTGCAGGAGAACAGAAGCAGTCAAGCACAGTTGCCGACCTTGTAAAGACAATCAACGAAGCTGATCTTCTGAATTATGAGGGTGATGTGCTTGGTGATGCTTATGAATACCTTATCGGGCAATTTGCAAGCGAAACGGGCAAAAAGGCAGGAGAATTCTATACGCCGCAGGAGGTTTCGCAGATACTTACTCGTATAGCAATTATGGGACAGGAGGATAAAAAGGGACTTCTCGTTTACGATGCCGCAATGGGTTCGGGTTCGCTGCTGTTAAATGCAAAAAAATATTCCAATCAGCCGAAATATATACGCTATTTCGGACAGGAGCTTTCAACTACAACATATAACCTTGCAAGAATGAATATGTTTCTGCACGGTGTTGACCCTGAAAATCAGACACTAAGAAATGCCGATACACTCGATGCAGATTGGCCCACAGACGAAGAAACGGACTTCGATATGGTGCTTATGAATCCGCCGTATTCGGCAAAATGGTCTGCCGCACAGGGCTTTTTGAATGATTCTCGTTTTTCAAGCTATGGTGTTCTTGCTCCGAAATCCAAAGCGGATTATGCTTTTCTTCTCCACGGCTATTATCATTTGAAAAATACGGGTACAATGGCGATCATTCTTCCTCACGGCGTATTGTTCAGAGGTGCGGCAGAGGGAAAGATCAGACAAAAGCTTGTTGACAGCGGTGCGATTTATGCTGTTATAGGTTTGCCCTCAAATCTGTTTTATAATACATCAATCCCTACAACAATTATTGCCCTTAAAAAAAATCGTGAGGGACGTGACATACTGTTTATTGATGCTTCAAGTCATTTTGTTAAGGGTAAGAATCAAAATAAGCTCAGTCAGGATAACATCGACCGGATAATTGAACTTTATGCCGACCGAAAGGACGTAGAAAAAGAAGCACATCTCGCAAGCTATGAAGAAATCAAGGCAAATGATTATAACCTTAATATTCCCCGATATGTTGATACCTTTGAGCAGGAGGAAGAAATCAACCTTTCCGATATAGCAAACGAACTGCTTGAACAAGATAAGGAAATAAAGAACGCAGAAACCGAGCTGCTTGCACAGTTTGCCGAACTTACAGCGAATGACGAGCAAACGAAAAGTGATATTGACGAACTTATGAAGGTATTGGAGGGATTGTTTTAATGGAAAACAAACAGAAAATACCACAGGTGCGATTCAAGGGATTTACTGATGCTTGGGAACAGCGTAGGTTCGGAGAGTTGGGTTCAGTTGCTATGTGCAAGCGTGTTTTTAAGGAACAAACCTTGGATACAGGAGAAATTCCATTTTACAAAATTGGTACTTTTGGCGGCGAGCCTGATGCTTTTATTTCAAGGGAATTATTTGAAGAATATAAGTGTAAATTTTCGTATCCCGAAAACGGTGATATGTTAATTTCCGCTTCGGGAACAATTGGCAGAACCGTTGAATATACGGGAAAAGACGAGTATTTTCAGGATTCAAATATTGTTTGGTTTAAGCATAATGATCGTATTGATAATTCATTTTTAAAATGTCTTTATTCTATTGTTAAATGGTCTGGAATAGAGGGCAGCACAATAAAAAGGCTGTATAATGACAACTTCTTGAAAACAGAATTTATGCTACCATGTGTAGAAGAACAGCAGCAAATCGGCAACTATTTCCGCAACCTCGACAACCTTATCACCCTTCATCAGCGTAAGTGTGACACACTCCAAAAATTAAAAAAGTCAATGCTCCAAAAAATGTTTCCAAAAAATGACAGCTTGTATCCCGAAATTCGGTTTGAAGGATTTACTGATGCTTGGGAACAGCGTGAGTTGAAAGAGCTTGCTTCATTTGCTAAAGGTTCAGGCTATTCTAAAAACGATATTAAAGAGCAAGGAACACCGCTTATTTTGTATGGTAGGCTCTATACAAAATACGAAACCAAAATATATGAGGTTGATACATTTGCAGAACCACAAAAAGGTTCGATTTACAGTAAAGGGTGTGAGGTAATCGTGCCTGCTTCCGGTGAAACTTCGGAGGATATTGCAAGGGCTTCATACGTCGCAAAATCGGGCATTCTGCTTGGTGGTGACTTGAATATAATCTATCCAAATGATACCATTGAACCGACATTTTTAGCACTTTCAATTTCCAATGGTGAGCAACAGAAAAATCTCGCAAAAAAAGCACAAGGAAAGTCTGTCGTTCATCTCCATAATAGTGACTTGGAAACAGTAAATATTGTTTATCCAACAAGAACAGAACAAGCAAGAATCGGACAGTATTTTGACCACCTCGACACCCTTATCACCCTTCATCAGCGTAAGCTGGAAACGCTGAAAAAGCTCAAAAAATCTATGCTTCAGAAGATGTTTATATGAAAGGAAGGGGAATAACTTGGCAGAACTCGAACAAACCATTGAAGAAAAGCTGATAAAACAGCTTACAGAGGGGAAAAGTCAGTGGACTTACCGTCCCGACCTTAATGACGAGGACAAGCTATGGAATAATATCAGACTTATTCTTGAACGTGGAAACAAGGAACAGCTTGACGGTGAGCCGCTGACCGACCGTGAATTTGAGCAGGTCAAAAATCAGCTTTCTTTTGCGTCCTTTTACGATGCCGCAAAATGGATATCAGGAGAAAACGGAATTGCACACGTTTCTGTTCAGAGAGATAATAAGACAGTTCAGCTTACTGTTCTGAAACGTGATGACATTGCCGGGGGTGCAAGCGTTTATGAGGTTATCAATCAGTACAGAGCCTTAAAGGACGAAGAAACCGATGATATTCACGATCAGAACCGCCGTTTTGATGTATCGCTGCTGATAAACGGAATACCTCTTATACATATCGAACTTAAAAATCGTCAGCATTCATTTATGGACGGATTCAGACAGATAAAGAAATATATCGGAGAGGGAAAATTCACAGGTGTTTTCTCCGCTGTACAGATGTTTGTCGTTTCCAATGCGGTTGAAACCAAATATTTTGCTGCGGCAAATGCCGAGCAGCTTAACGAGAAATTCCTTTCCGGTTGGGAAGATAAGAATAACGAGCCTGTTGCCGATTATCTGAAATTTGCCGAAGCGATCCTTAAAATCCCCGAAGCACATCAGATGGTGATGAAATATGTTGTGCTTGACAAGGATAAAAATCAGCTTTTGCTTCTCCGCCCCTATCAGATACACGCCATAGAAGCGGTAAGAGAAGCATCGAAACGGCAGAAATCGGGATATGTATGGCATACAACAGGCTCAGGAAAGACAATGACAAGCTACAAAACAGCAAGGAATCTGCTGATTGATATTCCGAACATTGAAAAGACTATTTTTCTCATTGACCGAAAAGACCTTGACAGGCAGACGTCCGATGCGTTTAAATCATACGCAGATAATGATATTATTGATGTTGACGAAACTGAAAATGTTGGCGACCTTATTAAAAAGCTGAAAAATAAAAATCAGCAGGTTATTGTCACAACTATTCAGAAGCTGTCAATCGCAATAAAAAAGCGGCTGAAAGAGGATGCGCCCGAATATAACCGCATAAAAAATCTGCATATAGCTTTTGTTGTTGATGAATGTCACAGGGCAGTTACACCGAGGACACAAAGGCTGCTTTCGCAGTTTTTCCGTAATTCCTTGTGGTACGGCTTTACGGGAACACCTCGTTTTGAAGAAAATGCTTATCCTGCCGAGGGAGATTTGCCAAGAACAACAGAGGAGCTTTATGGAGAGTGTCTGCATAAATATACCGTTAAGGAAGCTATCCGAGATGAAGCCGTATTAGGTTTTCAGACGGAACATCTCGGAGTAAAGAATTTAAGCAGTGATGACAGTAATGAGGATCTGTCAATTTACGATACAGAAACACATATGCTTGAGGTTCTGAATACAATTATCAATAAATCCCGTGAAAAGCTCGGCTTTAAAAATGGCAGGGGACAGACCTATGAAGCACTTTTGACGGTTAATTCGATTCAGAAGGCACAGGCGTATTATGATTTGCTCAAACGTGTAAAGAACGGTGAAACAAGCATTCAAATCAGTGAGGAAACAAAGCGAGTTCTACCTGACTTCCCTAAATTTGCAATAACGTATTCGGTATCAAGTGACGATGACAGCGAAAGTGCTGATTTGAATGTTCCTAAAATGAAGGAAGCTCTTTATGATTATAACGCTATGTTCGGAACAACACACGGTATAGGCGAAATCAAGGGATATAACGCCGAGCTGAATGACAGGCTTGCAAGAAAGAAGCCAAAGTACAAGTCCCGTGATGAGCAGCTTGACCTTGTTATCGTTGTAAACAGACTGCTTACAGGCTTTGATGCACCCTGTTTGTCAACTGTTTTTATGGACAGACAGCCGATGCACCCACACGATATTATACAGGCATTTTCAAGAACAAACCGACTTTTTGACAGTTCAAAAACGGCAGGACAAATAGTTACTTTCCAATCTCCGCACAGATTCAAAGAAGAAGTTGATAAGGCTCTTATTTTGTTTTCGGCAGGAGGACAGGCGGCTGCACTTGCTCCCGATTGGGATACTGTACTGGAGGAATTCGGAAAGGCACTTAAATATCTTCGTACAACGGCAGAAACTCCCGATATTATTGCAGCTCTTTCCAAAGAGGGCAAGCTCAGATTTGCAAAAGCATTTCAAGAGTTTGATAAGATATATGCTAATCTGAAGGCTTTTACAAAATATGTGGATAATCCGCCCGATTCTTACGGTATCACGCAGGAAGAATATGATAATTATGCCGCTTGGTACTTGAATATAAAGGATATGTACAAGCCTGACCCTAATCCCGATGGTGATGGTGACGATGTTGTTATCAACCTCGAATATGAGCTGAAAGCATACAGCAAGGAAAGAATTGACTATGACTATATCGTAAGCCTTATTCAGACCGTAGTTTCCGCAACCGATGAAGAACGTACCGAACAGCATTATCAGAAGCTGCTCAGTGAGATAGAAAAATATATTGAGGAACTTCTTTCTTCCAATCCGAAGTTGGGTGCATTGATGCAGAGATTATGGGATAATATCAACGAAGAACCCGATAAATTCAAGGATAAGAGAGTTTCGTATATGCTTGCCGATATGCGCAGGGATACTATTGACGATATTCTTGCCGGTTTTGCGGAAGAATGGTGTGTATCGCTTGATGCAGTTACTTATGCCGCTGACCGATACGCTTTAGGTGATAAGGAAATTCCGGGACTTACTAACTTGAAGGAATCGGCAGATTATGAAAAGTTCAGTTCAACGCACAGCGGAATTGCAAAATTCAAATATCGTCAGGCAATGAAGGACGCACTGTTAAATCTGTTGAATGAGGAAATCATTCCTCTCCGTGACGATAATTACAGAGTTGATAGTACAAAACTATCGCTGCAGAGTGAAAATTGAATAAAATGTTAAATATCGTGCTTTTGTTAATACTTGCACAATGAATTTTTGGATTTTTGGAGAGCTGAGATTTTTCTCGGCTCTCTTTTTTTACATTAGTTTGGGAACAGCGTAGGTTCGGAGAGTTGGGTTCAGTTGCTATGTGCAAGCGTGTTTTTAAGGAACAAACCTTGGATACAGGAGAAATTCCATTTTACAAAATTGGTACTTTTGGCGGCGAGCCTGATGCTTTTATTTCAAGGGAATTATTTGAAGAATATAAGTGTAAATTTTCGTATCCCGAAAACGGTGATATGTTAATTTCCGCTTCGGGAACAATTGGCAGAACCGTTGAATATACGGGAAAAGACGAGTATTTTCAGGATTCAAATATTGTTTGGTTTAAGCATAATGATCGTATTGATAATTCATTTTTAAAATGTCTTTATTCTATTGTTAAATGGTCTGGAATAGAGGGCAGCACAATAAAAAGGCTGTATAATGACAACTTCTTGAAAACAGAATTTATGCTACCATGTGTAGAAGAACAGCAGCAAATCGGCAACTATTTCCGCAACCTCGACAACCTTATCACCCTTCATCAGCGTAAGGCTTCTGAAATGGGAAACGGCATAAAAGGAGATGATAATAGAATGTTCATAATTTGCAACCTACAAAAAAGTATAAGAAATACAAACGCTTGGGAACAGCGGAAGTTGGGAGAAGTATTCACCGAATATTCTGAAAAGAATCACGAAGAATTGTCGCCGCTTACCATTATTCAAGGTAAGGGAACAATATTAAGAGAAGAATCAAATCGTAATCTTATATACGATAAAGCAGGTCTGAAAAATTATAAGTTGGTAAATGAAGGCGACTTTATTCTTCATTTGCGTTCTTTTGAGGGTGGCTTAGAAATGGCTAATTCACGTGGTATTGTCAGTCCTGCGTATCATATTTTTCACGGTGAAAATGCTGATTCAAGATTTTATTATCCTTTTTTTAGGTCAAAATACTTTATCTCTGTATTGCTTAAACCGCACGTTTATGGTATTCGAGATGGCAAAAGTATTGACGTAGAAGGAATGAAATTGATAAGGATTCCTTGCCCGAAAATTGAGGAACAACAGCTCATTGGCGACTATTTTGAAACTCTCGACAACCTTATCACCCTTCATCAGCGTAAGCCGTTTCGACGATGTTAGGAGGAATTTTTATGTTAGATGATGTAAATAAGACAGATTTATTCTGCGATTATTACAAAAAGTGGATTCAGGTGTATAAGGAGGGAGCAATCAGAAAGGTTACTATGGATAAATACTATATGTCACATTCTTGGCTTGAAAAGCTCGCTCCAACCTTGAAAATATGTGAGCTGACACGCATAGCATATCAGCAGATACTTAACGATTATGCACTTTATCACGAAAGACAGACTACAATGGATTTTCACCATCAGCTTAAAGGTGCGATACTTGATGCGGTTGATGAGGGACTTATTGAACGTGATCCCACAAGAAAAGCAATAATAAAAGGAAAGACTCCTGCACCGAAAAAAATAAAATATCTCAATCAGTTTGAACTTCATACTCTGATTGCCAATCTTGAACTGAAAACAGAAGTGAATTGGGACTGGTTTATCCTTTTGGTGGCCAAAACGGGTATGAGATTTTCAGAAGCACTTGCTGTTACGCCAAAGGACTTCGATTTTGCACATCAGACACTTTCCATTAGTAAAACGTGGGACTATAAAGGAGCAGGTGGATTTCTTCCCACAAAGAACAAATCCTCGGTCAGAAAAATTCAGATTGATTGGCAGACGGTAATTCAGTTTTCCGAACTGCTCAAGGGTCTGCCCGAAGATGAACCGATATTTGTAAAAGGAAAGGTGTATAACTCTACGGTTAATGATATTCTCAGCAGACATTGTGCTTCATTGAAAATACCCGAAATTTCAATTCACGGTTTGCGTCATACACACGCATCGCTGCTGCTGTTTGCAGGAGTATCTATTGCGAGTGTTGCCAGACGTCTTGGACACGCAAGTATGACAACCACGCAGAAAACATATTTGCACATTATTCAAGAGCTTGAAAACAAAGACGTTGATTTGGTTATGCGTTCTTTATCGAGCTTGAGCTGAAAATAATAAATTTATCGTTGAAACGGCTTGCAATTATTCTCCTGACAGTTACTTTAAAAGCTGTCGGGAGAATAATTCTGAAAAATTTTTCTTTAATGTCCGTACATTTGGACATTAAATGTGGTATAATAGAAGCAGAAAGAAAAACGCAGGGGAGGAATATTGAGTGAACGAACACCCAAGACCCGGAAATCAAAAACTGAAGCTGTTGTATTTGCTGAAAATTTTGTACGAGCAGACCGATGAGGAACATTCACTTAACGCAAACGAAATAGAGGAAAAGCTGGCAGAGTACGGAATATCAGCAAACCGAAAGACCATATATGACGATGTTAAAGCTCTGGAAGCCTTTGGAATAGATGTAATATCTGGACGAGGAAAGAAATCCGGCTACCGACTTGTGGGACGGGAGTTTCAGCTTGCGGAGCTTAATCTTATTGCCAATGCGGTATCATCGTCAAAGTTTCTTACCGAGAAAAAAACCAAGGAGCTTTTGCAGAAAATAGGAAAGCTGGCAAGCAGCTATGAGGGGAAGCAGATACAGCGTGAGGTATATATTCCCAATCGTCCGAGAGCAACCAATGAGCATATATATTACTGCCTTGATGCAATCCACAAGGCCATTGCCGAAAAGAAGAAAATCTCATTCAATATGTTTGACTACGATTTGCACAAGAAAACGGTTATCCGTGAGGGAATAAGGGTGTGTTCACCGTATGCCTTAACGTGGAGTGAGGAAAGATATTATCTTGTGGCATATTATGATAAGTACGATACGGTATCGAATTTCCGTGTTGACCGAATGGATAATATACAGATACTTGATGAAGCGGCAAGAAAAAAGCCGTCAGGGTTTTCGCTTAACGAGCATCTGAATTCCACATTTTCAATGTTCAGCGGAGAATCGGAAGAAGTAAGGCTGCGATTCGATAACTCTCTTGTCAATGCGGTTATAGACCGCTTTGGAAAGGAAGTACCAATCTATCCGCAGGACGATGAGCATTTTGATATTATCGTGAAGATTAAAACGGAGCAGCCGCAGCCGTTTTTGGGCTGGATGTTCAAATTCGGAACAAAGGTAAAAATAGTAGAACCCGAATACTTGAAGAATGAATATCGGGAAATGCTTGCGGAGGTTATGGATAACATAGATTAAGCGTATATAAAGGACTTATGCACAGAGCATAGGTCCTCTTTTTTTACCTTCTCGCAAAACAAATATTCATATTTAATTTACAAAATATTAAGACACGCCATAAATCAAACAAACCGTTACAAAAGAATTAACCCGAACTGTCATAAGCAAACTTTATCTGTCACTAACAATTCGTAAATATCGGCAGTTACGGAGTTTTCGGCACTCCTGTTCATAGTTCCCATTATCAGCGATTTGATATAATAAAAATCAGCGAAAACAAAATTGCTGAATGAAGGGGATAGTGAAATGAAGCTGAAAAAGATGATTTGCCTTGCAATGGCCGCAATGGTGATGCTCACAGGCTGTGTAAGTGCCGATGATGAAGCGGAGCTTACGGGAGAGGAAAGAGAGCTTAATGCGGTCAGGCTGTGGTTTGAGAAAGAAATATACGATGAGGACGAGTTTACCGACCTTATCGAATACCAGTATTATGCAAGAACCATAGGACTTGAAAAGGACGGACTTCTGGCACCCGATATGTGGGAAATATACTATTCCGACATAGTAAACATCAATAAGGAGATTGACGGTGCTGCTGTTTACCTCATACGGCTGAACCCCGATAAACTTGTTGAAATATGGGCAGGGAACAACGACACAACCGCCGATAAGATATATTCGGAGCTGGGTACAAGCCGAGATGAGTTCTATCATAACTTCGGCTATACCGCAAATTCAATCGGATATGCCAAGAATCATAAGGACGGCAAGGCAGCATATTCCGAAAAAGAAGAACGCATTTTCGGTGCGGATAACGGAGAAAACCGTCAGACTGTGTTTGCAACTCATTTTCTGAAAGTAAATATCGCAGGAAGGTACGGCGTTACATACGAAAGCACGGACGAGCTGCTTGAAATAAAGCAGCGTGACCTCTTGAAAAGTATCACCAAGCCGAAAACATATAACGTGTCGGATTTTGATGCTGCGGAGTTTGAGCCTGCATTTTATGTTGATAACATAGGCATAAAAAGACTTACCGTTCTGAACATTCCTAACGGCTGGGCAGATGCCACAGATACCGATGTTACTGTAATGATAAATATGTCACCCTATTCTTACGGCTGTACCTCTGAGGATATTATTGATATTATCACAGAAAATGTTCCAGTGGAACATTTGGAAACAGAAATGCAAAACACAACCGAAACCATAACAGAGGGGAGTGCTGAATAATGGTAGGAGATGATGCTTGCACCACGTTCATTGAGCTGTTAAAACGAATGATGGATATTTTCAGCTCAATGGAGGAGCGTAAGAGAAATCAGGCAGGAAAGAAAATAAAGCCGCCGAAAATAAAGCTGGGTAAGCTGTCAAAAAGTGATTTTCGGAAGCTCCAAAAGGCAGGCTTTGATATAAAGTACGTTACCGTTCCTGCCGAAAAGTCAGTCGAGGTTGAGAAAAATCTGCTGAAAATGGGCGGTTCGTTCTTTAAAACTGAGGTCGGGGACAGCAATAATGCCGTGTTTGCCGTCCCTGCAAGTCAGATAGATATGATACAGTCGGCACTTAAACACGCCGTTGCAAAGGATTTGCAGGAAAATCCCGATAAAATCGCAGTAAAGGACGGAAAAGACCTTATTGATACCGAGGATATAGGACTTGTCCGCCGAGTGATGACCGACCACGATATTCCCGTTGTCACCTTTAAAAATCATGATGATAAGTATATGAATTTTGTCCCCAAGGAGTTTGAAGGGCAGTATTCAAAGGCTTTGAAGGAAGCTCAGGAAATCAAAAAGCAGGTGGACGGCATTGATGTTACCCGATATGAACAGACCGCACCTCTTGATGATTTGGGATATGAAGCCTTTGTTGTGCCGCAGGACGAAGCAGAAGAAATATATGCAGCCGCAAAAGCAGATAACCTTGAAGTTTCCTTTGTGAATCAGGGCGAAAACGTGGCGGTTATGTATGATACCGATATTTCCGAAAAGGTTGAAAAGGCAAGACAGGAATACAAGGACAGCCTTGAAATGAGCGAGGAATATATCATTGATGTGTATGACAACATCATAACTCTTGATATGGCTAAGCTGAATATTGAGGAGCTGAACACAGCCGATACATATTTTATGCGTGTACCCAACACAAAGGGACAGGACTATATACGCATAAAATCAGAAGATGCCGAGCTTATCAACGGTGGCAAAACGCTGAAATCCGAGCTTGATTTTGATAAGCAGTACCCGGTGTACGATTCATCGGGAAAGGTGAAACGAGCCGTAAACGGAAGCGAGCTTGCAGGGTATTTCAATACACGAAACCGCAGGATAAACAAAGATACCGCCGTGTATAAATACGGAACACAGGGCGGAGAGCTTCGGAGAATCGACCTTTTTAACTCCAAGAAAAACGAGCTTATCAGCGTGAAAATGGGGAGCTGTGCGGAGATGTCGGCAGCACTCAGGGAGAGAGGTCTGAACGGCAAAACGATACAAAAGCTGCTTGAGGATATACATAAAGAGCTGAACGATAAACAGAAAGAGATTTTCGGATTTGCCGCAGAGAAAACAGAGATAGTCTATGCGGATATTCCCAATATAGGCGAATATCTGGCACAATCGCAGCTTTCGCAGACGGTTATCGGAAAGGCGGAATGTATAGGCGAAATTCCCAAGGACAGCGGTTCAAAGTGCTGTGTTCTGGATAACAATACAAACAAATTCGCTGTTATCCCAGTGATGCCTGTAAGTGAGGTTCGGAGTATGCTGACACAGATGGGATATTCGGAAATATCCGCAAAGGAAATTGCCGATAAGGTTGTGAAATCCTATCGTGAAACGGATATATCGGGTGATTTTGAAATTAACGAGGAAAAATCACAGACGGTAAAACCCGAAAGATATGACACGCACAATGCGGAGCTTGCGGATATGGGATATTACCGCTATGGCGGCAGTACAGTTATCATAAAGGACGATGCCGAAAGCTATCGGTATATGCAGATAGAAAAGGATACGCCAATGTCGGAGGTTGAAAAGGCCCTGCGTGAGGACTTCGGACTTATTGATGATGTGTCCGTTGCTGTTGCGATGAAACAGCTTGTAAATGACGGATATATTTCTGATGCAAAGACCAAGGAAACCGATGAATCAAGAGTTTGTCAGGTATCGGGAAATATGATTGAGGTTACATCAAAGCAGGACGGAAGCTCCGCAATGATGCCAATGGACAGGATTGATACCGATATTCTGCAAAATATGGGTATTTCCGAAAAGGGTGCAAATGAAATCAAAAAGTCCTTTGAAAAGAATATCCGTGACCGCAAAACTCCCGATAAACAGAAGCTCAGCGAGCTGAAAAGCTATGCTGCCGATAAAATCAAGGAGCTGTCCAATGCCGTTAAGGATAAGGCGGTATCCCTCGGCAGGAACAAGGGAGGGCAGGAGCATTAACTATGGCTGCTAATATGGGAATCCCCGAAAAGAAAACAGATACGCTTCTGTATATAATCGTCATAGCCTGTGTAATTGCTTTCCCCGTAATCGTACTGTTCGGATATACCCTTGAAATGACCGCAGACAAGAACGGCAATATTCAGATATTTGAAGCCATAGAGAGCATAGGGGAGTATATGACCCCGAACAATCTGGGCAATGCTTTTCTTGCAGCAGTAAAGGGAACGGGAATGACACGAAATGCCTGTGTAATCGGATTTTTTGCAAGTCTGATAGCGGTTATGTACCGCCTTGTGGGAAACGGAAAGCGTTATCACCGAAAGGGCGTTGAACACGGTTCTGCAAGGTGGGGAAACAGGCAGGAGAAAGAGATTATTGCCGATACCACAAAGAAAGGCTTTTACAATAACGTTATCTGTGCAAGCGATGTTTTTCTTGTTCTGGACCGAAAGGTGCGAGAGAAGAACGAAGCGGCGGAAGAAGCGGAGAACCGAAAGAAAAAGGGCAAGGCAAAACCGAAGAAAAATAAATTCGCAGAGCTTAACAGCACGGAAATATCAATAAAAGATGTTACGGGCAGGAGCAGGGAAGCGGAGAAGATAAAGCCGATGCTTAATCTTAATCAGATTATTCTCGGCGGTTCGGGAACGGGAAAATCGAGATTTTTCGTTAAGCCGAATTTACTGCAATGCAACACATCCTTTGTTGTAACAGACCCATCGGGTGAGTTGGTGGAATCCTGCGGAAAGATGCTGATAAATCACGGCTATGAGATAAAGGTGTTCAATCTGAACGATATGAAGCACAGCTCCAACTACAACCCTTTTCACTATCTCCGTGACAGCACAGGCAAGATAAATTCCAACAATGTCATAAAAATGATAAACGTTTTTATGACCAACACAAAGGGTGAGGGAAACTCCGGCGATCCTTTCTGGGACGATGCCACACGTCTGCTGTTATCGGCACTTTCCTTTCTGCTCATAGAAACGGGAACGGAGGAGGAACAGAACTTTGCAGGAGTCCTCGACCTTATCCACAAGGCTAAGGTTATCGAGGGCAAGGAAGAAGAAAAATCAGAGCTTGACCTGATGTTCGACAAGCGAAAAGAAAAAGCTCCGAAGGCTCTTTCCGTTCAGTATTATGAGGAATTCAAACAGGCGGCAGGAAAGACAATGCAAAGCATTTTAATTTCCACCACCACAAAGCTCCAGTATTTCAAGCTGGAAAACGTGCGTGACCTTACGCATACGGACAATATCCACCTTGAAACCTTGGGAGATAAACCGACCGCCCTGTTTATCGTTATTCCGTCAACGGACACAACGTATAACTTTTTGGCGGCAATGATGTACACACAGCTTTTCGATACCCTCTATGATAGAGCAATAAATCATTATCACGGCAGACTGCCTTGTCACGTTCGCTTTATCTTAGATGAGTTTGCGAACGTGGGAAAGATACCCGAATTTGAAAAGATACTTGCCACCTGCCGAAAGTTTGAGATTTCCGCACAGGTTATCCTGCAAAATCTCTCACAGCTGAAAAGAATGTATGAAAAATCGTGGGAGGAGCTGCCCGGAAACTGCGACACGCTCATATATTTGGGCGGCAAAGACCAATTCACCAATGAATATTTATCAAAGGAGCTTGGCAAGGAAACCATTGACCAGCTTTCCATAAATCAGACAAAGGGAAAGCAGGGCAGTTCGTCATACAACAATGCTATTCTCGGCAGAGAGCTTGCCACTATTGACGAGCTGACCACTATGGATAACAACAACTGCATTGTTATGGTGCGAGGACTTTATCCGTTCTTCACCAATAAATTCAATCTTTCGGAGCATCCGAGATACAGAGAGCTTGGGGAGGATTGGCAGCCCGATACGGAAAAGGGCGAAACCAAATCGGATAATCCGTATATCTATTATCTTGACCGTTATGTGGAAACGCTACCCGAAGTGGAATATATAGACTTTTCGGAGTTCCTTGATTCGGAAGACGGGGAGGAGATAAACAGCATAAAACTGCGTTTCGTAACCTCAGATGAGGACGGTGCGGAAATAGAGCCGCCTGTCAGCATAATGGAGGATATATCATACGAAATACGCCAAAGGCTGGAATGCTGTACGGAGCTGTACAGTATTGTATAATTTAAATCAAAGGAGAACAAAACTATGGAAATGAAAAGAAATGTCAAGGCAATCCTCAGAATTGAAAAGGATTCCGCTGTGGAAGAAATCGTGAATGATATTCAGAACGAATACCTTGCAAAGGGCGTTACCAAAAACGAGTTTGCAAAGCGTGTGCTTGCAGGGGAGTTTGAGGATATTTTCGATGAAAATATCGAAGCATTTATGAGAAAATCAAAGCTCAGACTTCTTGATGATGACCGCAGACAGGAAGTTGCAAGGGTTGAAATGACCGACTTCTGTGCAGAGGACATCTGCTACTTTATCAGCAATATCAAAAAGGTTATCGGCAATGTTTCCGATGAATATTCGGAGCTTTTCAATATGCTTGACCTTGCAGGCTTCAATTACAGTGCAGACGGCTTTATGCTCCCCAATCTTATGTACATTGATGATTTAAAGGTTCATTCCGAAAGCTGCTCTGATATATCCATAACGCTTGATGCCATAATCTCGGCAGCAAAACTCCACCCCAACACGGCAGGGACAAGCAAGGTGATTATTGCCTGCTATCCCGAAAGCGAGAATGTCAGACGGGTAATGCGTGACCGCTGCTTTATGACTGTGGGAAACAGTAACCTTATGCTGCTTATCGTTGATACCGACCGTATTGCAATAAGCGGATACAAGCCCTGCGAACATCCTGCATTTATGTAATATGGAGGAAACAAAGAAGCTCACTAAAGGTGAGATAGATGCGATAAACAAACTTATGGAACGGAAATCGGAGATAGTTTTAGAGCCGAGGAAAACAGGCTATCTGATTTATGAATCAAAAAGAAAACTGGTTTTCCGCACCGATAAGGAAGAAAATACAACTGAATAACGGCGTCCCGAATGAGAGGGACGGAACAGCGAATGAGAGCTAAGAAACAGATTTTGTATCTGTTTTTTGGCTCTCTTTTTTTGTTTATCAAAGCTGTTCGGTTCGGCAGAAAAGCAATTTGAAATGAAAAAAGAGTGCGTGAAAACCGAACGGCTTTAGATATATATTTTAACTTTTCAATTTTAAAGGAGGATTTGTGAGATGAATATCACAAAAGCAATCGACAGCATTCAGGCAAAGACAGCGGAGCTTGGAGCAAGGGCAATGCTTGCCGCAGCCAATGCAACAGGCAGAGCGATGAACACAAGGCTCGGCAAGGCGGCGCTTGTTGTTCCTATGGCAGTTTCCGCCTGCACCATTACCGCAAGTGCGGAGGGCGCAGATGCGCAGGGAATGATTGATGCCATTATGGGCGTTCTCGGTCCCGGTGTTATTGCTCTCGGCTCGCTTGTTGCCGTGGTCGGCGGTATTCAGACAGGTGTCGGCTTCAAGGACGATAACGCAGACGGTAAGACAAGAGGCTTTCAGACCCTTATCGGCGGTGCGATAATCGCAGCGGTAGGCGCTATTATTCCTGCTTCTCTTTCCATCGGTGGCTGATACAAAGAATCGGACAGAAGAAAAAGGCAGGGACAGGCTTGTAAAAGAATGTTCCTGCCGAATGTGAAAGGAGGAGCTTTATGGCAGAGCCGAGCTTTTTTGAAACCGCCTTTGAAGAAGCGCAGAATCTCTTGCAGACGGAAGCCGATGGCTTTGCTGCGGTATTGCAGACCATAGCAGGCTTTGATATTGTCAGTCAGGCAGGAACGGCTATCAGTGTTTTCGAGGGTGCGGGAACGGCGCTTTTAACGCTGTTTTTCTGTATGGAAGCCTTTACATACTGTGCGAATATCGACTTTAACGGCGGTATCGAGGGCGCTATCCGAGTTGCGATGAAGCTGGTGGTAAGCGCCTTGATAGTGCAGAACGTGGATAACGTGATAGGACTTGTTTCGGGACTGCTTCGGAGCGAAGTGGATTTTTCGGGAGCTTTTGCAGGAATAGGAGCATCATTCGGAAATGCAATGAATCAGGGTACGCCTCTTGAGGGCGGTTTATTGGATATAAACTATATCATTCTGACCTTGCTGTATGTAATCATCATAATTCTGATGTTTGTAATGTTCTCCCTTATCGTGGTATCGGTGCTGGGTACGGTATTTGAAACGGCAATACTTACGGCAATTTCTCCAGTGGCGCTTGCAACGCTTGTAAATTCTCAGGCACGTTCCACAGGCATTGCCTTCATAAAGAATTTTGCGGCGGTATCAATGCAGTGGGGAGTGCTTGCAATCTGTTTCAATGCGTATTCGCTCATTTCATCGTCACTTGTAATTGACTTTTCAGCGGGACTGGACGGAGCAGGACTTTTAATGCACATTTTCAAGTATGCAACGCCTGTTCTTTCCGTTGTTATGCTTGCAATAACTGTTGCTAAGTCAAGCGAAATTACCAAGAGAGCGTTAGGTGGCTGATGATGAGGGTACTTAGCTTGTATGACGGAATTTCCTGCGGAATGGTAGCATTAGAACGTGCAGGAATGTCAGTTGAAAGATATGATGCCTTTGAAATTGACAAATATGCCATAAAAATATCCGAGAAAAATTATCCGCAGATAGTTCATCACGGAGATGTGTTTGACGGAGATTTTACCAAATTCAAAGGCTATGACCTTTTAATCGGCGGTTCACCCTGCACCTATTGGAGCATTGCCAAAACAAACAGGGAAACAACACCTGATGGAATGGGCGGAAAGCTGTTTATGGAATATGTAAGAGCCTTGCGTGAAAGCGAGTGCAGATATTTTCTGTATGAAAACAACAACAGCATTCACAAGGACATCAAGGCTTTTATTTCCTCACAGTTAGGCGTAGAGCCTATTATGATAAATTCCGCATTAGTTTCAGCCCAACAGCGGAAACGCTGCTACTGGACTAATATCCCAAACGTGACACAGCCCACCGACAGAGGAATACTCTTAAAAGATATTTTGGAGAGTGGTTTGTCTTGGCAGGATAAAAGCTACTGCCTGACCGCAAGCTATGACGGAGCTGTGCTGTGGAACACGCTCCAAAGAAGCCAGCGAAGTATGATAGCCGAGCCTGTCAGTGTTGCGCAGCGAGGAAGATATATCGAAAGCGGAAAGAGAAATGTTAAATGCGAGGGCGGAACAGAGCAGCATATAGAAGCACGAAAGGACGGGAAAAGCAACTGCCTTACTACCGTGCAAAAGGATTCAATGGTTGCCGTTCCCATAAACACATTCAATAACAGCGGTGAGAAAGCACGAACCTTTATGGCAGGGTATTATAAATACGGCGAAGCAACCATTCTCACCAATGACGGATTCAAGGGCGGAACAACAGCAGTAGCTGTGCCTGTCCGTGTGGGAGAATACGGCAGGGGCGGACAGGGGCAGCGGATATATTCGGTCAGAGGAAAGTCCGTTACCTTATCCGCAAACGGCGGAGGACAGGGAGCAAAGACAGGTCTTTACAAAATCGACCTTCCTGACGGTGATTACATAATCCGCAAGCTCACGCCAATCGAAGCGGAGAGATTGCAGACTTTGCCCGACAACTACACCGAGGGCATATCCACAACGCAGAGATACAAATGTATCGGAAACGGCTGGACCGTTGAGGTTATCAGCCACATTCTGAACGGTTTGAAAGGGGTGATTTGATGATAAAAGCAGATATTCCGCAGGACGTTACAGAATACAAGGAGCAGTTTTTCTTTGGACTCACCATAAGGCAGTTTGTCTGCGGTGTTGCGATGATAGCTCTTGCGGTGATTACATTCCTTATCGGAAGCAAGTTCATTCCCACCGATGTTCTTGTGTATATCGTTATCCTTGAGGTCGCACCTTTGGCTGCCGTTGGCTTTATGCGGTATAACGGTATGCCCTTTGAAAAAATTGCCGCAACGGTGTTCGAGTTCTATTTCGGAAATCAGCGGAGAGGTATGCAGTATCTCCCCGATGAAATTGAAATATTTGACGAGGTGAGAAAAATCCGCCTTGCCGAAGCCGAAAGGGAACGTGCGGCGGAAAAGAAATCGAAAAGGAGAAGAAAGACCAATGAATAACGGAAAGATGATTTTTGTAACAGGCAGCGCAATGAGCGGAAAGAGCAGATTTGCGGTATCGCAGTTTTCAGACCTTGACCGTGTGCAGTATCTCTGCACGGGCAGGGATATGGACGATAAGACGTTGAACCGCATTATCTATAACGAGCGGAGCAAAGATTTCAGATGGGATATTATCCGCAATTTCAGCGTTGATAAAACACCCGTCAATTACAAGGAATACAGATGCTTTGTTCTTGACAATCTTGCCGACTGGATTTACAGAAAAACAATGGAAAAATTTGCGGCGAGTGTCAGTGTTTCCGAGCGTGAAATGACCGCTTTTGTTAATGAGCTTTTGCTGTCAATCAATGTCCTTATGAGCGAGGTAAAAAGCAGCGGAGGAACACTTGTTATCATTTCCGCTGAAACGGGATTTGCCCCTGCACCCTTTGATATTACCGACAGCATTTACCGTGAAGCCTTATGTACGGTAAATCAGCGTATTGCAAATATGGCTGACGAAGCGTATTTCTCGTTCAGCGGTTTGCAGCTCAGAGTAAAGTAATGGGAGGAGTGAGAGTATGGAAGAAAATGCAGTTACAACAGTAATCGAGATGCAGGAAACGGCTGTAAGCACCCTTGATTTGGGAGAGCAGACAGCACCCACAGAAACGGAGAGTATTCAGAGCGTAAGCACTGAAAGCAATGTTTCCGAAAATGAAAATGTTCCGGTGGAACATCTTGAAAATCCTGCCGAAACAAGCGTACCCGAAAATACTGAAAATGCCGATGATGTCATTTCAAGCATTGTTGCGGAAGCGGTGTCAGATTCGCTTGAAGAAGCAGGAGTTGAGGTAACGCAGACGGAAACCGCTGTTGTTTCCGAGCCTGTTCCTGCGGTTACGGAGATTACCGAAAAGATAACGGAAATGCAGACCGAAGCAGAGATTACAACAGAGGTTGTGACCGAGAGCGTGACCGAAACGGCGGCAATTACCGAAACTGTGCAGGAAACACCCACAGCGGATAATATGCTTGCAAATCCCTATCTTGTAATGATACCCATTGCCGCCGCAGGACTTGCTTTCGGCGCAAGGGCAATGACCAAGAAAAAACGGAAAAATATTGCTGCGGAGGAAAATGAAAATGCTCCGATGTCCGCAAGGGAAAAAGATGCTGTCCGTCTTGCCGCAAACAAACCCGATAAGAAGAAAAGCAGGAAATCCAAAAAGGACAAAGGGGAAAAGGAAAGAAAAAATCTCTCCAAAAAGGTCCTTTCCACCTTGCCTTACAGGAAAGTTTTGTCCGATGATATTTTCTTCTTAGGAAAGAAAATGTATTCCAAGGCGTACACCTTTGACGATATAAACTTCAATCTGGCGGACGAGGAACAGCAGTATATGTATCTTGAAAGATATATAGAGTTTCTCGGTATTCTGGACGATTCCGTTGACTGTCAGATTTGCTGTTGGAACAGCCGTGTGAATATGGAGGAATTCAAAAAGGCAACTCTGATGCACCAGAAGGCAGACGAGCTTTTCGACTTCCGTCACGAGTTTAACACCCGTGTTCTTGAAGCAAATATCCGCAAGGGACAGAACGCAATTCAGAAGCATATGTACATTACCCTTACCATTAAAGCACCCGATGAGGAAACTGCAATACGCAGATTCAAGACACTGGATATTACCGCAACAAACACCTTCAACCGTATCGGAAACACGGGACTTCGTGCATTGACCTCAAAAGAGAGAATTGAAATGCTCAAGGACTTTTTCATTGGTTCTGACGATATGGCTGTTCCCGATTTCGACAGCTCAGACTACGCAAAGGGCAGAGAAAAACTTGCCTGTGCGCCCGACTATTTCGATTTCAAGAAGGACTACTTTATGTTCAATGACACCTATGCAAAGACACTGTATATCCGTGAATACCCAAGTGCGGCAACCTCGGATATTCTTACGGGACTTTTGGGTACTGGCATTGAAATTATGGTAACTACCAACATTGAAACCTACGACAGCGCCGAAGCGAGAAAGCTGGTTCAGAGGCAGATAACTGCTGTTGATACGGATATGGCAAAGCGTGAGGTAAAGGCAGCTCAGCACGGCAATTTCTCGTCACAGATGCCGCAGAGAATAAAGAATCAGCGTGATGCGATGGTATCGGTTTTCGATAAGATAACGGTTAAAGACCAAAAGCTGTTTATGGTGAACACACAGATACTTGTAAAGGCAAAATCCTTTGAAGAACTGAACGAAAGCGTTGAGGTTATCGAAAGCACACTTAAACGTTCCGGCTGTATCAAGGGCGAAATGGCTTGGGAGCAGGAACACGGTATGTGCGACTGTCTGCCTGTGGGTTATCAGAGAAAATTTGAATATCTCCGCACTATGCCCTCGGAATCGGTTGCAATTTTTATGCCGTTCAATGTTCGTGAGGTGCAGATGGCACATTCAATATATTACGGTATGAACGTGCTTTCCCATAACCTTATCCTCTTTGACCGTGTAACGGGACTTATCAATCCGTCAGGCTTCTATCTGGCTGCATCGGGCGGCGGCAAATCCTTCAAGGTAAAGACGGAGATAACAAACATCATTCTCGGTGATGAAAATGCCGATGTGCTTGTGATCGACCCCGAACGAGAATATTGGAAACTTGCGGAAGCTTTCGGCGGTGAGGTTGTACGTTTCTCCAACGGCTCAAAGAATCATATCAACCTTTTCGATTTTGATTTCCGTCTGCTTGATGACCCGGAAGTGGATATAATTGCCGACAAGTGTCAGCTTGTAACTTCGTTCATAAGCTGTATGGATTCAAAGCATCCGCTTAACGCACAGGAAAAATCCTTTGTTGACCGCTGTGTGCAGAAAGCATACGCAAAGTCGGGCGTTCTGAAAACTCTTGACCCTGCCGATATGCCGACTCTGGGAACGTTCCTCGAATGTATGAAGGAGGAAACCGAGAACGTATCGCAGGAAATGAAGGACAAGCTGATTATCACCATTGATATGTATGTAAACGGCTCGGCAAAGTATTTCAACAACCTTACAAACGTTGATACCAAGAACCGTTTTATCGCATACGATATTCGTGACCTTAACGGTAATCTGAAAACGCAGTCAATGCTTCTTATCCTTGATTACATCTGGAACAGACTTGCGGAAAACAAGGAAAAGGGCAGAAAGACCTATATTTTCATTGATGAGGCACACTTGCTTTTTGCCGATGAATATTCCCTTGATTACTTGCAGATGCTTTGGAAACGTGCAAGAAAGTACGGCGGTATTCTGTCGGGCATTACGCAGAACGTGGACGATTTGCTGAAGGACTACAAGTCGAGAAATATGCTTGCAAACTCCGAGTTTATCGTTCTTTTGAAGCAGAATCCCACAGATGCGGCGAAGCTGCAGGACGTGCTGAATATAAATGACAGCGAAATTCAGTTTGTAAACGATGTTCCGGCAGGACACGGACTTCTCATTTTAGGCGGAAAAACAAAAATACCGTTCTATGACGAGTTCCCCAAGGATACCACGCTTTACAGCCTGATGAGTACAAACTTCTCGGAAACTATGAAGATGATGAACGAGGGCGAAACGGAAACTGCATAACAAGGAAAGGGAGATGTTTATGGCAACGATTGATAAAGCGAAAGGTCAGGCTGTCGAAGAACACTCCCTTTCTTCTTTTGATAAGAAAAGGGGAAAGGTGGCTGCCTACTCCGCACAGAAACATAAAAAATATCGTGTTGTATCGGTTCAGAAAATGGAGAGAGCCGATATTCACGGACATATCGGAAAAAATCCCAAAAAGTCAGAGAGTACCCCACAAACGCCCAAACGCTCCGAAACTATGCGGAAGATGCTTTACGGCACGAATCGCAATAACCATAGCAATCGGGATAGAAAAAACGAGGGTAAAACATCGGAAAATACGGAGCATAGCGGTATTTTCGCAAACTCCGAAAACTCAGTTTCAGTATCTAAGACAATTACTCCCGAAATAGCGGAGAGAATGAAACGTGCCGCTTATCTGGACAGGCTGAATAAGGATAAAATAAAAACTTTTGCCACAAGAAGTGACATATCTCCCGATATTGATGTTTCGGATAATGCCGAAAATCATTCTCACGATAAGATGTCAGTACCCCATTCGGAGTATGAGAAAAAATATCTTTCGGAAACCGCCGACAGCGTTATCCCCGAAGCGAAAAAGGCTATCACTCCCGAAATGGCTGAAAGAATGAAGCGAGCAGCCTTTATCGAACAGAAAAATGCCGAAGCTATCAGGCTTAACCGTGCGACCGTTGTTGCCGAAACCGAAGATGTTCCACTGGAACATTTGGAGCAGACAGAGAAAAATATTGCAGATGTTCCGGTGGAACATCTTGAAGAAACCGAGGAAAAATCCCCCACAAGCACATATCTCGGCAACTCCGACAAGGCGGTATTTGATACATACAACGGCGAGGTAAGGGCATATCGGGCGAAAAAGGCATACGGCGAATTTGCCAAAAAGCAGAAAGGCAGTATTGTTCCAAATGTAGGCGGTTCTGCGGTAAGTGCTGAAACTCAGAAAGCAATCAGCAATGTGCAGAATGTTTCACAAACATTGCAAAGCTCCGATTCCGCAGGCTCTGCCGTGCTTGATGTTTCGGTAACGCTGGCTGCCGTTGAAGCCAAGAAAATGGTAAAAAAACTTGCCGAAACCGATTTAAAAAAGAAAAAGCGTGTTGACGAGCGTATGGAAAACCACGGCAACCGTTTTGGTATAGGCAGTAATCATAAAGACAAGGTTGAAAAGGATAAAGATGAAAAAATCAAAAATACCAATGACAAATCCTGCCGAAGCAATGAAGCTGACGGCGAAAAGCAGGGAAGCTCTAAGGTCGGGAACAGTCATAAACTCAGGGAGGAAAAACAGGAATACGCCAAGGAACAGAAGTCAAAGAAGATAAGAAACAGGCGTAAGGATATTTTCTTCAAGGAAAACAAAAAGATTGAGGGAAGTATCGTAAATACCGCAGTTAAAGGCGGTGCGGTCAAGGGTGCTTTGAAAAAGAAAGCCGTTTCCCTCATTCTGGGCGGCGGTGCAGGAGCTATCGTTCTCCCGGTTTTCCTTGCCGTGCTTGTATATATCCTCATTTCCGCATTTTTCGGCTGGCTTTCTCCCTTCTCATATTCCCTTGCAGGAGAGGATAATGACCCGAACACGGGACTTCCCACCGAACATAATGCTGAATCCAAGGCAGAGATAATAGACGGCTATACCCTTATGGTGAAAAACTACCTTGATGTGGCACAGGCGTATTACTATCTGAACTATGGCGATTGGTATGGCGGTGTATATGTTTACGAAAGTGCCGGACTTGATTTCGGGACGTTCTTTGCAGATTACTGTCAGGACTTAATTGCGGAGATACAGGCACAGTATCAGCCGCTTATAGACCAAGCACCCAATCCGCAGGCTGCTATGGCAATCAGCAATGCAATGGGAGAAGCAATCAGACAGGCACTTGCAAATGCACGAGAAGCGGCTCTTGCCGAATATACTGAGCTTATACAGTCCCTTGAGGACGAATTATCGCCCAATGAGCATAGACAGCATTATGAGGTTGAAGTGGGCTATTCGAGCAATGGCGTTGACGATGCGACCGAATTCAGCGGAAAGCCTGTTGTGGGAACAAATTATTTTGGAAACACGGAGATAAACAGCGATTTATCCGCAGAGGAAATGCTTGCGTATGTGGCACTGTACAAATCTCTAATAACAATGAATCCCGATGAAGAAAATCCCGATGCCGATGATGAAGAAATGCAGCTTAACATTACTCCGCAGGATATAATGGACTTTTTTGAAAAGACAGAGTATATCCCAATAACAACGGAGGTCACTCACGATAACCCCTGCACGGGAATGAACTGCAAACGCAGAATGATACAGACCGATTCGGGATACTTTTGGGAATACTACTGCGACAGCGATCACGATAATCTCACAGGAGAAATAGGTGCTTGCCCTGACGCAGATGAACTGCTTGAAAAGGTAATCGATCTGACGGGTGCGGAGGAAAACGGCATTGATACGGAACAGGCACAGAAGCTTATTGATTCCTACATTGATATGTTCAAAAAGGAACTGGATATTGATGAGGGAGATTTCAGAAAGTTCGGTGCTGCGGATAATTCCAAGGCACAGGAGTTTTACCAAAAGCTCATTGACGGTGAGTTAAGCGGTGCGGACATCTGGGAGATAGATACACCAATCGGAGAGGAGGGAGCAAGTGAAGAAACTTAAAAAGCTTTTCGGAAAATTTATCGAAAAGTGCAAAGCGGAAAAGAATTTCAGATATGCGGTTATTATCGTATCTCTTATTGTTATTGCTTTTGCGGTGAACGAGTGGCGAGAGTGGGAGGACAGCAAAGAGCTTCCTCCCACGGCAATAACAGAGGAACAGACGGAAGAAGTCGGCTTCTTGCAGGAATTCTGGAATGACAGTAAGCTTCATTTCTTTGTGTTCGGCGGTCTGACCGCAGCTTTGGGAATTGTAAAATGGCGTAACTCCGTAAGGTTGAAAGACAGCGGTGGGAAGATAAAGAAATAAATCCGCCCCGAAGGACGGATTGTGAATCAATCAAATAAGTCACTTGAAAGAATTGTTTCCAACGCACAAACAGCTTTTTCATAGGACACAGGCTCGAAAAGTAAGGCCTCTGTAATGGTGTTGTAGTCTTCTTCATAAACCCTGTTGTCAATGATTTCACGAAGAATATTCTTAACGCTGACACCTTCCTGCACGGAAAGGCTTCTGCTGTGAGGACGGCGTTCATCTGCAACACTTACCGCAAGAGATTTCAGTTCATTGTTGATTTCCACAACAGACAGAAGTTTGTAAATGTCATAAATGTGACGGGAATGTTCTGCTATTGTCCCTGCAAGGTAATAATCGGCAAGAGCATAGAGCTTGTCAATCATTGTACGTTCAGCCGCCTGTACATTCAGCTCAAAAGGTTCTAAGTCATACTGCTTTGCAAAATCAGAGAAACCATTTGCGGAAAGATAATCATAAATCAGACTTCCTGCCTGTTTCCTTACGGTAGGGTATGCCCTCTGATAAACAGCTGTTTCCACGATAAGCATTTCTTTGAGATAGGCTGCACCGAGGACAGAGGGATAGTCAATGATATATCGGTTGTATTCACGGCGGCTCTTTACATTATCGGGATTGGTCAGCGTGAAATTCAGCTTGTCTATTACACCCACAATGCTGCTTTTCAACAGCTTGCGTTTGCTTTCCGATGGCTTGGTTTCCGTTTCAATGTTCAGGTCAATATCCTCGGAAAATCGGTCAATCAGATGATAGCATTTTGAAAGAGAAGTACCGCCCTTGAAAATGACTTCGGGCATTACGGAAACAAGCTCTTTCAAAAAAAGTGTGACATAATAGTCCTTTTCAATGATTTCCGCCTTTATTCCAAGGAATTCTGATGCACGAAGAACAAGCTGTTCAAACAGCTCTTTGTCATTGTGCAACATAGAAAACCGCCTCGCTTTCTACAAGATTTCGCATAGCCTTGTCGGGAAATTCGGGAGCGTATTTCAGAATTAAATCTTTCGTGATTTTGTTGTCCCGAACCCATTTTCCGATAATGCTTTTCCGTTCATCGTCCAAAAATCCTGTCGGAATAGTATTCATAAGTTCAAGAAAGCTGATAACATTCAGATTTTCATTTGTGATTTTTACTCTGGATCTGCGGAGAGTGACATCACGGCTTCCGACCTTTACGGTTCGCAGCTTAGTCCTTTCGCTGTTGGTACATATCTCAATAGTGTTTGGCATTTGTGTGGACAGACCGAGCCTGTTGAGGGCGGTAAGTCCCGAATAGAAGCCGTTTGCCTTTCCGTTATCCATAATATATTTGTGTTCAATGACCTTGTTGGGATTGAGAACGCTACTGCCGAAAGGAGTTTTTACGGGAATGTAGTAAATACCACGTTCAAAACGAGCAAGACTGCCGTTATCGCAAAGCTCCGCAAGCTGCTTTGCAATCCACGGCTTTGAGTAGTTTTCAAATTTAATATCAGATGAAAAAATCGGTTCATTTACACCGAAAGTGTCGGAGAGATATTCAAAAAATGTCATAGTTATCACCTCTTAATGGTATTATACTACATTCTACCGTGTAAGTCAAGAGAAATATATTTTATTATGTCGAAAGGAAGATTTTATGAAACTGATTATAACCGAGAAGCCCTCAACAGGTGCGATTCTTGCCCACGTTGTGGGAGCAAGAGAGAAGATACACGGAAACGGAACAGCCTATTGCTACAAAGGCAGCGGCTATTACGTTGTCAGTGCGAGAGGACACCTTTACGGTTTGGGAGAACCCACTGATTACGGCTTTTCAAAGAAATACAAACTTGATGAACTGCCGATGTTTCCCGATTTCAGGATATTCCCCGGCGGCAATGACACAGCAGATGTTCGCTCGCTTATCTCCGAACTCATAAACCTTGACGAGGTGGACGAGCTTATCTGTGCCACCGATGCAGGACGAGAGGGCGAACTTATCTTCCGTCATATCTATGAAGCCAATAACTGTAAGAAGCCGGTAAAACGCCTTTGGTGCAATTCAATGACCGATGAAGCAATAAGGGAAAAGATGAAAAATCTTCCTCCCGACAGCGATTTTGACGGAGAATACAAGGCGGCGCTTGCAAGACAGAAGGCAGACTGGATAATCGGAATGAATCTGTCACGTTTGTATGGCGTTCTTGACAATTATGCTCATCATATCGGCAGAGTGAAAACGCCCGTGCTGTCTATTATTGCTCAAAGGGATAATGAAATTGAAAATTTCAAAAAGAGCGTTAGCTGCCGCCTTGAAATGCCCAACGGTGCGTTATCGGAAAGCGTTTACGAAAGCCGTGAAGAAGCGGAAAGACAGATGAATTACGCAAACGGCAGAAATGTGTCCGTTGTATCCGCTGTCAGAGAGAACAAAACGAAGAACCGACCGCTTCTGCATAATCTCACATCATTGCAGCAGGAAGCAAATAAGGTTTACGGCTACACGGCAAAGCAGACACTTGATGCCGCACAGAGCCTTTACGAAAAGAAGCTCATAACATATCCGAGAACGGACTGCACATATATCTCCGAGGATATGAAAAGCGGCGTTATCCGAACGGTTGACAGTCTGGCTGCCATTCCCGAATATGCGGAGAGGGCAGAAAGGCTCATTGCACAGGGACTTAACCTTGATGACAGGGTTATAAACAACGGCAGAATGGACGGACACGATCACCACGCAATCATTCCCGAAGCGAGAACCGAGGGGATAAGCGGACTTTCGGAAACCGAAAGGAATGTTTACGGTCTTGCAGTCAATCGTCTGCTTTGTGCGGCGGATAAACCGTACAGGTATGAAGAAGCAAACTACACCTTTTCCTGCAACGGCATTATCTACAAGCTGAAAAAGGAAATTCCCGTTGAACCGGGTTGGAAAGCCTATGACACGGAAAAAGAGGAAAGTGCGGATAATTCTCCCGATGAACGCTATGCACAGGGCAGCTCCTTTATTGCAAAGGATATAAAGGTAAAGGAAATTGAAACTCAGCCGCCTAAGCATTTTACCGATGCAAGCCTGCTTTCGGTTATGGCAAACATTGATAACCGCATTGACGATAAATTTCTCAAATCCGCAGTATCGGGAAAGGGTATCGGAACGGAAGCCACAAGAGCCGATGTTATCGAGGAGCTTATAAAGGCAGGATATGCGGAACGTTCATACAGAAATATCGTATCGACACAGTTCGGCAGGGACTTCATAGCTTCAATCCCCGACAGCGTGAAATCGGTTGAAAGAACAGCCGAGTGGGAGCAGTTTTTTACCGATGTCAAGGAAAAGGACATTGGCACAGAGCAGTTTTTCCGTGATGTAAAGGATTTTGTAACCTCTGTTATCTCACTTGAAACAGCACCCGACCGCAGCAGAAAGCCGCTTAACTGTGTAAATCCAAATTCACCGATGAGAGAGCCAATCGGAATCTGTCCGAGATGCGGAAAGCGAATATTCGAGGGCAAAAAGAATTTTTACTGCGAATCGGGCAGAGAAGGCTGCGGCTTTACCCTTTGGAAAGAGGACAGGTACAACGGAATTACGGTAACTGTCGAAAATGCCGCCGACCTTATTGCGGGACGGACTATCCGCAAGGCAAAGAAAAAGCTGAACGGCGAAACGGTGAGGAAATCCTACCTTCTGGAGGATACGGGAAAGTACATAAATATCCGTGCGGAGGGGAAATAAATGAGCGAGAATGCGAAAAAGGTATATGAATACTGTGCGGCTGACGACCTGATAATTCCCTATATCTGGCGATGTGCCTTTCTTGCTAAGATATGCGGTGTCCGTATCCCCGATGATACCGAGGTTGTGTGTATGAATGACCGGGAAAAGGACTCCGTATCAAGTGAGCCGTATTCAAATGCGCTTGCACATCTCCTTATTCTGTTCGGAGCAGGGTATATCCGTTTTGAACAGATGGCTTCTTTGGCGAGAGATGCAGAAAATTACGAGGACGAAATTTTATCGGCAGAGAGCTTTGTTATAGAGCAATCGGGAAAAGACGAAAAGGAACAGGTCAGCCGTGAGTATATCGAAAATATTTTGCTTTGCACCATTGAATCAAGAAAGCATCCCGAAATTCAGACGGTGAATTTTGAAATGGCGAGAAGTCTTTGCGAAGGTCCCTATACAACCATACGGAAAGGCTTTGTGTATGTGAAAGATGTTGGCTTTTTGACCTTGCTTGCAAATGTTAAAGAACCTATGGGCGGTATTCGGGACGGTGCGGTTGAGGTGTTCCCAAGCGAGCGAAATACGGGTGACATCAATCAGAAAAAGATTGATGAGGAGCTGAACAAGGGAAACACAAACGAGCTTCCCGATATTCTTTTCCTTGTAAATCTGAAAAATACCTATTACATTCAGCAGATTTACAGCAAGCCGTATTCGGTTGAGTTTATAACCTACGCAAAGGCGGAGAGCATACCCTTTGATGAAAATTTTTCAAGGAAATATGACGAGTATGTTCTGAATAACAAGCTGAAAATAACAGTTTCCGCAATTTCACGCAAGAGGAAAATCTGCGGTGACGATGTGAACTGGTTCGATTACGGAACTACGAAATACCTTGATAAGCAAATTATCATTGATGACAAGTACGATGTCACAAAGGAAATCAGCCTTGCCGATGTGGGAAAGGAAGAACAGCTTGATGATGAGGTTTTAATCAATACTGCAATGGACAGGTTTATTTCCGAAAACGAAACGGCGGATAAAACCGTTATCGAAGTGACCTTCTGCGGAAAGAAATATGTGTATCTCTATGATGAAAAGAACGGCAGGAAGATACTCCTTGATAATGATAAATTCCGCAGGATTCCTTTTGATTATAACAATGTCTGGACCACGGTTATGGAATGGTCAAGGTCTAAGATCATACAGAAAAAGGGTGACTGCATTATCGTCCCCGATTCGGAAATGGCGAAGATTGCAGAGAGTGACCGCAAGTATGCACAGCGTATGATTGAGGAGCAGTATTCGCTGAAAAAGAACGGAAACCGTATGCTCCAGAAGTTAAGCGAGCTGAAATCATACGCCAAGAGTGAAATGGATTTTAAGGAACAGCAGGCAAAATTCAAGGCAAGCAGAGAAACAGGTGTACAGGAGGACAAGAAAAATGAGAGTGTTAATTCGTGAAACCCTTGAAACAGCGGTTATAAACATATACGGCAGGGACGGTAAACAGCATACCAAGGACTTCTTTGAGAAGTATTTTGCCGATTCGGAGGGTGCATATCCCACCCTTGATGAAGAACGTGAGGAGTTCGGCACAGATGCACAGTGGACGATAATCACAAGGCGTGATTTTGACCTTTTCGCAGGAACGGTTGAAACGCTCCAAAAGGCTATTGACAGTGCGGACAGCTATGCACAGGATTCCGACAGCTATCTTATATAACGGAGGAGGCAAAAGTCTATGGCAGAAAACAGAGAAATCGACCTTAACGAGATTTTAAGCAGGCTTGAATTTCTTGAAAAAGAAAATGTATCTCTCCGTGAGGAAGTTAGCGAGCTGAAAAACAATGACATTGAATTCAGAAACGAAATCAATGTTATCAACCGCTTTATTGCTGCTCTCACGGAATGTCAGACCGTTGAAGAAGTGATGATGGAAACCGAAAGCGTTGCAAAGCATATTACAGGAAGCGAAAATGCGGCTTTCTATTGTATGGACAGTGCAAGCAAGAAGTTTTTCTCCGAGGACGAGGGACGAAGCTGGCAGACAAGCGAGGAAAACAAGGTCCTTAAAGATGTTTTCGACAGTCAGGAAATAAGCGAGAACGGAGATAAGACATATATCCCTCTTGTTGCGGAAAACGGCAGATCGCTGGGTGTTGTTGTAACGGAAAACAGGGATAATGAGTGCAAATTCGATATTGACCGAGTGTTCGCAAAGGGCAGTTCGCTTGTGGGCGGTATGCAGCTTGGACTTTTAAAGGAATACGAGCATCAAGGCAGAATTACCGACCGTCTGACACAGATGTATAACCGGCAGGGACTTGACGAATACCTTGTGAATACTGTTGTCAAGGCAATGTCAGAGGGCAAGAGCGTAAATATCCTTATGAGTGATATTGACCATTTTAAAAATGTAAATGATACATATGGACACACGGCAGGAGATATTATTCTCCAAAGCACAGCCGATGCCATAAAGGATATTGCAAAGGAGGGTGCAAGCAATTGTTTCCGAATAGGCGGTGAGGAAATGGTTACAGTCCTCATAACCGATACTCCCGAACAGGCTATTGATATGGCTGAAACCCTCCGCAAAAATGTTGAGGGAATCGTTAATACGGTTGAGGGCAAGGACAAGGGTGTTCACGATGTTTCGGTAAGCATTTCAATCGGCATACACGAAATGAAACCTGATGTTCCCTTTACAAAGGAAAATGCGGAAGCACTTTTCGATACTGCGTACAAAACGGCAGATGCGGCGGCATATACCGCAAAGGAAACCGGCAGAAACAAGGTAGTATGTGCAGACGAACAGAACTATGTTTCCTATCTTGCGATGAAAACGGCAGAGGTTTTTGTAAAGGCAGAGGGACTTGAAGCTCCCGATGACATAAAGGGCATTGAAGAAATGATTTCCGACAGCTTTGCAAATCCCACGGAAGAACAGGGACTTTCGGATATTATTGACGCACTCCGCACTTATGCGGTGCAGACTTCCGAAAATATGCCCGATATATCGGCTCTTGCGGATTTTATTGCGGATAAGGCAGAGGAGTTTTCGGAAAAGAAAAATGCTGTGACTGTTGCCGAAACGGATTTGACCGACCTTGAGCAGGATAACCGCACACAGGGAGAAAATATTTTTGATGTTATGTCGGCTGCAACTCCCGAAACGCTCATTTCCGTTGAACAGAACGGCTGCGTTGATTTTATGAAAACGGACAAGCCTATTGAGGATATTCTTCTTTGCTGTGCCGAGGATAAGCCGTTTAAGGCTATATCGGATATGGCAGGAGAGCATATTTCCGAAGCGGATTTTGCAAGTGAGAATCAGAGCAGGAACACGCTTGCCGTTGAGATAAATATTGATGAAAACACACTTACGGCATACAACAATGATTTTACCGCAAATATTCCTCTTGATAAAGCGGTGGCGGATATTACCGCAGTTTTCCCTAAAGAATTGCCTTACTACACAACCGACAATCAGACAAAGGGAAACACCTTTGCGGAAAAGGTTGCCGCTATGAAAGAATGGGCGGAAAAGACAATCGAAAAGGTAAAGGAAGCAAGTCTTAAAAGGGACGAGGTGGCGAGATAATGTTTTATACCGAAGAACAGATAAAAAGGGCAAACGAGCGAAGCATTTCCGAGTATTTCCGTTCGGCAGGGTATGACTGCAAACAGATTCGCTCCGAAACCCATATCGCAGGCTTTGGCGGATTCTATGTTAAGGACACGGTTGTCCCCAATCAGTTTTATGTTCATTCACAGCAGACGGGCGGCATCGGACTTGTGAGCTGTCTGATGAAGGTACTGGATATGCCGTTTAAGGAAGCTGTGCAGACTGCACTTGACGGTGAACAGGGCAGAGGTGATGGAAAGACAGGACATACATCAACACCACGATATGTTCAAACGAAAAACGTGCCGAACCCCGAACCCAAACCCGAATTTGAAATGCCCGAAAAGGGTGCTGATAACAGGAAAGCGTACAGCTATCTTACGAAAACACGATACATAAATCCCGAAGTTGTAAATGCTTTTATCCGTGCAGGAGTTCTCTTTCAGGACACAAAGGGCAATGCCGTTTTTCTTCATAGGGAGAACGGCAAGCTCTGCGGTGCGGAGATACACGGGACAGGCGGAAAGAGCTATACAGTGGGAAATTCAAAATATTCGGATTTTTCCGACCGAAAGGTTATTCCCACAGAGCCGTACATAGCGGAGCTTCTTGACCGAAAGCTGAAAAATGCGGACGTGAAATTTGCAGGGTATGTTTATGAGAAAAACGCAAATATTGTTGCCGACTGCAAGGACTGCGGATTCATAAGCAATGCTATCTCCGAAATATCCGAGAGCAATATTGACCGTGAAGCGATTGAAAGTGAGGTTCACTCAAAGCTGAAAAACTACAAGGGCGTTGCTCCCGGAACAACGGAAAGCTATTTTTCTTATGACAAAGGCAATCCGCAGAAAGCATTTGTGTTTGAAAGTTCAATCGACCTTATGAGCTTTATGTCACTGCACCTCGATGTGACCGACTGCAAGTTTGTCGCAATGGCAGGACTGAAACCGAATGTGGTGGAAAAGCTCCTTGAAAAGAATATGCCCGTAACTCTTTGTGTGGATAATGACACGGCAGGAGAGAAGTTCGCAGGGCGGTTTGGCTCACAGGTAAAGGTATTTACCGAGTGCAGACACTACGGCGTAAAGGATTTTAACGAGCTGCTTACAGTGAGAAAAACCGTTCCTTTTAAGGATAAGGTAAACGCTGTGAAAAGCTGGGCGAATAATGCCATTCAGAAAATAAACGAAACAACTATGAAAACAGCGGAGGTTGCAAGATGAATGATTTAACAACAGGTTTTACCGAAAATATCGTACCCGAAACCGCAGATGTTCCACCGGAACATTTTGAAAAGACATCCGAAAAGAAATCTAAAACCGATAAGCGTTTGGAAAAGCTGAACGCATTGAAGGACAAGTACGGCAAGGCGATTCTGGCACAGGAAACTGCTACAAAGAAAACGCAGGATATATCCGCACAGATTGAGAAAATCGAAAACGAGCTTCACGCAGAAGAGGCGGCTGAGCTTGATAAGGTTTGTGCCGTGAAAAATCTGTCATATCGGGAGATAGCAAAATTCCTTATGAAAATCCCCGAAGATATGACCTTGACCGATATTCGTATACTAAACACCATTTAAAACACGGGGAAGAAATCGCCTCAAAAAATTTGCGTGTATGATTTTTTGAGGCGAGAGATTCCCGTGTTTAATGAGTGTTTAGTATTAATATGCTTTCGTGAGGAGGGTAACAAGATGACCGAATATGTAAACAAGGACTACTACAACAGCATAAAGGGCAACTGTTCATATATCGACCTTAACGGACAGAACATTCACAGTGTAATGGAAAGGCTGAAAGCGGAGGGTATTATGTTTTCCGCAGCATACGGCGGTTACAGAAATACCGTTACCGTCAGCAAGGCAGATTCTCAGAGAGCCTTTGCCATTGCCGCAGAATACAAGCAAGCTCCTGTACAGAATACACAGCGTAAGCAGCGTATTATCGGCAATATCGAGTATTCAAAAATAAAGGACAGAAATTTTATCAATACCGACCCCGATACCGCTTTGCAGGTGGCAAATCTGCTTTCGGGAGATGCAAGCATACGCTTTTCGGGAAGAATACTTGAAAACTCTGCCACCATTACCGTAAGCGGAAGAAAAAATGCGGAAATGGTCAATCGTATGATTGATAATATCCGCAACGCAGACATCATAAACGAGCTTTACAAGGCAGGATATGAACGCCTTGCGGACACGAACGGTTTTGTAAATATCCGCAACAATGCAAGCGCCGAGGTTGTAGGCTTCCGCAGTATGGATATGGTCCGTGAAATGTTCGGTGATGCGAGCAACGAATTTTTTCACCCCACCGCATATCGTGTGGACAGTATTCCCGAAGCGGCCGAGCCTTTCTATATTTCCGAGGTTGACAGAGTGACTGCCGATGAGAGAAATGTGTATGTTGATGAAAATGCGGACGTTCCCTTATTTGACAGCAGGGAAAATGCAGAACAGTATGCAGAAGAAAAGGGGATTGACCTTACGGGTTTTGAGGAAATTATTCCCGATGTTCCGGTGGAACATATTGATGATACGGAGGATTTATCCCCCTCTGAACAGCTTAAAAAGAGGGTAAATGCAGAGCTTGAAGCGTATATTGCCGAGATTAAGTTCCGTCCGTTTGATGAGATAATCGAAGCTGCATACAGAGTAACCGTCTGCAAGCAGATAGGCGAATATATAACCAACGAAGAACCCGGCCTTACAGAAGCACAGCTTTCCGCACTTCTTTCAATGGATAATGTTCTTGATGAAATCTATCTTGAATGGGTGAAGAATGATTCCGCAGAAAGCTATGATGATGTGCTTATGGTTATGCAGGACAGGGCAGACCGAATTTTGCTTTCGCAGCAGAGGGAAAATGTTCCGGTGGAACATTTTGAGTCCGAAGTGCCAAAGGACGAGGTTGCCGAAGCTCTGAGCCTTGCTGAGAATAACCTGACATTTTCGGTTGTTACCATAAACAATGAGCTTGTATTTGCGGTAGGAGAATACATTGAAAAGGACGATATTCACGGCTTGGAGGAATATCAGGACTATATTGCAAAAAATCAGCCTGACGAGGTAAGAGCATACGTTGAATACTGTATGATAGGTAATTCGGAGCTTGAATCCGAAATGGCATATTCCAGTGATATTGACTTTATCAATGCAAATCTCAAGGCAGTAATGAACCATCCGCAGACAACGAATCTTGAAATAAACAGCTATGTTATTGCCACTCCCGATGAAATGCTTGAAAGCAGGCAGGCTGAAAAGCTGCTTGCCGAAGCAAAGGGGTATATAAATGATTTTCTTGAAAAAGAGTACGGCACTGAACCCTCGGAGGACATCTACAAGGACTTGGAAAATGTTCCGCTGGGATATACTTCCCTCGGAGATGATGCCGACCACGATTTCAGCGTTACCGCAAATCTCTTGGACTATTCAATCAGCTATACACTTGACGGAGTGGAGATTACAACAGAAAAATATGACAGCCTTGAGGAAATGACGGAAGTTGCTTTGACCTGCCTTGACTTTGATGATATGGTAACGGTAGGCAATGAAGCTCTTGAAAAAGCGGAGAGTGAAAAATTTCACCTTGTTATTCCCGAAATTGATGTTGATATTGATATGAGGGACATTGACAGCATTGCAGTTCAGACACCCGATGATGTGCTGATGTTCTATTACAGCAGCAATAACAAAACCATTGAGCGAGCTTGGCAGAGCGATGATAATTCCGATACTGCCGTTGATATTGACGATGTTGCAATTGATATTCGCAATGCGGTCGGAAACGGCTTTGCAGTGGAGGTTTACGAAACCGCAGAGGAAAGAAAAATGGCAGAAGATAATTCTGTTGAAATTCCCGAAAATCTTACCGCTATTGACGATGATACCGCCGTTATTATGTGGGAGCAGGGAATTACCGTTTACCATAGCGACACACCAATTCCTCCTATGGAAGAAAACGGGGAGAATGAACATAGCATTTTTGAAAATCTGTCCGATGATTTTTATGCGGACAAGGAAGATGTAAAGGCGTTCCGAATTGCCGATGACATTGCATCGGAAATCTGGGATATGAACCGTGTTTTCTCCAATGTTCCGAATGAGGTGGGACAGCCATATTATCTGTCCCTTGAATTTGGCGGTTATGATGAGTGGGAGGACTACAACAAAGGTCTGAACGAATATCAGAACACGCTGAAAGCACTTTACACGGGAAATTTCACAGCCGTTGAAGATTATCTGGAAAATGTTCGCAGTTCCGAAGATGTCAGCGAGGAAATGCAGGAACAGGCGGCTTCTCTCCTTGATGCGGTCAAGTCATTCAGAAACCTGTCGGGAATTGAGGACAGAGCCGAAAAGGAAAACGAACCCACATACAAGATTTATCAGCTGAAAAAGGGGGAGGAGTATCACAATCTCCGCTTTACACGCTGGGACGATATGCCGAGGTTTAATCTGTCCTTTGACAGGAAAAATTATGACGAGGTTTACGGCGGCAATATTGCCGATGTGACCAAATTCCCTTTTAAAGAGGGAATTCTTGAAGATATTTTCAAAAAGTTTAATACTGGCCGTCCCGAAGATTTTAAGGGACGCAGCCTGTCGGTCAGCGATGTTGTGGTTCTGGAGGATAAAGAGGGCAGTTCCGCACATTTCGTTGACACAGTTGGAATGGTAGATGTTACAGACATTTTCTTTGAATTGAAAAAGGAAACTATCGACCTTTCAAGGCTCACGGAGGTGGAGATTACCGAGGAATACGACCGCAGGGGGGATGAACCCGACAATTCCACGCACGTTAAGAATACCATACTTTTTACGGATTTGGATAAGTACGAAATCAGCAGATACAAGGATTTTACATACGATAACGGTGTAATGCCCGATAGTGATGAGGGATATACAACTGTAACATCTCAGGATATGCTTGATGAAATCAACGAGTATCTGGACAAGTCAAGAAAGGATTCAAGCATTTCTATTTCCGTCACCGATAACGAGGGCAATACCAAAAGGCTTAATGGCTTGCTTTTTGAATTTACTCTTGGAGATAGAAATGTTCCGGTGGAACATCTTGAAGAAAACGAAAAAATGCATCTTTACGGCAGGAGCATTGAAGAAGCAAGTGAGCTTGGCGAAAGAGATAAATATTTTGCCAATATGAAAGAAAACAAGAGATGTGAAGATGCTATTGTAACTGCTATTGCGGATAATTACAGAAACAGCAGGCTTGACACGGACGGAGTGCTTTCCGATGTGCTGAAAGAATTTGACTTTGAAAGAGTTGAGCTTGTTGTTGCGGCGAGATTATCCAGTCTTTCCTTTGACGGACGAATTGATAAATCCAACGTTGAATGGGCAAACGGTGTGCTTGCAGGTCTTTCAGAAAGCGAGAGAAAGAAGTTATGTGCGGATACGCACCTTAACTCACACCCTGGACTTATAAATCTTTTTGCAAACAAAATCATAGATGAGGAACGTGTGCTTTCACAGAAAGAACAGGCTACTGAGATAGAAGCAGAACCCTATGAGCCGAAGCTGGGGGACAAATTCCGTGACAATAGCGGCGAAGTCTGGGAGCTTACATCTCTTACGGGAGTGATGCCGTGGTACAATGACCAGTGTGCTATTACAAGCATAAGCGGAAATGTTTCCATTACAAAGAACGAGAATTATTCCAATCTGCTTGATACGGCAAAGTATCATCGTGTTGCAGATTCTCCCGAAGCTGTTAAGACAGCAGACTATTCCCCGAAAATCGGTGATTTGGTAGAGCTTGACGGACAGGTGTATTCTGTTGCCGATATTAACAGCGGCGTTATATCTCTTGCCGATACCGAAACTCTGCTCGGAGAAACAAGGCGAATGACCCTGAGCGAATTCTTTTCAAGCGGTTTTGAGGTTGTGGAAGCAAACGGAGAAGAAACAGTTTCCGCAGATGTTCCGGTGGAACATCTTGAAAAATCTCCCGAAAAGAAAAATGTTCCGGTGGAACATCATAGCACCAATGCAAACAATTTCGTTATTACAGATGAAAATCTCGGCGTTAAAACACCAAAAGCGAGATTTGCCGCAAATGCTGCCGCTATCAGAACTCTTAATGCCATTGAAGCGGAGAACAGAACTGCCACACCGATCGAACAAGCTATTTTGTCCGGTTACACAGGCTGGGGAGCAATTCCAAACGCATTTGACCCCGACAACAAGGACTGGAGCAACGAATATGCCGAGCTGAAAACTCTCCTTACAGATGAGGAATTTATTGATGCAAGGCGTTCAACGTTAAATGCACATTTTACTTCTCCGGTTATTATCAATGCGATTTATGAGGGACTTGCAAACTTCGGTTTTGAGCAGGGAAAAATCCTTGAACCTGCAATGGGTATCGGAAACTTTTTCGGTATGCTGCCCGAAGCTATGCGAGAAAGTGAGCTTCACGGCGTTGAGCTGGACGACATTACAGGCAGAATTGCAAGACAGCTTTATCCCGGTGCGGATATTCAGATAAAGGGATTTGAAAAGACCAAGTTTGAAAATGACAGCTTTGATGCTGTTGTGGGCAATGTTCCTTTCGGTGATTACAAGCTATCCGACAAGGACTATGATAAGCACAAATTCTATATTCACGATTATTTTGTCGCAAAATCCATTGACAAGGTGCGCCCCGGCGGTGTGGTTGCCGTTGTTACTTCAAAGGGAACAATGGATAAGGAAAATCCCGAAATGAGAAAGTACGTTGCACAGAGAGCAGAGCTTCTGGGTGCGATCCGTCTGCCTAACAATGCGTTTAAGGCTAATGCAGGAACAGAGGTAACATCGGATATTCTTTTCTTCCAAAAGCGTGAAAGAGCCATTGAAATAAATCCCGATGAAATTGAATGGCTTAACAAGGCTGAAACTGCCGAGGGATTCCGTGTAAACGGATATTTTGCAAATCACCCCGAAATGGTTCTGGGTACGATTACCGAAGCCAATCAGAAGTACGGTCCTACCGAAAATACACAGGTTATTCCCTTTGAGGGAGCAGACCTTAAACAGCAGCTGGCAGAAGCGGTGAAGAATATTCAAGGCGCATATACACCGAGAGCCGAAAAAGGCATAAAGAAAAAGGAAACGGAGGATATTATTCCTGCTCCTGCAAATTCAAGGGTATATAGCTATTATGCCGTGAATGGAAGTGTGTATTTCCGTGAGGACGGTGATACAATGGCCAAGGCAAATCTTAAAGGGGAAACCCTAAAAAGAGCTTTGGCAATGGTTGAACTCCGTGATACCGTTCGTGAGCTTCTGGATATGCAGCTTGATAATGCTGACAGTGCTTATGATACGGACATTTCCGAGTGCCGTGCAAAGCTGAATGAAAAGTATGATGCCTTTGTTGAACAATACGGACACTTCGATGACAAGAAGAATATCCGTGCATTTAAGGGCGATGACGGATACAATTTCCTTACCGCACTTGAAAGCAAAAACAAGGACACAGGTGAGTATGAAAAGGCGGATATTTTCTTCCACGATACCGTAAAGCCGAATAACGTTGTCACCCACGTTGAAACCGCAGAAGAAGCGCTTATTTTGTCCGTTGCGGAAAAAGCGAGAGTGGATTTTGAGTATATGACCGAGCTTTGCGGAATGAGCAAGGAAACCCTTATATCCGAGCTTGAGGGACAGATTTACCGACTGCCGCAGGCGGAAGAAAAGTATGTGACCGCAGACGAATATCTGACGGGAAATATTCGCACAAAGCTCCGTCAGCTTGAATTTGCTCCCGAAGGTATGGACGTGAGCAAGCACAGAGAAGCACTTGAAGCGGCTATGCCGAAGCGTGTTGAAGCAAAGGATATTTCCGTTAAGCTGGGCGCACACTGGGTAGCTCCCGAATATGTAACGCAGTTTATCAATCAGAAATTCTATCCGAGCTGGCGAAGCAGGGTAGAAGCACAGTACAGCCGAGCATCGGGCAAGTGGAAAATCGAGGGTGCAAGCCAGTCGGACAAGGGCAGCTATACTGCAATCCACGATTACGGAACAAAAAGGAAAAATGCCTATGCGATACTTGAGGGCATACTCAATCACGAGGATATGACCATAAAAGACCCGAAACTTGACGAACACGGCGAGCCGATTCGTGATTCAAGGGATAATATCGTCAAGGTGACAAATCACGAAGAAACAAAGGCGGTTCAGCTAATGGTGAAGAAAATCGAAAGCGAATGGGAAGATTGGATTTTCAAAGACCCCGACCGCAGAGAGAAACTTGTTGAGAAATACAACGAGGTGTTTAATTCCATTCGTCACAGAGAATATGACGGATCGCACCTTAATTTCGTGGGAATGAACTCCGATATTACCTTGAAAGAGCATCAAAAAAATGCTGTTGCAAGAGCATTATACGGCGGCAATACACTGCTTGCTCACTGCGTTGGCGCGGGGAAAAGTTATGAAATGGTAACAATAGCGATGGAGGGAAAGCGTTTGGGACTTCACAACAAATCCTTGTTTGCCGTTCCAAACTCACTTACCGAGCAGATGGGCAGAGATTTCAAGAAGCTTTATCCTGCTGCCAATGTCCTTGTAGCCACAAAAAAGGATTTTGAGCCTAAAAACCGCAAGATGTTATTTGCAAAGATAGCAACAGGCGAGTGGGATGCGGTAATTGTCGGACACAGCCAGTTTGACCGAATGGGACTTTCCGCAGAGCGTATGAACAGGTATCTGAAAGCGGAGATAGAGAGCCTGCGTTCGGAACTTGAAGAAGCCAAGAGTACGGACGGAGCAAAAAGTTTTTCGGTAAAGGAAATTGAAAGGACTATTACCCGATACGAAAAGCGTTTAACCGATGAGCAGAACAAGGTAGCAAAGGACGATTACATAGATTTCGAGCAGATGGGCTTTGACAAGATTTTCGTTGATGAGTGCCATATGTACAAGAATCTGGGTACTGCAACTAAAATGTCCAATGTTGCCGGAATTGGCACAACGGGAAGCGGCAAGGCTGCGGAGCTTCTGATGAAAACAAAGTACCTTGACGAGCTTACGGGCGGCAGAGGTTTGGTTTTTGCAAGCGGTACGCCAGTTTCTAATTCAATGACAGAGCTTTACACAATGATGCGATACTTGCAGACAGACCTTCTCAGAGAGTGCGGTATCAGCCATTTCGATGAGTGGGCGGCAGACTTCGGAACTGTAAAGACCGATTATGAGTTAAAGCCTGAATCTGACGGAAAGTATCAGCTTAAAACCCGATTTGCACAGTTTAACAACCTTCCCGAACTTATGGGAATGTTCAAGGAAGCGGCCGACATAAGGACAGCGGATACTCTTGACCTTGAAAAGCCGGATGCACACGTTCACGAGGTTGTGGCACAGCCTTCCAAAATTCAGAAGCGTTTGATAAAGGCATTGTCAAAGAGAGCATCGAAGATTCGTGACGGCGCTGTTGACCCAAAAGATGATAATATGCTTTGTATCACCAATGACGGAAGAAAAATCGGACTTGACCAAAGACTTATGCAGTCAGGCTGTGAGGACAATCCCGATTCAAAGGTTAATATGTGTGTAAGAAACGTATTCGACATCTACACTAAAAATACGGATAAGAAAAGCACACAGATGATTTTCTGCGATATGTCCACTCCGAAACAGGCGAATCGACAGGACAGATTTGAAATTTATCGTCCCGACAGCAAGGTTGGTTTTGAGTGTATCCGCAGAAAAGTAGGTTTAGGCAAACCCGGAAACAAGAGCTATCTCGGCACATTTGACGATTTGAAAAAGTATGTTGAAAAGAACACAGCCGATATAGTGGATAAGCTGCAAGATGGTGATATTGCCGTATTCCGTGTTCCGAGCGAGGACGGAAAGAGCATTGAATCGAGAGCTGCCCTTTATATGGGAGGAAAGTTCTCCGAAGCAAATTCGGAGGAGCTGCTTGAACAGATTTTTATGTCACCTATTGAGGATATGCCGCCCAAGACATTCAATGTCTATGACGATATTCGGGATAAGCTCATCGCAAAGGGTGTTCCCGAAAAAGAAATTGCTTTTATACACGATTATGATACCGCTGAAAAGAAGCAGGAGCTTTTCAATCAGATGAACAGCGGCGATGTTCGTATTCTCCTCGGTTCTACGCAGAAATGCGGTGCAGGAATGAACGCACAGGAACGTATGATAGCACTTCATCATCTTGATGCTCCATTGCGTCCAAGTGATATGGAGCAGCGGAACGGTCGTATCGAGCGGCAGGGCAACAGCAATCCCGAAGTCGATATATTTCGCTATGTTACCGATAAATCCTTTGATGCGTACCTCTATCAGATTTTGGAGAACAAGCAGAGGTTTATTTCACAGGTAATGACAAGCAAAACCCCCGAAAGAGTATGTTCCGATGTGGACGAACAGGCTCTTGACTATGCGGAAGTAAAGGCACTTTGCGCCGGAAATCCTTTGATTAAGAAGGAAATGGAACTGCAAGCGGCAATTAAGGACTTGAAGTCGGAAAAGGCGAGATTTAACGAGAACCTCTATGAGCTGCAGGACAATATCCGTGTGAAATATCCTGCGGAAATCAAGAATAACGAGCTTGTTATAAAGCACTATACCGCAGATTTGCAGACAGCAACATCCGCACCAAAGGCTGTTGACGAGGAGGGCAAGGAAGCATACCCACTCAGAATGGGTGAAAAGGTGTATAATACCCGAAAGGAAGCAGGAACGGCTTTTAAAGAAGCAATTTTGAAGAACCTAAGTGCTGTTATGACGGGACGAGAGGTTGCTCTGGGTGAGTATCGTGGCTTGAAACTTTCGGTAACGTACAATGATTTCAGAAAAATTCCACAGGCTTGCTTGCAGGGCGAGAAGTGTCACTATTGCGACCTTAATATCGAAACCGACACAGGCAATATGATTCGTCTTGACAATGTGATAGGAAACCTTGCAAAAACCATTGAAGACCTTTCTGCCAAGAATGACATTAAAAAGCGTGACCTTGAGCAGATGAAGATTGATGTGGAAAAGCCTTTTGCAAAGGAGCAGGAGCTTCGTGACCTTGAAGCGGAGCTGGAAGATGTTCATACAAAGCTGACGCAGTTCGAGCTTACGGACGATTCCGCACAGAAGGATATGTTCGAGCGTTTCGCTGACAGCTTCCCCGAAGTAATGACAGGGGATAAGGAGTATGTCAGATATGAATCGAACAGTGTAGCTTCAATGCCGCTTCACGTTGAGATGCAGGGAAGTATTCTTACCGTAGCACAGACCTATGGGCAGAACGGTGATTTGATGTATGACCCACGCATTGATTTCAAAGTGGATTATGAAAACCGCAAGGTAATTCCCATAAGCTATGAGAACAGCGGCTTGGGAGTATATCAGGAGTACAACATTGATGACGGAAAACCCGAAACTATGCAGGGCATCAACAGTATTCTTACCTTTGTTGATGACTGGATGGGCGAGATTGATTCGGGCGGATTTTCTGCTCAGAGCAGAGATGATGAATCTGTGCAGGATAGAAATAATGTCAGCAGATAACAATTGAATATACTTACATAAGCAGTCATAATCTGAATGGTTATGGCTGTTTTTGTCAAGAAACAAAGAAAATTTTCAAAAAACGCCCACTTTACGATATATCGAAAACATTTTGCTTTGAAATTAGTTACAATGGAATAGGCACGATATATCGCAAAAAGGAGGGCGTACAAATGAACGCTAAAGATGCAGTTGCCATAAGAATCAGAGAACTTTGCAAGGAGAAAAACATCACCGTAAATGCTCTTTCGTACAAGTCGGGAGTTACTGCTTCCACTATATACAGTATGCTGAACGGAAAGAGCCAAAATCCCGGTGTAGTTTCCATAGAAAAACTATGTGTGGGATTTGAAATTCCGTTTAAAGTATTTTTTAGTGGAAGCGTATTCGATGAAATGGAACAAGAATCGGAATATGCACTTCACATATGAAGTTCCAAAACCTAATTACATAATGCTGTCAACGAGAATGGATTATGCAGCTATGGGTAATAACGAATAAGATTGGTAATGCAGAATAGTAGCGGAAAACTGTGTATTCATATTGAGTACACAGTTTTTTTACTTTTGCCTTGGAAAATGCCTTGTCTTTCCCAAAAAATTGGGAAAGACGTTGTTGCCATAAGTACCGTGAAAATTATATAATTATATGTGAAAGAGGACAGCGTTTATGAACAATAAAGTGCAGCTCCCTATTGTTTTGAAATTTATTATGGATAAATCATCGGAAAACAATCCTGTGAGAAAGGCTGATATAATGGAATATCTCAATACAAGGGGAGTTGCACCAAGTAAAAATACTCTTACTGAAATTTTGAAAACTATAACCGATGCAGGATTTGATCTTATAACCGTGACAAAGAACAGACATAAATGCTATTACATTCCGTGTGAGAATTTCGATATGACCGAAGCAAGGCTGATTACCGATGCGGTTGTATCCGCTTCTTTTATTACACATAAAAAAACCGAGGAATTGCTATCCAAGATATTAAAGCTGACCGATAGAGAAATGGAAGTGCATTATATGACCAATATAGTAAAATCAAACAGGCAAAAGCATTCAAACAGCAGTACATATTACACGATAGATGTTATCCAAGAAGCATTGATAAGAGAGAAGCAAATACGATTTCGCTATTTCGATCTTGACGAGAACAAACGTAGGGTTTATAGGCACAACAACAAAATCTATGAAGTCTGCCCGATAACAATGATGAATGACAGGAACAATTACTACCTGATAGCATACGACCCGAAAACAAGAGACGGAAAAGAGAGAACATTTCGGCTTGACCGAATTGAAAATGCTGCTTTAAGCAGTAGGGAAATATGTAAAATACCTTTTGATATTGAAAATTGCATAGTGCGATACAAATCTTCGGTGTTCAGTATGTACGGCGGTAGGGTTGTGATGGCAGAATTTGAGTTTGACTTCAAGACAATGAACATCATTTATGACCAGTATGGAGAGAATATTAGGATAAAAAAGCTGGGCGAAGATAGATATTATGCCAAGCTTCCGATTGAGGATAGTCCGACCTTCTGGGGGTGGCTGTTTATGCTGGGAGAACGTATAAGAATTTTGTCACCGAAATTTCTTATAGAGAGATATGATTATCTGCTTAAAAGCCTTAGAGATTATAATGAATTGAGTTTATAAGTAGATTTGGCTATAATCAACAAAAAAAACGCCAAAATTTCTACATTAAATTTTCTCGATTTCTTATATTGCGATATAAAAAAAATTCTCCTTAAAATCGAATGTTTGAAAATTCAAGGGTCTGAAAACCCCGTAAATACGTTGTCATTTCTTATATTGCGATATAATGGACAAATAAAACAATGTCTGATATTATAATTAAAAGGGCTATAAAATACTATAACGTACCGTATAGTTAAAAAAATTATCAGAAAGGAGGAAATAAGTTTGAATAATGATGAAAAGTTAAATCCGAACTACCCCCAAGCCTTTAACAGTAGTGATTTGAGAGTATCTTGTAAGCCTGATGATAATATAAACGATGCTTTGATGCGTTTTATCAAGGAGAACGGAATGACGATAGCAGAATTCTCAAAGAAATCGGGTATTACTGAACCATCATTATCTCTGTATAAAAACAAGAAAGCTATTCCAACCCTTGAAACCATAGTAATTGCCTGCATTGTGACAAAAGCTAATATCTTTCAGTCGTTATATCTTATTACTTTAGGTGGATATAACGTGGTAGGAGCTGATTACTGCAAAGTATATTTCTTGCTTATAATAATGAGCAGATTTTTGGGATTGGACATAAGAACTGCAAATAGCATTTTGGAAAATATGGATATGAAGCCATTATGCAAAAATAAACCGGAAAAAAACGAAACAACTGCGAAGGGTGATAAGAATGAAAAATAGAGCTACATACAAAATAATCGTAGAGCGTGTATTTCCCGAAAAGGGCAAAACCCTTGAAGAATTATATCTCGACTATATGGCAGAAAAGATAGCTGAACTGGTCAGAGAGATGCAAAAGGAAGCAGAACCCATAACAAATACAGTATGAGTGAAATTTGCACTTGACATTACCGCTTTAATGTGGTAAAATCAAATTACAAATATCACTCGCTGTACCATAATGAAAGGAATTTGATTATGGAACAGAGATTATTAAAAGCCGCTTGTTATTGCAGATTATCGGAAGATGATCTGAACGATGGCACAAGTATTTCGATTGAAACGCAGAAAACCATAGCAACGCAGTATTGTAAGGCAAATCAGATACCAATTGTTGACTTTTACTGTGATGACGGTTACACAGGAACTAACTTTGTTGAGGTAAGATAACGTAACCTTTTTTGCAGAGGGCGTTATCTTACCTCTTTTTGATGTATGTTAGATAGCATAACTCTTTACGTCGGCTCCTATCTGTCTGAAATAGGAGATACTTTCGGTAGGCTTGTCGCCTGTATCAACTCTGCCGACAAAGCTATAAAAGATTTCGATTTTGCGGGTGTTCGTTTCCTTATCCAGTTCGTGAATAAGAATACGGTCAATAAATTCATGGACGTTTTCGTAGGTCAGTTCTTCAATCGCTGTGTATCTGCGTACCAGTGCGACAAACCTTTTCACGTCCGCGCTGCGCTCGGTGGCGTTGTCGATTTCCTGTGACAGCTCCGCAATCCTCCGGGTCAGCGTCTTTTTTTCTTCATCATAGCCGGAAGTCAGAAAAGCAAATTGTTCATCTGAAAGTTTCCCTAAAGCGTTGTCCTCGTAGAGCTTGCGGAATAAGATGTTCAGCTCGTTAATACGGTTCTGCGCCTTGTCAAGCTCTTTCCGCTGCTGTGTCAGCGTCTTTTGTACTGCCTTTGCGCTGCACTCGTTGGCGGTTTCGATAAACTCCTGTTCATGCTCTTTCACATAAGACGTTACTCGCTGCAAGTCTGCAAGGACAAGTTCTTTCAATACGCTTTTGCGGATATAATGCGTAGTGCAGAGCATATCATTTCTTGCCCGGTTGCGGTAGTTGCCGCAAGTGTAGGCGTGTTTCCGTTCAAGCGTCCCGGCTCCGCGTACTGCATACATTTTGTAGCCGCAGTCCCCGCAAAAGAGCAGCCCGGAAAACAGGTCAATTTCATCAACCTTTGTCGGGCGTTGCCGGGTGGCAATCCGCTTCTGTGCAAGTTCAAAGGTTTCTTCATCAATCAAAGGTTCGTGAGTGTTGGGGAAGAAATACCTTTTTTCCTCCGGGTTCTTTTTCGTCTTTTTCGACTTATAAGATACCTTGTAGGTTTTCCCGGTTATGGTATGCCCTAAATATTCTTTCCTTGTCAGAATGTCGTACAGCGTCTTATCCGGCCAGTTGTACCATGCGTTGAGCTGTGGGCGGGGGTGGCGTTTGCTCCCTGTCCTGCGGTAGCGCAGTTCCCCGACGGTCAGTATTTCATTGTCCCGCAGCCAGTTCTGGATTTCACACATACGGTCGCCCCGTACATACATTGCAAAAATCTGTTTTACGACGTGCGCCGTTTCCGGGTCGGGTATCAGATGATTGCGGTTATCCGGGTCGATAAGGTAGCCGTAAGGAGCTTCGCCGTTGACGCGCTCGCCTTTCTGCGCCTTTGCCTGTTTGACAGCCCGGATTTTCTTTGAGGTGTCGCGGGCGTAAAACTCGTTGAACCAGTTCC
>ERZ826016.319-NODE-319-length-60986-cov-6.008042_pt1 | contig 60986 bp, 39 predicted proteins | sample MGYA00519872_ERZ826016 | MGnify/ENA primary metagenome ERZ826016 (study PRJEB31778, sample SAMEA3449218) | human gut metagenome | biome: human gut; feature: human-associated habitat; material: faeces | place: United Kingdom | collected 2010/2012 ... | reverse complement strand
TTCCACGCTCGGCAAGCCCTTCAAATGTCTTATGAATCAAGATTCTTTGGTTACGACATACACATAAGGGAGTGGAATCAACGAAACTGATGCCGGTACAAGTTCCCAGCAGTACTCTTTTGATGAATATGGTCATGGGAAGCAATACTTCCTTCTCCAGTTCCACAAAACGGTTATAAGAAACCTGACGAGGAAAAAGGTGTTTCAGATGTTTACAGACATACTCCTTGTAGTAATGCTTGAAACAACGGAAACCACCGGAGTGAAACAGGATTAGAATAACCATAATCTCTGCATCACTCATACGGTTGGGTTTGTTACGATGCATGGTCTTCATATCCTTAATCATATATTTTTCCTGTTGCAATGTAAATTCCTTGCAAAAATCATCGGCCATACAATAAATCTCTGTAACTTTAGACTCTGGAAACATAGTGGTAATCGTTTAAATGTTATAATTCAGCACTATAAATTTAATACTTTTATCGCTATGTTTCTAATTATAAGTGAAATATATTTATTCTTATTTTGAATTCACGTTATGTTATGTATGCTTAAGTGATAGTTATTAAACAACTCGTAACAATGCGCACTTTTTATGATATATTAGGGATATCACGTTCTGCTACACAGCAAGAAATATTAGTAGCATATAGGAAACGTTGTCTTGAAACTCATCCAGATAAAGGTGGAGATGGAAGAGACTTCATGAATGTAAGGAAAGGTTATGAAATATTATCAAATCCAGAAAAAAGGAAAGCTTATGACCAATGGGTTCTAAAAAAAGAGAAAGATGAATTAGAGAGAAAGATTAAAGAGCAAAGAGTTCAAAATGAAGAATATTCACATAAAAATGCCTCAGGTAATAACAGCACACGTCATTATACCTCAGATAATAAGGTAAATTCAGAAAAAAAGGACGATTCAAGCATTTTAATTATTGGCGTTGTAATTATTCTACTTTCACTCACTATCTATTTTATTAATAGTAACAGTAATATTCCCGACAAGCCTTTACAATATAAAAATCAAGATGTTACAATTACTAGTGATAAAATTGTAATTAAAGATATAAAATGGCTTTATAATGAATTGTCTAAATACTCAGATATAGGTTCATATAGTCAGTTCAAAGAGGAACTTAAAGATTCAATTATGGCAGGTTATTATTATCGTGACGCAAGTATCAGAGGTATAGAAGTAGGTAATTTTGAAGATTTTAATAAGATGTTAATGAAGGAGAATATTATTAGCAAGCCATATCAGAAAAAAAAACTATAACTTGCCGGCGTTTAGCAGTATGACCTATACTATAATTTGCTTTTTACTTTTTAAATATGATTTGATCGTTATATTTAAGAGATAGAAAATAAATACATAAAGCATTGCATATTTAAAATTCAAAATTACCTTTGTTGAATAAAATACTTTCTTAATATATGAAAATGTTTCAGAAAATAGCTATGATCTGCATTTTAGTTAATGGATTAGTGTATTCTTCATTATATGCTCAAAACTTATCTTTTTATGATCTTAGCTCCCGAAATGGCTTGTCGCATAATACTATAACTTCCCATTTATCAAGATTTTCGCGGATTCATGTGGCTTGCTACCTTGGATGGGCTGAATTTATATAATGGTATGGATATAATAGTTTATAAATATGAGAAAGATAACCCCAACAGCTTACCGAACAACGTTATTAAACAAATAACGGGAGACCATCAAGGAAACATATTCTGTCATACAGAAAAAGGTCTTTTGAAATTAAACATTTATACCCAACAGTTTTCTACAATAACAAGTGAATCCATTTCGGACATCTATTTCAATGATTCTCTATATTTTGTAAAAGGAAACAGTATATATGTATATCAGAATGAAAGAAATGAAGAAACTCGTTGGCAGAATTAAAATAGCGCATATTTAACTCTGCCAATAGGCTTTTCATTTTTGTGATTAATATATTGGAGGATTGTAAGTGCGCTAATCTTCCCGACAATCCGGGTAAACAATCCGTCTGTATCTTTCGCATAATTCCTCATAATCATAAACTGGTCACACAATTGCGAGAATAGGGTTTCAATTCTTTTTCTCGCTTTGGCAAAAGCTGGGAATGTTGGCTTCCATTCTTTTTGATTACATCTGTATGGTACCTCCAATCTGATATTGGCAGTTTCAAACAGGTCCAATTGCACTTGGGCACTTATATATCCTCTGTCCCCTATGACTGTACAATTACTATAGTCCACTTTCACATCCTTCAGGTAATGAATGTCATGCACACTTGCTTTAGTGAGGTCAAAGGAATGGATGACACCACTTAACCCGCAGACTGCATGGAGTTTATACCCATAATAATACATACTTTGTGATGCGCAGTATCCTACTCCGGGTGCTTTCCTAAAATCCTTCTTTTCCATACTGCAACGTTTGGAACGGGCAATACGACATACATCTATCGGCTTCGAATCAATACAGAAATAGTCTTCACCACCATCCATTTCAGAAACCATTCTTTCTCGGATTGCATTACATAGGGAAGAAGTTATTTTACGCCTGTTATTGTATTGTCGGCGGGAAATAAGGTTGGGTATTTCAACCCTATATTCCTGTAGCTTTGCAAACAACAGCGACTCACTGTCAATGCCAACAGCCTCTGATGCCATGTTCAAAGCCACTACTTCAAGGTCTGAGAATTTAGGAACGACTCCTCGTCTTGGTACATTCCCGGATTCATTGACTAAGTTGCCGGCAATTTGCTTGCATATGTTCAGTAATTTTGCGAATATTGCATATAAGTTGTGCATATGATATTTGTCTGTTAAAAGTTTGGTCACCTTTAATTTATTAAATATCAATAATATGCACAACTTTTTAAACATAAATCTTTTATAATTTAATTCCGCCAACAGGTAGCAAGAATTATTCTATGTACTTTCCTCTCTGATATATTTTTGGGGTAATATATCAGAGGGGATTTTTTATAAACCTCTCCGTTGTAGAATAATCGATTGCCGAAGGATAAAAATGTGCAGAAAACATGTGGAATAATTGTTTAAAGCTCTTCCATAAAGACGTTCTGAGTTAGTTAGACTATTTTTTTAACCGATTTGAGTATATTTTTCACCTTAAAAATCAAGATAATCCCCTTCTTTGCATAGTAAGGTGAAAGACAAAATCTTATAGAGAAACTTTGAATCTTTATTTATTAACTCCAAATGTATTAACATGAAAAACAAACTGCATTTTGACTTTAGAAAGTTATGTTTTGTATTGGCATTAATATTGACACAATGTTTGTATGCACAAAACAAGACGATTACAGGAACGGTGACTGACTCGACGCAAGAGCCGTTGATTGGTGTGAATGTTACTGTGAAGGGTAATTCAAGCGTAGGAACAATTACCGATATGGATGGTAAATATACCTTGCCTGTTCCCTCCGGAAAAATCACTCTTGTGTTTTCTTATATAGGATATATGGCACAAGAAATTGTGGTAGGTTCACAGAGTACGATTGATGTAGTACTGTTGGATGATTCCCAGGCTTTGGAAGAAGTGGTAGTAGTAGGTTACGGAACAATGAAAAAGTCCGATTTAACCGGTTCCGTATCTTCCATTAGTAGCGACCGATTTAAGGTGGGTACTGACTTGAGTCCTCAGCAGTTGATGCAGGGCGCCTTTTCTGGTGTAAATATCAGCCAGAATAGTGGTAAACCTGGTGGTTCTAATACAATCCGTGTCCGTGGAGGTACATCCATCTCCGCTTCCAATGACCCATTATATGTAATTGATGGCGTACCTATTAATAGCTCTGCCGGTGTAAGTTCTAGTCATATTGCTTCCAATGGTAGTAATACGGACTTCTTCGATCAGGAGTCGGTGAATCCCCTAGCTTCTATTAACCCTAATGACATTGAATCCATCAATATCCTGAAAGATGCTTCTGCTACTGCCATTTATGGTTCCCGTGGTGCTAATGGGGTTATTATGATTACTACCAAGAAAGGAAAGAAAGGAGTGAAGCAATTGGACTATAGCTATAGTTTAGGTATTTCTAATGTGAGCAATAAGCTGGATGTATTGACGGGTGATGAATATCGTAAGGCAGTGAATGATTTAGGACTGACATTGGATGATAAAGGTGATAATGCAGACTGGCAAGACCGTATTTTTCGTACTGCAATCTCTCAGAACCATTACCTTTCTTTCATGAGTGGGGGTGAGGATACAAACTACCGCGCATCTTTGGGGTATAGCGATCAGGAAGGAGTCATGTTAGGTTCCGGTATGACTAGTGCCAATGCCCGTATGAATATTAATCATACGGCACTGGATGGCAAACTAAAATTGAGCATGAACTTGAACTATGGTGAAACAAATGCCGATCAGGCACCGGTATCCAATACGGTTGGTAGTGAAATGGGAAGTAGCATGCTATACGAAGCTTATGTTTTTAATCCAACTTATCCGGTCTATAATGATGAAGGTGATTTCTATGATGTACCTCCTTATCGTGTTAACCCGGTGTCTTTCGCATCGGAGATTTTGGACGAACGTAAGAACAGGAAGTTTTTGGGTAATCTGACCGCAGACTGGAATTTCTACAAACCTTTCACGTTTCAGGTGAATTTGGGTTACACTTATAATTCGATTGAGCGTAATTCCTATATATCCAAAAGCAATCTGCTTGGTAATGGTAATGGTGGCTACGTCAGTGTACAAAAGTTGCAAGACTATTCTAGATTGTTGGAAACTATCCTGAAATATAATCAGAAGTTTGGCAAACACTCTATTGATGCCATGTTGGGTTACTCTTACCAATATTTCTATGATGAAGGTAACCATACCCGTGCCTATGGCTTTTTGTCTGATACATTCAAATGGTATAGCCTTGCTGCGGCAAAGACAGTGGAGAGCATAAGCAGTTTTGCTGAAAGTAACACACTTATATCTATGTATGGCCGTATAAACTATAATTATGGAGATAAATACCTGTTTACTGCTACTGTACGTCGTGATGGTTCCAGCCGTTTTGGTGCCGACCACAAGTGGGGTGTTTTTCCTTCGGCTGCAGCTTCCTGGAGAATTTCTCAAGAAGAATTCTATCATAGCGATATTCTTACCGACCTGAAACTGCGTGTCAGCTATGGTATCACAGGTAATCAGGAAATAGGCAACTATAATTCCCTGAATACGCTGGGAGCCAGCACTAACGGATATTTGGTAGGCGGTGAAAAAGTGACCATTGTGTTGCCGCAACAATATTCCAATCCGGATATAAAGTGGGAACAGACTGCACAGACGGATATAGGTTTGGATTTCGGACTTTTCAACGGAAGAATTCATGGTAGTATTGATTATTACTATAAGAAAACCACCGATTTGCTGCTTTCCGTAGCTGTTCCTTCTCCGTCTTTGATTACTTCGCAGATTGCTAATGTAGGTTCTGTAAAGAATCAGGGTATTGAAATTGATTTGGGATTCGATGTGTTGCGTACAAAGGATTTCTCATGGGATATAAATCTGAACTTCAGTCGTAATAAGAATGAGTTGATAAGTCTGTCGAATGATAAGTGGACCGGTGAAAATATGAAGGTGGCTCCTTGTCAGGGGCAGGGTCTTTCCGGTTCTTATGCCCAGTTGGTTATGCCGGGACAACCTTTGGGAACCTTTTATGGAAAGAAGTTTATTGGCATCAAGGATGGAAAAGAACAATTTGCCAATGATGGTGAGTCTGAAATCATCGGTTGTGCACAGCCCGACTTTACATACGGCATCTCTACCACTTTGCGCTATAAAAACTGGAGTTTGAGCATGAATCTGCGCGGTAGTGTAGGCAATGATGTATATAACTGTACGGCGAATAATCTTGCTTATCTGAATAACCTGCCGGGTAGAAATGTGTTGAAAGAAGCTGTGACCGCTGGTGTGAACCGTGAAGAAGCCAAGGTGTTCTCTTCCAGATTTATAGAAGATGGTTCGTTCCTGCGTATGGATAATCTTTCTTTGGGTTATGATTTCAGTTTCAAACCGTTGCGTATTACCCATGCACGTGTATTTGTCTCCGGTCAGAATCTGTTCACCATCACCGGATATTCTGGTCTGGACCCTGAAGTAAACTCCGAAGTTTCAAGAACTGGCGTAGCTCCGATGGGTGTCGACTATCTGAGTTATCCAAAAGCACGTACTTTCACAATGGGTATCAACGTTTCATTTTAACCTTAATTTATTATCAGAAGATGAAAACAAAAAGAATATTTAAAAGCATAGTTGCTTGTGGCGTCGGAATCAGTATGTTGTCCGGTTGCCTTAATTTGGATGAAGAGTTATATGGCAGACTTTCTCCTGAGACCTATTATCAGACAGAAGAAGAGGCTCTCTCTTCTGTAGTCGGTGTATATCAATATTTGGCATATATGTCCAGAGCTGGCGGTGATGGCTGGCGAATAGGAGAGTTTGGTACAGATGAGTTTTTCTGTCCGGGGCGTGCCAGTGGTGGTTGGTATGACGAAAGCAATATGCAGATAATGGCGCATAAGATAACACCGGATAATGCCCGTCTTGAAACCTGCTGGGGAACCTATTTGTTTCCGGGAATCGGCGCTGCCAATGCTGTGATAGCCAGCATGGAAGCCTCTCCCATGAAAGATGACTTGAAAGCCCTGATTGCAGAGACACGGGCTCTTCGTGCCTACGGATATTATTACGCGATGGATTATTTCGGAAATGTTCCTCTTTTCACAGAAGCTAAAGTGGATGCGAATGATTTGCCGAAAACTGCATCCAGAAAGGAAGTTTATGAATTCGTGGTAAAAGAGTTTACAGAGGCGGCTGCGGAGTTGCCTTCCATTAAAGAAGTGAATCGTACTGCTTATTATCCTCGTTTGACAAAAGAGGCGGTATATACAGCGTTGGCTTCCGTCTACCTGAATGCTGAGGTGTATGCCGGCGAGGCTCATTGGGCTGATGTGGTGACGATGTGTGATCATGTTATCGGAACCAATGCCTATTCACTGGAAAATAAAGTGGGAGACTGTTTCCTTGCCACCAACGAAGCAAACTCGACGGAAGTCATTTCTTCCTTTGCAGTAGACCCGTCGAAAGGTGTGGATGGAAATGAGTTTATACTTTATACTCAGCATGCTCTCGACCAGAAAAAGTATAACTTATCTTTTGCTCCGGCCAATGGATATTGCTTCACTGATGATGCCTTGAAGAGATATGAAGAAGGTGATGAACGTCTGGAACTTCTGGAATATGGTCCTCAGTATTATCAGGATGGAGTGACTCCGCTATGTGATGATAAAGGTACTCAACTCGTACTGACAACTATCAAGGATATGGTTGCCGCACAGGATAATGAAGGCTACAGGGTATTGAAGTATTCACCGATAGGTGTGGCATGGTCCGGCAGTAAAGCGGATAATGATTATATTTTGGAACGCTATTCCAATGTTCTTCTTATGAAGGCTGAGGCTTTGTTCAGGCAAGGAATACAGTTGGACGAAGCACTCGAATTGGTCAATCAGGTGCGTCGGCGTAGCGGAGTGGCCGATTGGGATGAACTGACCCTGAAAAAGATAGAAGAAGAACGCGCCCGTGAATTCATTTGGGAGAATCAACGTCGCCGTGATATGATTCGTTTTGGATCTTACTTCACAGATACTTGGTTTTATAAAACCGGTGTAACAGAAGAGTGGAGAGGAATTTATCCAATACCTGCCATTCAGTTGAATAATAATCCTAATTTGAAACAAAATCCGAATTATTAATATATGTTTTTAGTATGATAAAAACTATCATTCTTTGCGTGTTAGGGCTGGTCACTTCGGTGGCTGCCCTTTCTCAGCATTTATCCGGCTACGAGCTGGAGAGAGAGATGCCGGTTTTTTTGGACCAGCTAAAGCAAGAGTTGACGTACCCTATGGCTTGGGGAAACAGTCCGGTCAAGAACTTTAAGAAATGGCGTAAGAAGGCGCGTAATGCAGTGCTGGATGCCATGTTGGCCCCGCCTCCTTATACTACTGATTATAAATTGGAGGTAGTTGCGGAAGAACAACGGGATGGGTATAAAGCAAGGAAACTGCGTTTCAACCTGACGGGCTATTCGCGTGTGAATGCCTATATGCTGGTTCCTGACGGCGAAGGACCATTTCCGGCAGTTGTACTTCTTCATGACCACGGAGGTCATTATACAATTGGTAAAGAGAAAATGATCCGTCCCTTCGGTGTGTCTTCTGAGGTGTTAGCTGATGCTGATGCATGGGCTAAACAATGCTATGGTGGGCAATATGTAGGCGATTATCTGGCGATTCATGGTTATGTGGTTATCTCTATTGATGCCATATTCTGGGGCGAACGCGGGCGTAAAGAAGGGATTGACGGTGACAGTCATATGGCTGTAGCGGGTAACTTTATGATGTTGGGACGTAGTTGGAGTGCTTTTATGAACTATGAAGACATGTATACCACTGATTTCCTGGCGACATTGCCGGAAGTTGACCCTGAACGCATCGGTTGTATGGGCTTCTCCATGGGAGCTTACCGTGCCTGGATGCTTTCGGCGCTGACAGATAAAGTAAAGGCAGGTGCAGCAGTTTGCTGGATGGTGACTACGGATTGCCAGTTCTCGTGGGAGTATGGACGCGAAAGAGGAGGCTTTGCCAATATGTTGCCGGGTATCAGACGTTATCTGGATTATCCGCATATCGCTTCCATAGCTTGTCCCAAGCCCATGTTTTTCCTGAATGGCGAGCATGATAAATTGTTTCCTCCGGTGGGTGTCAATGCGGCTTTTGCCGAAATGAGGAAGGTATGGGAAAGCCGTTCGGCAGGTGATAAACTTGTTACTGAGTTATGGGATATGCCGCATGACTGCGGGATAAAGGTGCAGGAAGCTGTTTTGTCATTCTTGAATAAAAGTCTGTAGATCAAAGGCTGGTAGCAAAGGTGTCTTGCCGCAGCCTTGGCAACATTTAGCCCCTTCTTTGGCAAGGTTTTGCCAGAGAAGGAGCAAAATGCATTCGATATCTTTCCGTTAATCCATGTTCGGCTTCCGGCTTTCTTTGTACTCAGTTGGGGTAATGCCATATTGTTGCTTAAAGCATTTACTGAAATAGTGAGAATCATTAAGCCCCACCATGTAAGCTATCTGAGCCATGCTGTATTCATCAGTTTCTATCAGTTGGGCGGCACGTTTCATACGTATTTCTTTTAGGAACTCAACGGGCGATAATCCGGTCAGTGTTTTCAGCTTTTTAAAGAATACGGAGCGGCTCATATTTACTTCATTAGCAATATCCTCAACCATGAGGTTGCCGTTATCTAGATGCTTTTCTATGGTTTTCATTACTTTATCCATAAATTTCCGGTCGTTTGGGGAGAGGGCAGGAGATGCTTCCTTTCCTTCGCCCGGCTGTTGCTCGATGGATGTGGGTAACAGGCTGGCACAGAACAATGCCTGCAACTTCTTGCGCTGGTCAATCAGATTGAAAATCCGTGCTTTCAGGTAAGCTGCGCTGAATGGTTTTGTAATATAATCATCCGCCCCTGATTCTAGACCCTCTATTCTGCTCTCAATGGTCGACTTGGCTGTAAGCATTACGATAGGAATATGGCTGGTGCTCATGTCTTCGCGAAGCTCACGCACCATCTCAATGCCGTCTTTCTCGGGCATCATCACGTCGCTGATAATAATATCCGGAAGGTATTTCTTACTCTTTTCCAATCCGATAATTCCATTTTCGGCTTCTATCACATTGAAATGCTGGATGAAGATGGTCTTGATGAAGAAGCGCAGTTCTTGATTATCTTCTACAATTAGGATGGTCTCCTTTTCATTATTTAGTTTCTCTCCTTCGCTTTCGGCAAGGGAGGTTAGTGAGGCATTCATGTATCCCGGAGCAACATCAGTTATGGTGTAATCAGTCAGGATGAACTCAACAGTTTCGTCGAAATGCTCCTTGCCTTTGGGGAGTTTTACCGTAAAGCAACTTCCTTCACCGGGCTTACTATGGATATTTATCGTTCCGTGATGCATATCAATCAGCTCTTTTACGAGCGAAAGACCGATGCCGGTGCTGGCCTGATTGAACAGGTTCTTGTCCACTAGGTTTTCAAAACGGATGAATAGGGATTTCTGCTTGCTTTCGGCAATGCCAATGCCTTGGTCTTCTACCGCAATCATTACTTCATCTTCTTCATCTTGCACGATAACTCTAATTTGCTTGCCCTGAGGCGTATATTTGAATGCATTTGATAACAGATTAAATAATATCTTCTCCAGTTTATCCGGGTCCGCCCATATTTTGAGTTGGGAGACTTGCGTAGTCATTCCAAAGTCTATTTGATGTTCGTCTGCCAGCCTGTTGAAGCTTTCCATAATCTGGCGGGTGAAGGGGATAAGGTCTATCTGTTGCACTCTCATTTTCATCTTCTTGTTCTGGATTTTGCGGAAGTCCAGTATCTGATTGACAAGGCGAAGCATGCGGTTCGTGTTACGTTCCACTAACATCAATTGTTCCCTTTCTTCATTATCTAGCTTACCATGTTGCAATACGTGCTCTATGGGACCGGCAATCAGGGTCAACGGGGTACGCAGTTCATGAGAGATGTTCGTAAAGAAACGTAGCTTGATATCTGAAATCTCTTGCTCGACAGAGACTTTATGCTTAAGCCTGAAAATGGTAAAGAGAATATAGGCGGCTGTGAAAATGACTAACAGGATGAAGAGTACATAGAGAAGATACGCCCAAGGGGTTTCCCAGAAAGAGGGGAGCACAGTGATATGCAATGTGCGTGTATTTTCTACCCATACGCCGTCACTGTTGGTGGAGCGAACTTTCAGGGTATAATGTCCTTTGGGAAGATTGGTGTAAGTGGCGGTGCGCTGGTTCCCTATATCATTCCAGTTTTTTTCGAACCCTTCCAGTTGGTAGGAGTAAGAAATGTTATCAGGGTATTTCATGTCCAACGCTGCAAACTGAATACTGAATCCATTCTTGTCATGTGGCAATGTCAGGAGTTGGGTATCATCAATGTGGGTGATTAGTATGCCGCCTTCTTCGGGTGTTACCGTCTTTTCCGCTTGCTGCAGGCGGGTAAAAATGATTGGCGGAGTATAAGTGCTGGTGTGGATTGAATCTGGAAAGAAATAAAGGATACCTTTCACAGTGTTGAACATCAGATAGTCGGAATGTGTGCGTAGCGCAGCTCCTTCGCTGAAATTAATTCGTCTCGGAAAAACTCTGGAAGGGTAGTTTGTGATCTTCTCCGTATCCGGTATAAACTTGCAAAGCTCTTCTTCGGTGGCGCACCACAAATTGCCGTCTGCATCTTCTTCGATGGATAATAACACGTCTGAGGGAAGCCCATTCTTCATGGTATAGGCTTTAAATGTGGCCTGCTCTTTGTTGAGTGATAGTAATCTGTTCAGCCCACCTCCAAAAGTAGCCACATACATTTCTCCTTTTTGAGTGAAAAAGATATTGTGCACATCATTATTGCTGAGGCTTTGCGGGTTACCCGGTATGCGGCTATAGCGATGGAAAGTGATCTTCTCCGGTTCGCTGAAATCTCCTTCGCACATCAGCAATCCTGTGGCACTACCTATCCAGATATTGCCTTGGGTATCAGAAGTTATGAAGCGCGTGCGGTTACACTGGGTAATGGGGTAGTTTTTTAACCGGTTCCGGTAGTTAATGAACCGGGCGGATTCTTCATTCACTCCTTTTTCCAGATAGTTTACTCCGCCCTCAAATGTTGCAATCCAAATTCGTTGCTGTTTATCTTCATACAAACTATAGATTTCATTACCACTCAGACTGTATATGTTGTCAGTATCGGCTGTGTATTGCTTCAGGCGATAGGTCAATGGTTTGTTTTGGGGAGTGGCTGCAAATAGCCCGTTGCCTTTGGTACCAATCCAGATAGTTCCTTCATGGTCCTGCGTGATGGCATAGGCAATGCCCAACTCATCTGTGGCGTGGGGAGAAATGGTTCCTTGTGCTGTAAGATTACCTATGTAGCGTTGTTCTTTGTCGTAAACCCGCACTATCTTATCTTTGTTTCCGGTCCATAGATATCCGTCACGGTCTTGATAGATAGCACGAATGTTGCTGCCGGGAAATTCCGGATCATCCGGAGCGGCTGTTAAAAGATGGAAGTGGTTGGTATTGAAAGATACTTTCTCCAGCCCGTTTCCATATGACCCCAACCATAGATTACCTTGTTTATCAGTGAAAATAGCGGTGACTTTATTGTCGGAGCTCCATCCGGATTGTAAAGCTGGGTTATAAAAGGGCTTTATCCGATTGTTTTTACGGTCATACCAGGCAAATCCACCGCCGGAGGGGTGCAGCCATAAAGCTCCGTTTATATCTTCATAGATATACATCTCGGGGCGGGAATCAACTATATCTTTCCCATATTTATCTTTTAGAATGAAGAAATCGAATTGTTCGTTTTCCGGGTTGAAATGTGTTACTCCTTTAGTTTGCAGGCGTATCCAGATTTCTCCGTTGGAGTCTACATATGCTTCCTTTATCTGATTATCCCTTAATGAAGAGCAGGTGGAGGTGTTGTAATGGCGAAAACTTTTGTTCTTGAGGTCGTGAATGAAGAAGCCGTCGGATGCTGTACCGATAAATAGTTTATCGTGCTTTAGTTGCCGGACAGACTTTATAGAGGAGTGGGTGGTGAATTCTTGTCGTGAAAACTGACCGTTATCGGGGTGGTATTCGTACATCCAACCTCGTTTGGAGGTAAAGTAAATGGCATGCTCATTCTCTAATGCATCGTAAAAGGGTTGCTTATCCTTGGCTGAGGGAGAGACGAAGTAGGAGGATAGTTGCTCTTCCTCCTTATCCTTGCTCAACCTGTATAACCCGTTTTCTGTAAGTATCCACTGGTTTTGTTGCTTATCTTGAAAGATAGAGTTAATTCGTTCTGAAGATGAGATTTGATGAGACTTGAAGAAATTGGTAGCTTTCATTTCCCGGGTGTCGGGCTGAATGGTTATGCGGATTAATTCATTGAGTGCAGTAACTACCCATACATCTCCACATGAAAGCACATATATGTCCTGAGACAGATAGTTTTCATAAGGAATTGCCTGAAATTGTTCGGTTCTTGGATTAAACCGATAAACCTGGTGGTCATAGCTTCGCACCCAGATATAGCCGTATTTATCCTCTTTTATGTTGTCCAGGCGGTTGTTGCTTAGTCCGATACTATCTCCCGGTTGTGCTTTATAGTTCTTGAATGTATATCCGTCAAATTTATAAAGTCCATCCCATGTGGCGAACCACATAATTCCTTTATGGTCTTGCATAATTCCCTGTATGGTTTTCTGTGCAAGTCCATCCTTAGAAGTATATTGTGTAAAGGTGTGTGGCAATTGCGCTAGACATACAGTGATGCTGAGTATACAAAAAGTGAATAGTATTCCGATTCGTTTCATGATTGGATTCCAAACGAGATTTATTTCAACCATTTATTAAAGAACTCCAAAGTTTCCCGTTGCATCTCTTTATTGAAAAAGTGCTTCTCTTCCCATATTTTAGTAACCAGACGGTCGGAGACTTCCTGGCTCTGCCAAACAGACTGCATGATGCTATAGGCATCTTTTACTCCTTCTACAGGGAATAGTTTGTCTTGGGTACCATTGAAGAATAAGGTTGGTTTGGGACATGCAATGCTTGCCACGTGCGGGTAATCGAGGTAGCGGCGTAGGCCGGGTATCAGCATTGAAAAGGCGGAACCGCCCTTATTCTGATTATTAGTCAGCGTCATCAGATGCTCTGTGGTATTCATCCAGCAGATGGAAGCGGATGCTTTTACACAATCAGTCAGCGCAGCCAGCATCCAGGAACGGTAGGCTCCCATAGAGAATCCCAAACAACCGACCCTGTTTTTATCTACCATTGGCAGTGAAGCCAGAAACTCGGCACTACGCACATCATCCATGTTGATAAAAGCCCCCCAGGATGCTCCCATTTGCATGAAATTGGAAGCCAGTGCCTGCTGTCCGTCATAACTAACTCCTTCCTTTCGTCCGCGTTCTCCCCAAAACAGGGCGTCGATAGATAGTACTACGTAACCGTTTTGTGCAAAGTAATCTCCGGTATATTGTCCGTCGTAACAACGGACCACCCAATCTTCGGCATCAGCCGATATTTCCGGAGAGACTCCGAAAGGACGTACCATTTTCTCTTTGCCGATGGAAAAGTGTGCTCCATGATCGTGCAGCATTATCACAGCCGGAAAAGGCCCTTTTCCGTCAGGAACCAATAAATAAGCCGGTATGCGGGACCATTCCGAAACATTAAACCATATCTTGCGGGCTTCATATCCCGCCCGCTGCTCTGTTCCGACGACAGACATATCGTATTTCGCGGGAGCAGGTGGCAGATTCTGCATGCACTCCATCACTACATTTCGTGTTTCGATTCTCCATTTCCCGAAGTCTTTTGTGGTAGACTTTCCCCATGCTGCGGGATAGGTAAGTTGCTGTTTCAGTTGCTCGTAGAAAACGGGCATGTTTTTTGTCACTTCATAACTTACCGTATCAACTTGTTGAGCCTTTATACCCAGACTTACGGTAAGGAAAACAGCATAAAGTATAACGCTTGGTTTCATAGTGGTATTTAAAATAATGACAAATATACGATATTTTCGGCGAAATGCGTATCTTTACCCCACAGAACGAATATGTTATGAGAAAACTTCTATATCTGGTCATAGGCTTATTGTTTGTATTTGCGTTACCGTCCGGAGCACAGCCGGAGTGTGTCTTTACCCATTATTCGTCCGAAGAGGGACTTTCGCAGAATACTGTCATGAATATTCTGCAAGACAGAAAGGGAAATATGTGGTTTGCCACTTGGGATGGCATCAATAAATTCGATGGGTATGATTTCAGGACTTATAAGGCAAAGTTTGATAACCGCATTAACCTGACAAACAACCGGGTGGACTATATGTACGAAGACCGGTACGGCTTTCTGTGGCTGCTCACTTACGACAATCAGGCTTGGCGTTTTAATCCCCGTACCGAAGTATTTGAACATGTTCCTGCCATGAAAGAAGAAGGAAGCCGGTTTGTGGTAACTTCAATCAAGGTATTGCCTTGCGGTTCGGTCTGGTTGCTTTCGGAGGAAGAAGGGGCTATCCGCATCAAGACCGATCCGGAGAGTTTTCGCCTTTCGCCAGAGATGTATTCAGTTGATAACGGTTTGTTCCCGGCCGCACGCGTATATGATGTTTATGAGGATGCTTCCGGAAATGAGTGGATGCTGACTGACAACGGGCTGGGGATGCTTGCTGCCGGAAGTGGTGCCCTTACGTCCTTTTTCGTAGAGAAAACATTGAAGAAAGAGAAAGGCGGCCAAATTTTTTATACAGCCCAGGAATGTGGAAATGAAATCTTTTTCGGGTCGGATAGCGGACGCGTATGGCGTTATCAGAAGAAAAACGGCCGGTTTCTGTTATTGCAGTTGCCTTGTGCCTCACATATCGTGGCTGTAGGAAAGATTGACGAACATAATCTGATAATGGTTACAGAGACAGACGGATTTTTTACTTACAATACGCGCGCTAAGACAACTGTTCATTATCCGGCTTCCCGTCTGCCGGGTGCTCCTGTTCACTCCATTTATATAGACAGAAACTCGGAAGTATGGTTCGGGCAGGATATTGCGGGAACCGTTGCACATTTTAATGCAAGGACAAAAGTGCTGAAAACGGAAGTAATCCCGGTAGAGCCTACATCTACCGACCGTTCCCGTCCGGCTTTTCACGTGCACGAAGATATTTTCGGTTCTGTTTGGGTGCATCCCTATGGCGGAGGTTTTTCGCGTTTCGATAAGGCTGCTAATTGCCTGCGTCCCTTCTATAACGGCTTTTCGGATACCGACTGGCGTTTTTCCAATAAAATCCATTCTGCTTTTTCCGACAGGCAAGGCAATCTGTGGATGTGCACCCATTCCAAGGGACTGGAGAAAATCACTTTCCGCTCTTCCTTTTTCAGTATGATGACGCCGGAACCTCATCGGTATGAATCATTGAGCAATGAGGTGCGTGCTCTTTGCGAAGACACGGAGCATAATCTTTGGGTGGGACTGAAAGACGGCAAAATAAGGATTTACGATAAGAATCGCACGGAACTGGGATACTTCACGGAGACAGGTACGATATCACATGCGGGGATACCGTTAAAGGGAAATACTTATTGCATATTTCAAGACAGTAAGCACAACATTTGGATTGCCACCAAGGGTGAGGGATTGGTAAAAGCCCGGCCTCAGGGTGGAGGACATTATAAACTGACCCGCTATTGCCATAGTAGGGATGATATCTACAGCCTGAGTGACAACAATGTATATTGTGTCTATGAGGACGTGAAAGGACGTATCTGGGTTGCCACTTTTGGAGGAGGAATCAACTACCTCACCCATAATCGTGGCGGACGGGAGATATTTGTCAACCACCGTAACAACCTGAAAGGTTTCCCTATAGATAATTGCCATAAGGTGCGCTTCGTTACAGGTGACCATCGCGGAAATATATGGATTGCCACTACGGTCGGCGCATTAATGGTAAACAGTGATTTTAAGAAGCCCGAAGATGCAGTGTTTCATCACTATGTACGTGTGCAGAACGATGTAAACAGCTTGAGCAATAACGATGTGCACTATATTCTGTCTACCCGGAAGAACGAACTTTATCTGGTTACTTTCGGCGGCGGGCTGAATAAGTTGCAGACTATAGATGCTGCCGGCAACGCAATATTCAAGTCGTATGGCGTGGCCGAGGGATTGCCTTCGGATATATTGCTCTCCATACGTGAGGATAACAGGGGTAATCTTTGGATGAGTACGGAGAATGGCATCAGCAAATTTATTCCAGAAGAAGAACGTTTTGAAAACTATGCAGACGGTCATGTCTCGCCTCATGTCCGCTTCAGCGAAGCGGCATCGGCCTATACTTCGTGGGGAGACTTGCTGTTTGGTACGAGCAACGGCGTCTTACTGTTCAATCCCGATTCTATCAGGAAGAGCACATATGTACCGCCGTTAGTGTTTTCCAAATTGCTTATAGCCAATGAAGACGTTGTGCCGGATGAAAAAAATATATTGAAAGAGAGTTTGGATGATACCCGTGAATTGAAACTCTCGCACGAGGAAAATATTTTCACGATTCGTTTTGCCGCACTTGACTATACGGAACCTGCCGGAATACAGTATGCCTATATTCTGGAGGGATTTGAGAAATCTTGGAACTATGTCGGCAAGCAGCGTACCGCCACCTATACCAACTTGCCCAAAGGGCATTATGTGTTTAAGGTACGTGCCACCAATGCTGATGGAGTATGGACGGATAACATGCGCTTGCTTGATATTGAAGTGCTTCCTTCCTTTTGGGAGACTCCTTTTGCCTATTTCCTGTATGTCCTGTTTGTTCTGTTGATTATAATAACGGCTGTTTATATCTTGTTTACGATTTATCGTCTGAAGCACGAAGTTGTTGTGGAACAGCATATGACAGATATGAAATTGCGTTTCTTTACGGATATTTCCCATGAACTGCGTACTCCTTTAACCCTGATTTCTGGTCCGGTGGAATACGTGCTGGAGCATACGCAACTGCCGGCGGATGCCCGTGAACAGCTACAGGTTGTGGAGCGCAACACAAATCGTATGTTGCGTCTCATCAATCAGATACTCGACTTCCGTAAGATTCAGAACAAAAAAATGAAGATGCAGGTGCAGCGTGTCAATGTAGTGGCCTTTACCCGCAAGATAATGGAGAATTTCGATTCAGTGGCCGAGGAGCATCACATTGACTTCTTGTTCGAGACGGAAAAGCCCGAACTTTATCTGTGGGTGGATGTCGATAAGTATGAAAAGATTATTTTCAACTTGCTCTCCAATGCTTTCAAGTATACTCCGAATGGAAAAATGATAAAGGTTTTTATCCATGAGGACGAAGAAACCGTTTCTATTGGCGTGCAGGACCAGGGTATCGGTATTGCCGAGAACAAGAAGAAATCTATTTTTGTCCGTTTTGAGAATCTGGTAGACCGTAATTTATTCAATCCAAGTACCGGCATCGGCTTGTCGTTGGTAAAAGAACTGGTGGAGATGCACAAAGCTTTGATTACGGTAGATAGCAAGTTGGGAGAGGGCAGTTGCTTCAAGATAGACTTTATGAAAGGCAAGGAGCAGTATGACGAATCGGTGGAATTTATGCAGGACGATATAACAGTTGGTCTGGAGGCTTATCACCGGCAAACGGCGGATACGGAAGACGCGCAGCCCTCACAACCGGAAACGGGTTCTCAGGAAAAAGGCGGTGGAGATACATCCAAAGATTTGATGCTGCTGGTAGAAGATAATTCCGAACTGCGTATTTTCCTGCGCAGTATCTTCGCTTCCGAGTATCGCATTGTAGAGGCTGCCAATGGTATGGAGGGGCTGAATAAGGCGTTGAAGTTTCTGCCGGATATTATTATCAGCGACGTGATGATGTCGGAAAAAGACGGTATCGCCATGACCCGTGAATTGCGTGCTGATATGACTACCAGCCATATTCCCATTGTGTTGCTTACGGCGAAGTCGTCCATCGAAAGTAAGTTGGAAGGATTGGAGTACGGTGCTGATGATTATATAACCAAGCCTTTCAGCGCTACCTATTTAAAAGCACGTGTAAAGAACCTGCTTGCCCAGCGGCAGAAACTGCAAACGTTGTACCGCCATAACTTGATGCAGGCGGGAGCGGTTCCAGCCGTTGCCGATGAACAGAGTACCGGTAATGTCCAGGATAATCCTCAAACGGATAAATCTGCGGCAATGTCTCCCAACGACCGTAAGTTTATGGATAAACTTATAGAACTGATGGAGAAGAACATGGATAACGGTGACTTGGTGGTAGATGATTTTGTGCAGGAACTTGCCGTGAGCCGTTCCGTATTCTTCAAGAAGTTGAAAACCTTGACCGGCTTGGCGCCTATCGAGTTCATCAAGGAAATGCGTATCAATCGTGCAGTTCAGTTGATAGCCACCGGTGAGTATTCCATGACGCAAATATCCTATATGGTGGGTATCAATGACCCTCGTTATTTCAGTAAGTGTTTCAAGCAGAAAAAGGGAATGACACCCACGGAGTATCGGGATAAAGTGCTGAAATAAACCATTATTTCGTGTTCGGAATGAACATAAACTATTGGAGTCTTGTTGTATTTGAATTACTTGAAAACTAAACAAAGTCTATGATTATATATTTGATATGCTTGCTGGTTATTGGCTTGATAATAGCCTGGAATATAAAAAAGGCTCCTTCGGATAAGGATTTGTGGGGAGAGGATGAGTAAGCTGTAAAAAGAGAAAGATGAATTCCGAAGTATCAGAATTTCGGAATTCATCTTTCTTTTAGTGAATATTATTCAGAAAACGGAAGCAATAATCAATATCCGGGATTTTGGTCTTCCATACTCAACTGGCCGTTGGCATCGATAGCTGCTTGTGGGATAGGCCATAATAATTTTTCTCCTATGGTAGCAGCGGCTGTACCTATCATATGCGGATTGTATTTGTTGTTGTATTCAACCAATTTACCGGTACGACGAAGGTCCATACGACGATAACCGTTTCCAAACATTTCGCAGGCCGACTCTTTCAATATGATGTCCAAATCAATATTATTTTCAGCTGTTAAACCGGCGCGTTCACGTACAACATTCAAACGCTCCAAGGCTTTGGGATCATTCAATTTGTAGTAAGCTTCGGCTGCTACGAAAAACATTTCCGGCAGTGTGATTACGTGGAGGTCGCGGAAACTCTTTCCGGCATTATAGTCAGCGGTTTGGCTGTCGTCAAATTTACGGCAAGGCTGTACAGACCAACTGAGTTTTTGCGTGGAGGCATCGTCAAAATCATATTTGGCAATAACCCCGTCCGGATATTCTGCCAGGTCTTTTACGTAAGTGGACATTGGCTCCATTTTGGCTGTTTTATCATTTTGTGGAATGATAAATGTGTTTTTCCGGTTTTCCGGGTCTTTGGCACGCCACTCAGCAACGGAAGCAGCGTCACTTTCCCAATAAGCCGGATAATACACTCCTACCATTTTGCCGTCAGCTTTGCCGCCATTTTTGTAGAAAGAGAAATAGTCGCCGATAGGCTTGCCTTTTTCATCTTTAAATCCGTTCTTGATATCCCATTCTTTCTTGACCAGTAGGGTCTTCATGAAAGTTGCATCGTAGCGTTTGTCTCCTTTTTCAAAATTTCTCAATGCATGCATGTAAGGTATGAAAGATGAACTACCATTTTTCATGCCTTCTTCGCTACCCCCGTAATAGTTGGAAAAGAAACTCTGCCAACGATTACCGTCATTTTTGTCATGCTGGTTTTCTGCATCGTATTCCACATCGAAGATGAACTCTTCATTGTCATCTCCGGAACGGTCGGCAGCCCATAATTTGGCGAATTCGGTTGTCAGTTTACGTCCGGCAATAACTTCGTCGGCATAGGCTGCCGCTTTGGTAAAGTAATCATCTTTCTTTAAGTCCCATGCAGCAGACAAGTAAGTTTTTGCCAGCAATGCCTTAACGGCTTCTATGCTGGCTTCCCCTCCTCCTTTTGTTGCAGAAGAAGCAACCAATTTGTTATTGTCGATAATGTTGGTCAGTTCTGTGATGATATGCGTATATACTGCTTCTGCCGTAGCACGGGGCTGTTCTTTGATTTCACCGGCCTGTTTGGCATATTCGGTTACTAAAGGAACGCCACCAAAATTATTGACCAGCAAGTAATAATACAAACACTCGATGAAACGACCTTCATCAATGTTTTTTTGTTTTATATCTTCACTCACCGTTGATTGTGCAGCATAGTACTGAATGGCAAGACATGAACGTATTCCATCGTAGCAATCTGTGTAGAAGTTTTTTACAGTCCCATTTTCAGGAGTAAAATTAGACCAACGGTGAAGAGCTGCACTGATATCATTGCGTCCATCCTGATACAAGTCTGTTCCGGAGTTGAAATAAGCGGTTACATCACTGCTGTTAAAGATATTTTTCAGTTGGGCGTATGCATCGTATGTCAGAGCTTGTAAACCGGCAGAAGTGGTAAAATATTCCACATCATTTACCGCGCTTTTATTGTCAGGTGTGAGGAAATCGTCACAGCCGGTCAATGTGATAGAGCCAGCCATGCACATTGTGTATAATAGTTTTTTATATAGTTTCATATTACTTATATGTTTTACTGGTTAGAATTTGATATTTGCACCAATCTGGTAGGTTACGGAAGCCGGTCCGCCGTCAGTCAGGTTTGCGCTTGCCCATTCCGGATCGAAACCATCGTAGCCGGTGAAGCAGAACGGATTAAGTACGTTTACGTAAAGGCGTAAATGTTTAACGGCTATTTTGCTCATCCACTTCTTCGGGAAAGTATAACCTAAAGTGATGTTTTTAACCTTTACAAAAGACGTTTTTTGGTATCTTACTCCCGAGCTGCTTTTACTGAAGTAACCGCCACCTGTTTTTTCATAATTGTTAGGATAGGGGTAAGCACCCATGTGCGGTGTTTCCAAGTAAGTGATGTCTCCTGTTGCCTTGTCCAAAACCGGAGTTCCTGCCGGGATATAGTAATCGAAACTCATCTTTTGACGGCCACGGTCGCTGATATCCATGTATTGTTCGTGGAAATAACTGCGTGACCATTGTCCTTGTTTGGTGTAAAGCATAAACGAGAAGTCGAAGCCTTTATAGGTCATTGTGGAGCTCAGGCTACCGGTCCATTTAGGGTCGGTGCATCCATAAATCTGCTTGTCCTCATCATTGATTTTTCCATCATCGTTCCAGTCGTTTACAGCCATCTGACCTTCGTACCATTTCAGTTTATTGGGACTCTTGGGACCATATTTGTCGTACACTTCCTGTAATGTATAGTGTTTGTCTCCATTGATAGTGTGCATCGTGACCCCGTCTGCCGTAATTACACCTGCATAGGTGTAGTCGCGCAGTACATTCAGGCGTTCGCCTATGAACCAGTTGTTGCTGACATCGTCTCCGCTCGGCAGTTCTTTGATTTTACTCCAGTTGCGTGCGAATGCTACATTGACATCCCATGTAAAGTTCTGGTTGCGTATAACTCCGAAGTTGACGCCCAACTCAATACCGGCGTTCTGAACAGAGCCGATGTTGGTTGTCAGGCTGCTTTCTCCGGTTTCCAAAGGCACTGTCGATTTCATGATTTGTCCGTCGGCAAGGCGGCGATAAGCATCTGCCGTTATATTGATCCGGTTCTGCAATACGGCAAAGTCCACACCGAAGTTGAATTCCTTGATTTTCTCCCACATCAGGGCTTGGTCAATGATTCCGTTACCGTAATAACCTTGGAATTCATTACCGCCGATTACAGCATAAGACGGTCCCGATGTGTAATAGCTTGTAGCATAATCTCCTACATTATTGTTACCGGTAATACCATAGGACAGGCGAAGTTTCAGATTATCCAACCATTCCACATCTTTTAGGAAATCTTCTTCGGACATTCTCCATGCCAGGGCGGCAGAGGGGAACCATCCCCAGCGGTTGCCTTTTGCGAAGCGTGAAGAGGCATCGGCACGTACGGTAACTGTGGCCATGTAACGTTCTTTGTAGGCGTAGTTCAGTCGGGCAGCTACGGAAACCATGGACGATTCGGTATACGAGGACTTGGTAGCCTGGTTTTTGGCACCTTTTTCCATGGCATGGTAAGACAATCTGTCATCAGATATATTGGTAACGGATTGGGTATAAGTTTCTTTGTCTGTTCTATACATGGAGAACAATCCCATAGCTCCCAAGCGGTGATTGCCCCAGGTCTTGGTGAAATCAATCTGGTTATCCCATGTCCAGTCCATCCGGTCTGTGTTGACAACCGATGCATAGTTTTGCTTTTTATTCTGGTAATATGCCGTTCCGTCAGGATATTTGTCCGAAACGCCGGTACCCATGAAGATGCCTTGACGTCCATGGTAGAAGTTGGGAGAGAAAGTCGTTGTGAATTTCAGTCCTTTCATAAGATTGAAGCGGAGATAAGCATTACCGAACACATGGAATTTGCGGGTCTGATTTTCGTAAGCATCGATATCCAAATCAACCAATGGAGACGGAGTAGATGTTAAAGACATATTGCCCACTTTTGCTGGTTTGGCCAACAGGTTTCCGTCTTCATCCCACGGAGAAATGACCGGAGCAAACCAGAAAGCATTGTTGTAAGGAGAATACGCATTGGAAGAATCGGTAATCCAGTCATCCTGCACATCGTATACCATATTGACCGACATACCTGCTTCCACTACTTTAGATAATTTGCTGTCGAAAGCAGCTTTGATGTTGAAGCGGTCATAGCTGTTTTTCTTGAAAACATTTTCTTCGCCTTGATAACCAGCGCCCAAGCGGTAGGATGTTTTCTCGCTTGCACCGCTTGCACTGATGAAGTGGTTTTGTTGTGAACCGGTCTGCAACACCTGGTCTGCCCAATCATAACTTTCATTATTCATCCACCGTGTATACAAAGGCGACTCTTTCCACTCAGTGCCATTCTGGAATACAGACTGCAAGTCTGCATCTTTGATTATATATTTGATATGTCCCGTTTCATCCGGACCGCTTGAAGTTGTATATTTGGCAAAGCGGTAGTTCATCCATTCCGTAGACTCCATGAATTTGGGCATGCGGGCTACTTTTCGGATACCGTAGTAACCATCGTATGTAATTTCTACCGGTTGGGCTTTGCTTTGTCCGGCTCCGGCTCCTTTAGTGGTAATCAAAATCACTCCTTCGGATGCACGCGAACCGTAGATGGCTGTGGAAGAAGCATCTTTCAGCACATCGATACGTTCGATATCTTCGGAGTTCAGAAAGTCGATAGAAGAGACTACCATACCATCCACTACGTAAAGAGGACCGTTTGAATTGTTAATGGAAGATTGACCGCGGATTTGCATGCTGAATTTACCATTGGCGCGACTGTTGGTTGCCGTGATGTTGACTCCCGGAACAGATCCCTGCAGAGCATCTTCTACGCGGAGCGCACCACGGGCGGCCAATTTATCGGCAGAAACCGAAGCCAAGGAACCTGTCACATCGGTTTTCTTCATTGTTCCGTAACCTACCACCACCACTTCATCCAATGCCTGCGCATCTTCTTTCAGTGTTACCTTAATGTTCTTTTGGCTGCCCACTGTAACGGTTTGCGTGATATAACCGATAAATGATACCTGGATTTTTGCATTGGGCTGTACACTGAGTTTGAAATTACCGTCAATATCGGTAATTACACCGTTGGTCGTACCTACTTCCAATACGTTTGCACCGATAATAGGTTCACCTGTACCGTCGATTACGGTACCTGAGATTTGGTGACCTTGTGCAAAGGCGATTAAGCATAGCATACTCAACGACAGAGTAGCCAATGCTCTTTTTGCAAGTCTTTTTAGATTCATAAGTTTGTTTTTTATAGTTATTAAATGTAGTAAGGCTGATAATCGTAATGAGGTATTCTCACCCGTTATCGAACACAAAAATACATGATATATCGTAAATTTTATAGTATTTTTTGATATTCTTTGTGGAAAAATTAACTGTTATTCTCTGACTGTCCGTGTGGCATATTCTCCTTTCTCCCTTCACATCTCCCTATTCATCAGGCTTTGCGGGTGAACCCTTGGTTGGGAGGACCATAACAGATAAGCACTTCATTTTTTTATGTCAGAGACACTACCGGATAGAAATTTCCATAGCGTCCGTGCTTTCGCAGAAAACCGGCAGGCACGAGCTGCTGCGAAAAATAGTTCGGGTTGCTTCCCCTCATGGCGGCAGGGTTTTGCTTTTTCAGTTCTTTGAAGATGTCGGCAGCGGAGAGATTTCTTATTTTTTCTTTTGGGTCCTCGGATGTTGCAGGACGGAAACAACCGCGTAGTACTTCTTCTGCCGGATTGCGGTGCTGGAAGATGAGGTTGTGTTCTTGGAGCTCTTCCTCTTCTTCGGCCGAAAACCAATAGCGTGCTCCGTCCGAAAGTTCCTGTTTCAGTTGTGCATAGATTTGCTTGTGCTCAATGCTGGTACAATCAATTTTATCCTTTACCTCTACACAGAGAAAACGGCGGCTGCCGGTGTTGTCGGACAATAAGTCGAAACGGTTGCTCGTGCCGATGAAAGAAGCAATACGGGGCAGGTTACGGAAATTCTTTTGGTATGCCTTGCAAAGGTTTAAATCCGCCATTTGCATCAGGTTTTTGAGCAGCGGTATTTTTCCTGGAGAATATTTATCGAATTCATCGAGGTTCAGCAGTCCCATTTCCGACATTTTGCGGGTGGCATTGCTCCGTGAGGTAAGCTCCACTTCATCCGAATAGTAGCGGGACAGGCTGTCGGGCATCAGACTTTTGCAGAATGTGGATTTCAGGCAGCCCTGTCTGATGCTGACGAGTAGGGGAGCCACGCTGTTGGCATGCTTTCCAGTCTGTCCTGTCCATTGGGCAGTGAGACCGAGCATCCATGTATGGAAACCGTTTATCCAATATGATTCGGACGAGATGCGTTGGGCCAGTCGGGTTATCCGGTCGATGCCATCCCAAACGGGAAGCTGTTCAAAATAAAGCAGGAAAGGATGATACTCAGGTACATGTTTGGAGAAAAGAAAACGGCTGATATCTTTGTCCCAACATAGAATTCCCCGGGCATGGGCTTCGAGGCATAGGGTATTCAGTTCCCGTTTGCCGATGGTGACAAACGTTTTGTCTGCGGCATTGGCGGGGCGGTATTCGGTTTCGTCTGTCAGCAGGTTGTAACGGAAGAGGTAACTGTTTTGCAAAAAGCGGTTTACCTGTTCTGTCAGGTTACATTTTTGCACGCGGGCAGGTTTGTCAAGCTTCCGGTTTCTTAGTAGAAAGAGGATAAATTTCATAATGCTTTTTTTCATGGTATGCATTGTTTTTATTAATGGGTTCATGCCACTAAGTTACTATCGGCAGGAAGCCTTTTGCAAGCCTTTCTTATACTATTTTTATTGGTGGTACAGTATGTGGAAAGACCTTGTGTTATTGTATTTTCAATGTGAGATAATTCTTTTTCTCTCGTTGCAAAATAGGGTGTTGACTATAGTCAACCGTTCTGTTCATTACTGTCGGCTGTTCTGTTTACAACAGTCGGCTGCTTTGTTGACTGTTGTCGGTAACCGGTTTATCTTAAAGGAAAAATAGATTGTCTCGTAGGAAAACACTATATTTACACAATATAAATAAATACTGCACAATGGCAATTCATTTTGAATGGTATGAGAATCCGGTTCCACCGAACCGGCCGGATGAGAAAAAACTCCATGCACGCATTACGTACAATGGAAAGGTAGGGACAGACTACGTGAGGCGTAAAATCCAGGAGCGTTGTTCGCTGACGGAAACGGATGTAACGGCTGTGCTCGATGCACTGTCGCATGTGTTAGGGCAGGAACTGGGCGACGGACGCCAAGTGCATCTGGACGGGATAGGCTATTTTCATCCTACGCTGAAATGTATAGAAGAGGTGACGGCAGAGACGAAACGCAAAAATACCAAAGTTCGTTTAAAAGGTATCAAGTTTCGTGCCGACCAGGCATTGAAGAACGAAGTAGGAGCTGTAAAGCTTAAAAATATCAAGCATGACGGGCACTCCAGTAAGTTATCGGACGTGGAAATAGACATGCGCCTCCGTGCTTACTTTGCCGACCATCAGCTGATGACCCGTGCAGACTTCCAACAGATTTGCGGATTTATGAGGTCGAAGGCTATGGAACATATCCGCAGATTGAAGTTGGAAGGAAAAATACGGAATATAGGACTGCCTACACAGCCGATATATGTACCCGTGGAAGGATATTACGGGATAAGCAGGGATAGGATTGTCTGGAAATGATTTTTTGACTTTTATTATGGATTTGCGGGTGAAGGCTTGGAAAGAGGCTTCACCCGCAAATGCTGATGGAGAGGGAGATGTGAAAGGTAAAGAGATAAATGACAGATGGATATAAGCATATATCCTTATGATGTTTTTTAGCAGGTAAAACAATTTTTAGCAGTTTTATGTCAAAATCTACACAAGAGATGTGACTTAAAAAATGAATTTTGCCCCGTGAACAAATATCGTGGAGAACATTATTTTTTTAACACATCTTTTTATGTATAATCAACAAAGACTAAAGAAAGTTGCTTTGATGCTCATGATGAGCATGCTTTGCCTGATTTCCTTTGCACAGGAAAGACAGGTGCAGGGCATCGTGAAAGACAAGAGCGGTGAACCGATGATTGGTGTCAACGTTTTGGTAAAAGGTACCACCAACGGTACCATAACTGGAGTGGACGGAGATTTTACGCTTTCGGGCGTGAAAAAGTCCGATATCCTCTCTTTTACCTATATCGGCTTTAAGAATAAAGAGCTGAAGTATGAAGGAGAAAAACTGCTGAATGTGGTTTTGGAAGAGGATTCCGAGTTATTGGATGAAGTTGTTGTCATTGGTTACGGTACGGTGAATAAGCGAGACCTGACCGGTTCCGTAGCTTCCGTCAGTTCGCAGGATATTGCATCTATTCCGGTATCTAGCGCTTCCGAAGCATTGACCGGTAAAATGGCGGGGGTGAATATCACTACTACGGAGGGTTCTCCCGATGCGGATATTAAGATACGTATACGTGGTGGTGGTTCTTTGTCGCAAGACAATTCACCTCTTTATATAGTAGACGGTTTTCCTGTATCCAGTATCAGTGACATTGCTCCGTCTGAAATTCAGAGTATTGATGTCTTGAAAGATGCTTCTTCTACAGCTATTTACGGTGCACGTGGTGCTAATGGTGTAATTATCGTTACTACCAAGAGTGGTAAAGAAGGAAAGGTTCAAGTGGATTTTGGCGCTTCGTTCGGTTTTAAGAAAGTGACTAAAATGACTGAAGTGATGAGTCCTTATGATTTTGTGGCTTATCAACGTGAAATCGGTTCGTTGGATTACGGAAATTATAATGATATGGATATCTGGAAATCAATCGATGGTATTGACTATCAGGATGAGATATTCGGACGAACAGGTAATCAGCAGCAATATAATGTGAATGTGGCCGGGGGTAGCAAACAATTGACCTACAGTGTAAGTTATGCTCATAATGAAGAAAAAAGCATTATGCTTGGCTCAGGTTTTAAGAAAGATAATATCAATGCAAAGCTTAAGTCGGAACTGAACAAATGGCTGACTTTAGACTTCAATGCGCGTTTGAGTTATTCTACTATCGAGGGTTTGAGTGGTGGTGCTGATACGAATGAGTCCAATGCTGCTAATTCTACTGTAGCCAATGCGGTGGTTTTCCGTCCGGTCAATGCTTTGTCTCATAGTTCGGATGATGATGAGGAGAGCAATGCTGCTTTACAGAAAACGCCTTTGGAACGTTTGCTGGCAACGAATAAAGGACGCAATTCTTTCCGTCAGAATTATAATTTCGGTTTGAATTGGAAGCCGTTTAAGAACTGGACTTTCCGCTCGGAATTTGGTTATGGTTGGAGATATGAAGATACAGAACAATATTGGGGTACTGACGCTGTAAGTAACTCTAAATATGGTTATAACGGACGTCCTCAGGCATATTTGCTGCGTGAGACGACAAAGAACTGGCGCAATGCCAATACTCTTACTTACGAAAATAAGAAAATGTTTGATGGTCGTGACCGTTTGAATGTGCTCGTGGGACATGAAGTGAGCAGCAGCATGGAGGAATCCATAGAGAATGTGTCTGTAAATTTCCCTACAACAATGGGATTTGAGGATATGAAAGCCAATATGGGGGCCGGCACGGCATTGCCGAACCAGTCTACTATCTCTCCCGAAGAGAACATGCTTTCATTCTTCGGGCGTGTCAATTACACGATGATGGACAAGTATTTGCTTACGGTAACGGTACGTGCCGATGGTTCCAGTAAGTTTGGAGATGGAAACCGTTGGGGCGTTTTCCCCTCTGCCGCATTGGCATGGCGTATTTCCGATGAGGCGTTTATGGCTAATACAAAGGATTGGTTGTCTGCATTGAAATTGCGTTTGAGTTTTGGTACGGCTGGTAACAACCGGATTAATTCAGGGCTTCTTTATACTACTTACTCGTTGAGTGGCAATGATTCCCGTAATCCTTTCTTCAATGGAACCAGTACACCTATGTTGGAACATGGGACCTATCTTTATAATCCAAAGTTGAAATGGGAGACTACCGTTACCCGTAACTTGGGTATTGACTATGGTTTTTGGAACAATCGTATTTCGGGTTCGGTAGATGTATATTGGAATACGACCAGAGATTTGCTGATGAAGGCGGAGATACCCGGTAACTCCGGTTATTCTTATCAGTATCAGAATTTTGGACAGACTTCGAATAAAGGTATTGAAATGTCGATGGATGCAGTATTGGTAGATACGAAAAACTTCAGCTTGAACTTTACTGCCAATGTTGCCTACAACCGAAACCGAATTGACAAATTGACCACCGACAGCCCTTGGCAGAGTAGCAATTGGGCAGGAAGCACTATTTCCAAATATGAAGATTTCCGTGTGGAAGAGGGTGGACGTCTGGGTGAAGTATGGGGATTCCGTACCAATGGATATTATACAGTATATGATCCTGTTACCAATCCGACCGGAGAATTGGTATGGGGCGATAAACAATGGGTGCTGAAAGATGGTATGAAAGATAACAGCCCTACGATAACAGGAGGTTCTTACTATCCTGGCGGATTGAAAATACAGACCGATGAGAATGGAAATCCTTTGAAACAGCGTCTTGGAAACACTGTAGCTCCTTGGGTAGGCGGTTTTGGGCTGAATGGGCGTTTCGGCAATAGCCGCACCGGTGAGTTGGATGTGAATATCTTCTTTAACTATTCTACCGGCAATGTGATTATCAACGGTACAAAACTGGCATCGTCTTTCCGTTCCGGCTCTAGGACCGGTTATAACTTGAATAATGATTTCCGTCTTGGTAACCGATATACATGGATCGATCCGGAAACAGGCTTGAATCTTGCCAGCTCTTCAACCGCAGTCTTGAATCATTATGGTGACATGCAAGCTGCCGGATTGCGCCTGAATGAAATCAATTCCAATGCCAATATGTATAATCCGGCTGCTGCTTCTACTATGCAGTTAATAGATTATGCGGTGGAGGATGCTTCTTTCTTGCGCCTGAACAATCTTACTATCGGTTATTCGCTGCCTAAGCACCTTGTTAAGAAAGCATTCTTGCAGAATGTAAGGGTTTATCTGACCGGATATAACTTGTTCTGTTGGACCAGCTATAGCGGAGCCGATCCTGAAGTGGATGTGAGCAGCAAGCGCAACGCCATGACACCGGGTGTGGACTATGCCGCTTATCCCAAGAGCCGTACGTTTGTAGGCGGCATTAACATTACATTCTAAAACCTAACAGATATTGACTGATATGAGAAATATATATAAAACTTTATGTTTAGCGGCAGGGTTGGTTGCCATGACTTCCTGTTCTGATTTTCTGGATCAGACTTCTCCTTCCGAACTGGATAATAAAACTACTTTTAATAACACATACTATACGGAACTGACCGTGAATAAGATTTACGGAAGTCTGACTCAGGACCAAGCCTACTCCAACTTTATGCCTATTATAGCAGGTCTGAATACGGATTGTGAATTGGTGGACGGACTTGGTACCGATGCCAGCAATACCTCCAGCGAACGCGGTAATATGAATTACAATGCTAATCCGGGTTGGACGCAACTTTCGCGTGTATGGGATGTGATGTATGGCATTATTGAGAACGCCAATCTGGTAATAGATGGCATAAACAACAGCGAGCTGATTAAGACGAAAGGCGATGATTGCGATATGATGCTACGCTTCCGTGCCGAAGCTAAAGTGTTGCGTGCAATGATTTATTTCGACTTGATTCGCCTTTTCGGAGATATTCCGTTTGCTACCGGTGCTTCGGATAGCAATCTGGAAAATGTGTATGTAGGGAAGACTGACCGTGATGTTATTATGGAGGCTTTGATTGGCGATTTGGAAGAATCCATTCCTTATCTGCCTTGGGCAGGTGGTACAACTTACACCACAGAGCGTGTCACCAAAGGATATGCACATGGTTTGCTGGCAAACATAGCATTGACCCGTGCCGGATGGTTTATTCGTGAAGCTGCGAAGGAAGGATATGTGACAGCTACGGAAAACTCAGATCCGGCTTATCCTACTCAGCGTTGCGATGATGAAAAACGTCATGAGATGTATAAATTGGCAGAGGAACATCTTGCCGCTATCATCAATGATAATACACACTCGATGACTCCCACTCTTGCAGGTTATTGGAATGGGGTGAACTTGTGTGAACTGGATAATACCTATCGTGAAAATTTGTTTGAAATCCCGATGGGGCTGAATAATAGCAGTGAATTGGGGTATACTGTAGGATTTCGTGTAAACGGTGCTTTTCCCGGTGGTGTGTCTGAGGAACATAACTATGGTCCGAAAGGTAATTCCAGTGGTAAGCTCAAACTGACAGCTCCTTATTATATGTCTTTTGATGCTGCAGACCAGCGTCGTGACCTGACTTGTGCCCTGATGCAGATTCGTACGAAGAGTGGCGTTTATAAAGAAGATATGCTTGGCAATGCTCCTTTTGCCATTTATTGCGGCAAGTGGGACTATCGTAAGATGAAAAATCGGAAAGACGGTTGGTGGGATGCTGTGAAAGCAAGCGACCAGAAAGTGTGCAGTGGCATCAATGTTGTAAAGATGCGCTATCCTCATGTTTTGCTTATGTATGCGGAGGTTATGAATGAACTTTACGGCAGCTATAATACAGGTGGCGAGTATTGTTCAAAAACAGCTTTCGAAGCTCTTTCCGAGATACATACACGTGCCTTCAACGGTGACAAGGCTGCTGCAGAGGCTCATTTGACGAAACTCATTAATGAACAGGGCTTCTTTGAAACGATTGTTGATGAAAATGCCTGGGAATTGGCAGGTGAGGGTGTACGTAAATTCGACCTTATCCGTTGGAATTTGCTCAGTGCCAAGATTGACGAGTTCAAGGAGAGCTATCGTAATGCAGTGAATAATGGTTCATATCCGGCTAAAATTTATTATAAGTTCAAGGAGGATAATTTCACGATTGATGTAACCACATTCAATTACAACGAACCTGTGGAAGCCGGTTACTTTAGCGCCAATTTCTTCGGCAGAGAGACTACAGATGCCAAGCAGGAGCAACTGCTTGTTAATCTGCCCAGTATTTCGGCAGGATTGAACCGTGTAGTGAAAAACCGTTATTTGCTTCCTATCGCTTCTACCACGATTTCTACATCGAATGGCAAGTTGCATAATTCTTATGGATATAGTGATTAATCTTAAACACTCAAGGAAATGAAAAATATCAGAAATATATTGGCTAAAGGAGTATTTATGCTCCTTGTCTCTTTACTTGCAATGGCATGTACAGAGAAAAGCGATTGGGGTATTGATGCCTCGTACAGCCGTCCGTTTGGAACCAATGAGGATGGTATAAATGTGACAAAAGATGAAAAAGTAGCTCGGGTTACGGTAACTTGGGATGCCATGCCCGGCGTAGAATATTATATTCTTGAAATAAGCAAGAATGAGCTGACTGATGAAATTCCTATGGGATCGGAAGAGAACGGTAATCTTGTTTATGGGAATACGGTAGAAAACCGCATATTGAAAGCTCCTTTTTTAATTGACAATCTGGAAGCAGGTGCGGAATATTATCTGCGTATTAAGTCTGTGGCAAATGGCAAGGAATCCTATTGGGCTTATTTAGACGAACCGTTCAAAACAGTAACGGAAGAGGATGTATTGAATGTGCCTGCCGAAGAGGATCTTCCAGTTGCATCAGGTAAGGTACGTATGTCATGGGAAGCTGGTCTGACAGTAACGCATTTCGAGATTGTGGGCGGTGCTGCTCCTATAGAGCGGGCAATTACGGCTGAGGAAGCTGCTGCAGGAGAGGCATGGATTGAAGGACTGAAAATATTCACAGCTTATACTATCAGCATTTATAATAATGAAACGTTACGCGGTTCACAGGAAGTGGTAGTGCCGGGATTGGAAATAGAGTCTACCGTAGATGAGATTACAGCCAATACGGCAAGATTCTCTTGGGATAATACAGTGGATGTGGACCAATATATCTGTCAGCCCTCTTCAGCGCCTACTCCGGATGATGCCACCGGAGCTGTTTCGCTAAGTGTTTCCGAGGTAAATGAACATGCCGTTATTATACCGAATCTGGAACCAAGTACAGAATACACAGTTTATGCTTTCTATAATGGGGCTATATGTGCACGTGCTACATTTACAACAAAGAAGGGAAAACCTGTTGGGTATACGGAATATAATGGTGTTGAGGCTTTAATAGCCGATTGGGATGACTTGTCCGGTAATATTTTAGTGACAATCAGTGCAGATGCGGATTTGAGTAACAAATCTGAGATACCTGCTGCGGTTACTAATATTGTCTTTTGGGGTGAGGGAGCTACACAACCGAAATTGACAATAAAGGGAATGTCGGTTCCGGGGGCGCTAACCAAATTGGAATTTTATAATTTAAATATAACAGCACCAAATGGGTATATTGTTAATCAAAATGCAGTAGATGGTTCATTTGCTGATATTATTATAAGTTCATGTACATTGAAAACGTTGCGAGGAGTTGTCCGTTATCAGCTGGCTGCGGCTGATAAATCTTTACATTTGGAGATTGCTGATTGTATTATAGATGATTTGACAGGAGGTTCTCATTATGGTGTTTTGCAAACAGAAAAGGTTGCAATATCATCTATTGCCGTGGAAATGACTAATACGACTATTGCAAATACAGGTGTAAAAGCTGCGACAATTTTTAGAACTAATACAAAACAGGGAAATGTGAGTCTTGTTGTTAAAAACTGTACATTCTATAATTTATTTAGTGGAGAAGCACTTATGAGAGATATAATTGGAGGTACAAATTCTTTTACAGCAGAAAATATATTATTTGCAGGAAGCGGCTCTGTTAAAATATTTAATAAAACAAGTGATGCTCCAGGTATTATAAATGGGTCGAAAATTTATAGTTCTTCAGATCTTACTGTTGCAAATGCCGGTGAGGTTTCTACTACAGCTTTGTCCTATTCTTCATCCCAACTGTTCCCGAATGCATCTTCAAGTACCGATGTGCTTGATTTGACTTTCGGTGCAGATATTCCGAATGAAGTTAAGATAATCGGTGATCCGCGTTGGAATAAATAATAAATTTAATAACATGAACTAATATGAATACAAAATCTATTTATACAGTAGGTAAATGCTTGCTCCTCTTGTTACTTATCTTCACAGGTTATGCCTGTGAAGATAACGATGAAGGCAAGGAAAATACAAGTGCTCCTGTTCTTATTTCATGCAATATCAATGGTACGGAGGTTGATCTTGCCAATATTGATTCGGAAACGGAGAACAATTTGACAGCGGGTACTGATGGTTATGTGGAGTTTGTCTTTAGCAAAGCCATGCGCCAGACTCCGCCGACTAAGGATGAAGAAACCGGTGAAGTGCTGACAACCGGAATTTATTTCAATGATAAGGTTGCTTCCAATCAGATTGTCATCAATTATGAGAAAGTCCGCTATCCTTATTCTGTTAGTGAAGGTTCCGAATGTTCCTTGTTTATCGAGTCGGGTACATTGACGGATATGCAGCATCGTCCTTACAGTAAAGATATTACTTTGAAGTTTACAGCCACTTCCGGTATTTCCGGTGGAGATAGCGAAACAGTGTTTGATGCTGTTGTTGATGCAAACGGAAGAGGTGATTATACCACTGTACAAGCTGCTATTAATGCCGCTCCTGCCAATTTGACATCGCCTTACCTGATTTTTATTGCAGCAGGAACCTATAATGAATGTGTATATATACCTAAAACAAAACCGTTTATTCATTTGATTGGAGAAAATCCTGACAGAGTGAAAATTCAATTTGCGTTGAATCGTGTGGAGGAGCAAACTAATTCGGATACATGGCCTTATTCTATTCACAATCCTAATTCACCTGCGCGCCTTGCAGGATATACCACAGATCAGAATTGTGTAGTATTGATTAAAGCCACTGATGTTTACCTGGAGAACATTTCCATTATTAACTTGTACGGTGCATTGAAAAGCCGCTATGACGGTGGTCTTGGAAAAGGTGGACAAGCTGAAGCTCTGTGTAGCCATTATGATAGATTGGCTATGAATAATTGTAAATTGGTTTCATTCCAGGATACGTGGTGGACGCGTTTCCAGAAAGTGAACGGAACGTATGGTATTTGCCGGGCTTATGTACAAAATTCATGGATTGAAGGTAGTACGGACTATATCTGGGGAAGTGGTGATGTGCTGATAGAAAACAGTACTTTTTATAACACGGGCAATGGTAGTTTTATTACGGCTTCACGTAGTAACGAAACCGATGCTTATGGGTATGTGATGAAAGACTGTACGATAGACGGTGAGGCAGGTATAACCGCTTTTTCTTTCGGACGTCAGCAATCAACTTCTGCGAAGGCGGTTTTCATTAACACTGCTTTGAAGATGGATATTATAGACGGTCATTGGACTGCGGGTAGCGCAGCGCCTGCTCTTTTTGGCGAATATAATACGGTTGATAAAAATAATCAGGTAATTTCAACAGGAGATATGACAGTTGGTAGCGGCAGCAGTCAGTTTACTGCAAAAGTTCTTTCTGCAGATGAAGCTGCCGGATATACTTATGAGAACATCATTGCCAGAGAGGGATGGAATCCGAAACAATATATGCAGACTCCAGGCACTACTATGGCTACCTTGGAGGGTACTACTTTAAGTTGGAATGCAATAGACGGAGCTGCAGGTTATCTTATTTTTGTGAATGGCGTCTATTTGGCGCAGACTACCGAAACTTCGGTATCTGTTACGACTGCTGCTGACGGGGTATACACAGTCAGGGGAGTAGGACACTACGGAAGTATCAGTGCTGAATAATTGTTTTATAAAAGCCGGTAAATCTGCTGCCGGCTTTTATGTATTAAAAAACTTACTTATGAGAATATTGAAACTCGTTTATTTTGGTTTGCTGTGTTTCATCCTTTCTGCTTCAGTAGTGGCATGTTTGGATGATAATCCGGTTTCTGGCGGAACGGAAGTTCCGCCAGAAACTGATAATAATGGGGATGGAGATAATAATCCGGATACGGATAATACATTGGAAGAGTATCCTGCTCCGGACCGTTCTTCGATTGCTGCATTTCCGGGTGCATATGGCGCCGGTCGGTTTACTACAGGCGGAGCAGGTGGAAAGGTGTATGTGGTGACTTCATTGGCAGACACCAACGAAAAAGGGACTTTGCGTTACGGTATCAGCCAAAGCGGAGCGCGTACGATTGTGTTTGCAGTGAGTGGACTGATAGATTTGAACAGCCCGCTGAAAATAGTAAACGGTGACCTGACAATTGCCGGTCAGACAGCTCCCGGAGACGGTATTTGTTTGAAAGGTTATCCGGTTTCTGTACAGGCTGATAATGTCATTATTCGTTTTATGCGTTTTCGAATGGGATCTGATAATTTCACAACTGAAGGTGCGGCGGATAGTGGCGATGCACTTTGGGGAAAACAACATAAGAACATCATCATAGATCATTGTTCCATGAGCTGGTGTACGGATGAGTGTGCTTCCTTTTATGATAATAGCAATTTTACTATGCAGTGGTGTATTATCAGCGAGAGTTTGAACCGTTCTGTACATACCAAAGGTAATCATGGGTATGGAGGTATTTGGGGTGGTTCACCTGCTACGTTTCACCATAATCTTCTGGCACATCATAGTAGTCGTACTCCTCGTCTATGTGGCAGTAGGTATACCGGTAAACCCGGCAATGAAAAAGTAGATTTACGCAACAATGTCTTTTATAATTGGGGACCTACCAATGGCGGCTATGCCGGTGAAGGAGGAAGTTATAATTTTGTGAATAATTATTATAAACCGGGGCCTTCTACCAATAAAAAATCCGATATTGTCAATCGCATTTTTCAGCCGAATGGAGATGATGGAAAAAATAAAAATGCAAAAGGAACATGGGGAATGTTTTATCTGAATGGTAACTATTTTGATGGTACATGCCCTCAATTAAATCCTGCTTATCAGTCTTTGCTGGAGGAGGTGAACAATGATAATTGGGTCGGTTTGCAGCCGAATGAGACATCCGGTGTACTCTTACCTTCCGGTGGAAAGTCTGCTATTCAGGCTAACTCGGAATTTACAATAACCGATGATGCGGCATTATTTACGCAGTCTGCTTCAGAAGCTTATAAAGCCGTACTGCTGTATGCCGGTGCTTCGTTGAAGTCTGATGCGGTGGACAGGCGTATAGTAGACAATGTACGTAATGGAGATTATACGGCCTCAGGAAGTAACGGCAGTGTGCTGGGACTTATTGATAAGGCAACGGATGTGGGAGGATGGCCTGTATATGTGAAAGAGAATGCCCCTGTGGATACAGACGGCGACGGAATGCCGGATGCTTGGGAGGCAGCCAATGGGCTGAATCCGAAAAGTTCTGCAGATGGAGTCAAATATAATCTGAGTAAGGAATATACAAATTTGGAAGTATATATCAATAGCTTGGTAGAGAAACTTTATCCGGCTAAATGATATTTGTGTAATTACATATTTGGATTAAAAAACGGATAAGATATGAAAGGTATATATTGGTTGTTCTATTTGCTATTTGTTTTGGGATTCGGGGTTATTTCCTGTTCCGGAGATGACCCGATTGTAGATTCGGAAGGAAATATAGGTAGCAATGGCGACGATGAAAGCAATGGTGAGGAAAACGGCTCTCCTGATACCGGAGTGAAAACATTGGACTATGGTGAGTTATTTGCTTTTCCTTATGCTGAAGGTCATGGTCGCAATGCAACCGGTGGCCGCGGAGGTGCTGTATATGTTGTGACACGTTTGGATGACCCTGCCAGCAAGCCGGAAGGAACTTTACGATATGCAGTAGAGAAAAGCGGTGCAAGAACTGTTGTTTTTGCAATTTCCGGTACTATCATGCTGGAACGTGAACTTAAAACAAAAAATGACAATCTTACGATTGCAGGGCAGACCTCGCCGGGAGGAATCTGTATAGCAAATTATCCTTTTACCATAAACTCTGATAATGTGATAATCAGATTTATTCGCTTCCGTCCGGGTAATATCAATACGGATAATGATGGTTTGGGAGGTTCGGATAATAAGAATATTATTATCGATCATTGTTCTGTGAGTTGGGGAACGGATGAAGGATTGTCTGTATATGGTTCGGAATATACTACGGTACAGTGGTGCTTGGTTGCGCAGTCATTGCGAGCAACTCCTGCCAAAATAACAGGAGAGAAATTTAATACTCATGGATACGGAGGCAATTGGGGAGGACACTATGCTTCTTATCACCATAATATAATTGCTCATTGCGAAAGCCGGGTACCACGTCTTGGACCTCGCTACACGACATTGGCTCTTGATAAGGGTGAACTTGTTGATATACGCAATAATGTGTACTATAATTATGCGGGAGAAGGCTGTTATGGCGGTGAAGCTCAAAAGGTGAATCTTGTAAACAATTATTATAAACCCGGACCTGCAACTAAACTTTTTACCGGCAGTAAGGAAAAACGTCAGTATCGCATTGCCAAACCCGATGTGTATCCGAAAGATTATTCGGGAGCAGATTATAAAAAATGGCTTCAGACCTGGGGCAGGTTTTATGTTAGTGGAAACTGTGTGGAAGGATATAGTGACGTGACTGCCGATAACTGGCAAGATGGTGTATTCGGACAAATGGATGCTAAAAATTGCGAAGGCGGGGAGAGTTCAGCCCTTTGGAAAGAACATACAAGCATAAAGGTAAATTCTCCTGTTTCCGGAGCCGGACATGTGACGACCCATTCTGCCGTTGATGCTTATGATATGGTTTTACAATATGCCGGTGCTTGCAATTATAGGGATAAGCTTGATGAACTTATTATAAGTGATGTCAGAAAAGGTGTGGCAACTTGTACAGGCAGTGCCAAAGAATGGGAATCATTGAAGGGATGGTCGGATAATAAACCGGGATATATCAATAAGCCGTCTGACATTGGTACTAATGCCGGACAGTTGGATGAAAAGGGATTCCCGGTTCTGGCAACAGATACTGAAATATGCACTGAAGATACTGACAGTGACGGAATTCCGGATTATTGGGAAAGGGAATATGGGCTTGATTTTAAGAAAAATGATGCGAATGAACGGACTGTTGATGTTAATGGTAAATATACTAATATCGAGATGTATATGAACAGTCTTGTACACGGTATTATGGAGGCTGGCAGTAAAGGCGGTGCTGTGGCTGATTGAGATGTGTTTTGTTTAAAAAGAATTTGTTATGAAAAAGAACTTGTTATTGGCTGTCTGCATGGCAGGGGTTATGGTATCTTTTGTTTCTGAGGCATTTGGACAGAGTTTGCCGGTATATGATACTCCCGACCGTTCTAAGATTCCGGCTTTTCCGGGTGCAGACGGAGCAGGAAAATACACAACCGGAGGAGCCGGTGGTGAGGTATTGGTCGTAAACTCTTTGAAAGATGACGGAACAGAGGGTACTTTACGTTGGGCCTTGAGAAAGAAGGGACCTCGTACTATAGTTTTTGCTGTTAGTGGCTTGATTGAATTGCAGTCACCTCTGAAAATTAATAACGGTGATGTTACCATTGCTGGACAAACAGCGCCGGGAGATGGTATCTGTTTGAAAAATTATACGTTGAGCGTACAGGCAGATAATGTAATAATCCGTTTTATCCGTTCGCGTATGGGGGCAGAGATAAAACAAAAAGGCGATGATGCGATGAATGGTTTTAAACATCATCGTAATATCATTATTGACCATTGCTCCATGAGTTGGAGTACCGATGAATGTGCTACTTTTTATGATAACAGTAATTTTACGTTGCAATGGTGTATTATCAGCGAAAGCCTTGCAAATTCCATTCACGAAAAAGGTGCTCATGGGTATGGTGGTATATGGGGCGGTCAAACGGCGTCTTTTCATCATAACCTGCTGGCGCATCATATGAACCGTACTCCGCGTTTATGCGGAAGTCGTTATACTGGCAAGCCTGAAGATGAAAAAGTGGATTTGTTCAATAATGTAATCTATAATTTTGGTAGTGATGGAGCGTATGCCGGTGAAGGAGGAAGCTATAACTTTATAAATAATTATTATAAACCGGGACCTCATACGGCTACTAAATCATCTTACAAACGTTTGTTTACTGCTTATTCCGATGATGGGAAACATCAAAATGTAAAAGGAACGCATGGTGTATTCTTCTTTTCCGGAAATTATATGGATCCTACTTGTGAAAAACTGAACGAGAAACAACGTCAGGAGATGATGTTGGTTAATAAGGATAATACAGTTGGATTGATAGTGAAGAATAATTTTGCTCCGAAAAGCGATTTGCTGGCAAAGCAGCCGTTCGATTTTGCAGAACGTACTTCTTTGCAGTCTACATGGGATGCTTTTGAAGCTGTCCTTCAATTTGCCGGCGCATCATACAGCCGTGACATAAATGATAAGCGTATTGTAGAGGAAACCCGTAAAGGGATATATACCAATGAGGGTAGTCATGGGAGTACAAATGGCATGATAGACAGACCGGAGGATGTTGGTGGGTGGCCTGAATATAATTCTAAAACAGCTTTGACTGATGCCGATTTGGATGGTATGCCCGATGAATGGGAGATAGCTAACGGGTTGAATCCGAATGATGCCTCGGATAGTAAAAATTATAACTTAAATGCAAATTATACGAATTTGGAGATTTATCTGAATAGTTTAGTGGAACATCTCTTTCCCTAATAAATCTCTTCTTTCTTAAATAGGAGCATTTGGTGACTATCCTAAAGAATAAGATGGTATATGGAAATGATTGATTATAATTACTCCATATACCATCTTTATATTTAATATTCTCTATTGTCTACTAATTCTTATCTATTCAGACATACTATTTTGAAAAGAATCTGAGCCTATTTATGAGATAGCATCAATAAAGACTTGGAATTTTAAATGTATATGTAACCTTACACTATGGTAAACTAATCGGTAGGGAGAAACGTATATCTTTCTCCGGCTTTGGTCTTGATGTCATAAATATACGATTGCTGCTTTTGAGGTACTGATAGCGGTGCACTGGCTGCAACCAACGGCTTCCGTATCGGTTGGGATAGCAGCAGCGGATTATTGCATGACTCTTCTGTCGCCGGTGTCAGTTTTTCTCCATTCAGATATAAAGGGGAGGTGGTACGTATGCGTAAGGTTCCGCCGATGTTGGAAGTTATGGTAACCGTTTGCACTTTTCCTTTTTCCCATTTCATCTCTTCCAGCAGAAAACCGCCGCGACAGCGAATTCCTTTTATAGTGCCATGCTCCCACACATCGGGCAATGCAGGCAGGAGATGAATGGCACCGTCATGGCTTTGTACAAGCATTTCGGCTATGCCGGCCGTGCAGCCGAAATTGCCGTCTATCTGGAAAGGCGGATGGGCATCGAACAGATTAGGATAGGTCCCCCCGTTTTGTCCGCGTTCATCGGTGGTGGGGTGGAGTTGTTCGGTAATCAGTTTATAGGCGTGATTACCGTCGAGCAGCCGTGCCCATAGGCAGACTTTCCATCCCATAGACCAGCCGGTGGAGTGGTCTCCACGGGCAATCAGCGATTTCTTGGCCGCTTCAAAAAGAACGGGAGAATTATAGGCGCTGATTTGACGGCCGGGATATAGTCCCCATAAGTGGGAAACATGACGGTGGTGATCCTGAGGATTGTCCCAGTCTTCCATCCATTCTTGCAACTGTCCCCAGCGTCCTACCTGCATGGGTGCCAAATGCTTGGCCACGGTTTGCAGGCTGTCTGTGAAGGATTTATGCTCATTCATTAAGGTGGCGGCTTGAATGGTATTGTGGAAGAGGTCGTAAACCATTTGATTATCCATCGTAGCACCGGCAACAATTACAAAATCGCGTTTACCGTTAACAGACGGACTGTTTTCCGGTGAATAGGAAGGAGCTACTACCAGCCAGTTGTTTTGGGGTTCGTGTACTAAGAAGTCCAGATAAAATTCGCAGGCGCCGCGCATAATCGGATAAACCTCTGCCAAATAGTTCTTATCGCCGGAGAACAGATACCGATCCCATAAGTGCTGGCAGAACCAGGCGTTACAAGTGGGCCAAACACCATATTTAGGACCGTCTACGGCGCCTGTACTGCGCCATATATCGGTGTTGTGATGCAACGTCCAACCACGGCAGCCGTACATGGCGGCACTCTCGCGACCTTGTATGGCTACTTCTTTTACCAATTGCAGAAACGGCTCGTGCATTTCGGGCAAGGCAGTGGTTTCTGCCGGCCAATAATTCATTTCTACGTTAATGTCGGTGGTGTACTTCCCGTCCCAGGGAGCACGCAACTGATAGTTCCAGATGCCTTGCAGGTTGGCGGCTTGTCCACCCAGCTGTGAAGAACATATTAAGAGATAACGTCCGAATTGGAAGTATAGGGCAGCCATTTGCGGATCGGCAGTAGAACTGAATTCTTTTACACGCCGGTCTGTCGGTTTCTTGATTTGGGAATTGCTGCCCAAGTCGAGGGAAACGCGGTTAAAGTATTTTTGATAGGCGGCAATGTGGGATTCTTTTCTTTTTGCGTAGTTCTTGCCGGCCTGCTTCATGTATTGCCGTGCGGTTTTAAGTGCATCTCCCGATACGTCTTTGTAGTTTATGAAGTTTGTACCGATGGATACGTACAGAACAACGCTATTGGCATTCTTGACTTGCAAAGTACTGTCGGAGGTTGCTTTTAGCGTACCGCCGTTATTCTCAATCCGGGTAAGTGCGGTGAATCGAACCTTTCCTTCAATGCCTTCGTGGTCGTTGGCCTTTCCGTTGAGTTGCAATTCGTTGAGGGAAGAGATGCGGCGCTCTGTGTTTTCGATATAAGGAGTGGTGTAATGCGCAGTGAAAGAAATGCTTCTTTTTTTCGAGGCTGTTAGTCTGATAACTAATAACCGGTCGGGAAATGAGGTGAATGTTTCCCGTACGTAAGTAACGCCATTGGCTGTGAAACGGGTGGTGGCTATTGCCTTTTCAATATCCAGATCCCGGTAATAGTCATCGTATTTACTGATTCCTTCAAAATCGAGATGCAGTGTGCCGACCGTTTGATACGGCATTCCATTGGCGGATTGTGAACAGATGGCAGGGCCGCATAACTCTTGCGCTTCTTTATTTTTCCCTTCGAATATCAGTTGGCGTATGCGGGGCAACGCTTCTTTTGCCTTGGGATTGGTGTTGTTGTGAGGTGAACCGCCCCAAACAGTCTCTTCATTGAGCTGGAACCGTTCGTGTATGGGGTCGCCGAAGACCATTGCTCCCAAGCTTCCGTTGCCTAATGGCAGAGCTTCTACCCATTGTCTGGCAGGGCTGTCGTACCATAGTTTCAGGACGGTATCATTTTGTGCCGTGACCTTACCGCTGATACAGCAAAAGGTAAGGATTAGCATGAACCATTTTTTGATCATAGCTTGTCAGTTTATCCGTTTTAAGATTTCTTCCGCTTTGTCTGCGATATAATCGGGGTGAAACTCCTCTAACTCTGTCCGTGGGCGGAAACCCCAGGTTACTCCGCAAGACGTTACTCCGGCATTGATTGCCGTCTGCATATCCACACCGGAATCTCCTACATAAAGCACATCTTTTCTATCTGTTTTGGCAATGGATAGAATATCGTCTACAATGGTCGGGGCGGGTTTCACGTTTACTCCTTCCCGTTGGCCGAATACGGCGACAAAGTTTATTTTCGGGAAATAGTGAGCTATCAGTTTTTGGGTTGCTGCTTGGTATTTATTGGATGCAACCGCTATTTGCAGTCCCAGCGACTGTAATTGTTCCAGCAGTTCGGGTATGCCGGGATAGGGACGGCTCTTGTCGGCATTGTGTGCATCGTAGTAAGGAATGAATTCCTTACGGACACGGAGCACATTTTCCTCGCTCTTCTCTCCTTCGGGAAGGGCTCGCTCAAATAGTTTGTTGATTCCGTTACCCACCATGAAGTTATAGGCTGATTCCTCGTGGGTGGGGTAACCAAGTACGCTCAATGCATGGTTGGTGCTTTGCGCCAAATCGGCAATGGTATTTAATAATGTACCGTCTAAGTCGAATATAACAAGTTTCTTCATTGTTTTCTCTTTTTTATTTTGGGAACAAAGATATAACAATTTGCAGGGGTTATATAAAAACTCACCATAGATAACGCGGATTAATACCGATTTTAAGATAGATACCTGATAAACCGGAAATCAATGTTATCTATGGTGAGGCAGTATTTCCATGAAGCCTGTTATCTGGTAATTCTGAACCAGTCTACATCTGTCCAGCCGCCGTCGTTGGTAACGATAGCCGGGCGGGTACAGAACATGCCAACTTTGGCACCGATCCACTTGCCTTCTTTTACTTGGAACGGTTTGCCCAATGGCTGGAATTTCTTTCCGTTGAGGCTGTAACTGAAGTTACACATTACCAACAGGTCGTGTCCGCCTTCGCTCTTGGAAATCTTTTTCCCGTCAGAGGTGAACTTGGCACGCAGGTAAATCGTATTATCCTTTAAATCGACTGTACCGTTTACGGTTTCGGAAGTACCTTTGTCTGCTTTGGGGCAAGACACTTGAGACAATATCAGGCCTTTGTCCGTATTCTCCAGGATAAGTCCGGCGTAGTCAAGTCCCATAACTACCAGTCCGGTACGTTCTCCTTTGTATTTCTCCGTCGGTTTGAAGGTCAGCTTCATTGTGGCGGTAAAGTTGTCGGAAGGAGTTTTTTGCAACAATAGGTTGGCTGCATCCCAAAGGTTCTTATATTCTTTGACAACCGGGTAGGAGTAAAGACGTACAATACTCTGGTCGCCTGCATAATAGGCCCATTTTTCATTGATGTTGGCATGCCATTGCCACTGCGGGGAGAGGGTATAACCGTCAAACTCATCGCTTTCTTGCGGAGTGCGGATAGGATATGTCTTGCCTACGTTCGGTTTCGTATGCACCAGAACCGGGTCGCCGCAGCCGTCGCCGTCTTTGTCGATGCCGATAACCGGCCAGTCGTTTACCCATTTCATAGGTTGCAGGTGCACCAGACGACCGTATGCGCCGACATCCTGAAAATGCAGGAACCAGTCTTCACCGGTAGGAGTGTCTACCCATGCTCCCTGATGAGGGCCGTTGATAGGGCTGTTACCCTGTGCCAGTACCTTCTTCCATTCGTAAGGGCCGTATATGTTCTTGGAGCGGAGGACAACCTGCCAGCCGGTGGGCACGCCGCCTGCCGGATGGAAGATGTAGTAATATTCTCCTCTTTTATAGAGTTTGGGACCTTCGCAGGTCTGATGCGCTTCATGACCGTCGAAGATGATGCGCGATTGTGTTATGGCTTGGGTGGCATCCGCATTCAACTCGCAGATGGATATGATGCTTTTCAATCCGGCACGGCTTCCTGCATAGGCGTGTACCATGTAGACCTTTCCGTCTTCATCCCAGAAAGGGCAGGTGTCTATGATGCCCTTGCCCGGTTTTACGAGCACGGGTTCTGTCCACGGGCCTTTGGGGTCTTTGGCTTTTACCATGAACGCGCCTTGGTCGGGGTCGCCCCAGAAAATGTAGAATTCACCGTTATGATGGCGGATGGCAGGCGCCCATACACGGTTGCCATGCTCCGGACGTTCCGGTGTTTCGATAGGGGGGAGGGCGTAGGGAACGGCAGCGCCGATGATACTCCAGTTAACGAGGTCTTTGGAGTGTAAAATCTGCAGACCCGGCAGGCAGTTGAAACTGGAAGAGGTCATATAGAAATCATCTCCTACGCGGCAGGCATCCGGATCGGAATAGTCTGCGTAGAGTATCGGGTTCTTATATTTACCGTTGCCTTGGTCGGCTACCCATACCTCGGAAACATAATTCTTTTCTTGTGCCGCCAGCGGCATTGCCAGCAGCAGGCTGAGTCCTAAAAGTGCGTTTCTGCTTTTCATGTTACGATTTGATTCTTTGAGTGTTTAATTCTTGATTTTAATCTGAACAGGGTGTTGCAACTCTTCTTTCCACTCGCGCATATAGGCAAACCATGCTTCGGGAGTAGGATATCCGAAAGTTTCCTTGCATGAAGTAAACATGGTGTAATGGTGGAAACGGTCGCGACCCGGTGCAGAAAGGGTATAAAGGAAATTATCTTTATCTTTTACTTCCTGACGGATATATTTCTGAGGAACATAGGTGGCAATGCCCACTGTCTCTTTGGCGTATTTTACGGTGTCGTTGACCGGCCAGTGCCTTCCCCAACTGCCTATCAATCCTTTGTGATCTGATTCCGAGCGTGTTTCGTTGCCCATGATATTCTGCACACCGGTACAGAACACTTCGTTCTCCAGCGGTTCGTCAAAGAAAGTCTCTACCAGCAGGTCACGGTGTCCGGCATAAAGGATATAGCGGTTGGTCATGTTCAATTCTTTTCCCTGATAGTTCCAGCCTTTTACGGTTACATCGACTATGGTGCGTATAGGGCCATAAGCAAGAATGCTTTCGGTGCGGAAAGCTATCGGTTCTATGTGGATGGCCTTCGTTCCGTCCCAACCTTTCAGGGCGCCGACACCGCAACTGTTGCCAACCATCAGTACATCGTCTCCGAAACCGCGTGCAAGCTGTTCGTCATTGGGATAAAAACCGCTTTCCTTGATTTCCAGTCCTTTTTTAAACTTGCCATACGGGTCAACGGTTTGCTTTTGATTGAAATAAACGCGGTAAGCCACTAATTCCGATTCGAACATCGGCCCGTGCCCGTGTAGCATATTATAAAAATTGGTAGAGCCCGGTACTGTAACCGACTGTGTGGGGGCGTGCTTCTGCTTTTTTGCATCGCGTATCAGCATTTCGGCAAATACACGTGCCGGATAGGTCTTATCTGCTTGGGCGGAAGACAGGGTAATTGCCAGCGTTTTCTTGCTTTGGGCAGGAATGTCCATGACAAATGCCAGCTCATCGGCTTTTAAATCGCCGTTCAAGTCGTCCAGTTGCGAGGGGATTTCCTCACTGCCGTTCATTACAACAGCCGAACGTACGCGGAAGCCGGGTTGCAGGTCTTTGATTTTCAGTACTACCGGAGCATCGCTCTTGTCCTTGCTCCATGAGTTGGTTACTTCTACCGAAATGGTTTTGGTATTTGGTTGTGATTGTGCGGCAAGAGTGCATGCGCACATTAACAGGAAACCGGTTAAAAAGGTCGTTTTCATAAGGAATGTGTTTAATAAACTGCGGCAAAATTAAACTAAATAGAGCAGACAGCTCTTTTCCTTTTGGCAAAAAGACTGTCTGCTTTGCGCTTATTGCTTATTGAACTTTACTTAAAAATCCAGCATTTTTCCTTCTGCGCCAATAGCGGAATATACTTTTCCGTCCACTTTCAGATTTTTGGCGTTTTTCACATCCAATGTGTGTCCCTTAGTCTCTATACGTATGTTTTCCAATGTGACACCTTCCGCCTGGCTGATGACAACGCCTTCTTTGGCATCGTTGATGATTACATCCTTTATGGTTATATTCCTGATGGGCATTTCGGGCAGTCCGTTGAAGAACATGGCGCGTCCGGAACCCTTGCAGATGATATTGGAGATGTGAATATCCCGGAAAGAAGGCGTTTCAACAGTCACTTGGGGAACTGCTGTCTTCATGCGGCCTTTCAGGTCTTCTTCCGTTTCTTCACCGGCAGCCTTGCCGCCATAGAATAGGTCGAAGAGCAGTGCTTCGTGGGGTATATCAATCATGTGGATGTTGTGAATATAGATTCCCTCTACAACACCGCCGCGTCCTCTGGTGCTTTTAAAGCGCAAACCTACGTCTGTGCCGAGGAAAGTGCAATCTGTTACATAAATATTTTTCACGCCGCCGGACATTTCACTGCCCACAACGAAACCGCCATGACCGTGTAACACAGTGTTATTCTTTACGATAACGTTCTGGCAAGGTTCACCGCGTTTGCGTCCGTCCTCGTCTTTACCGGATTTGATGCAGATGGCATCGTCACCGGCATCGAAGATGTTATTGATTATCAATGCATTCTTGCAGGATTCCAAATCCAGGGCATCGCCGTTCTGAGAATACCAGGGATTGAATACTTTTACTTGGTTAATGGTGATGTGCTCGCATGATAGCGGATGCAGACACCAGCTTGGTGAGTTCTTGAATGTAACACCCTCTAACAGGACTCTTTTACTCTTGACGATATTGAGCAATACGGGGCGCAACCACGGACGGATTTCATTCCATTCCTCGTCTGTTTCGATACCTTCGGGATTATTGAAGTTCTTGCAGGCCAATGCTCCCTTTAGCGATCCGGCTGTGGGATACCATATGGATTTGTCTACTACACCGCCCGACTTGACAAGTGCATCCCATTGGCCGGCAGTCAGTTTGCTTTTTTTCACCGGACGCCAGCTATCGCCCGAACCGTCGAATACACCATAGCCTGTAATGGCTATGTTTTCTGCGTTGCGCGCAGAAATAGGCGACTGGCAACGGCGGGTATTCAACCCTTCAAACGATGTCTCAAGAATGGGATAGGCATTGAAATCATCTGTAAAGACAACGAGGGCATTTTTCTCCGTATGCAGATTGACGTTGCTCAATAACTCAATAGGACCTGTCAGCCACAATCCTTCTGGAATGACTACTTTACCGCCGCCTTTTGCATTGACGGCTTTAATGGCATCATTAATCGCTTTTGTGTTTAAGGTAGTTCCGTCGCTTTTGGCTCCGAATTGCAGGATACTGACTGTATAATCAGGAAACGACGGCTGCTCAACCTTTGGCATGTTGAAAGGCAATTCTTTATAGATGTTCTCATCTATAGAATTTTTGCATTGGGCATGAACAGCATTCTGTGCAGGCAGTAATGCAAGAGAAAATGTGGTAAGCGTAAATAGCTTTTTTAGTAATGTGTTCATTCGTGATACTATGTTAATGAATTTATGAATTCTGATTTGCGGATTAAGCGGCATTTCCTAATCTTTACTTTCCATCTTATTACTTCCCCGTAAGCTGCTCTCACGAGTGGCTTACGAAAGAAATAATAAATGATTCATGTTAACCTAATTCTAACCTTAAATAAATTATTATGAAAAAACCTCTTAATTACCGTTTGCAAATGTATCGGGCTTTGGTAGAAAAGATGTGTACAAATTGTTGGTTTTGGTGTATTTTTTGCGGTTTTACCCTTTTCTTTGCGTGCATTCGGGGTTTTTGCACTATCTTTGCAACTCAAAACTTAGTAAAAAAGGTATGAGTTACAATTTGTTGAAAGGAAAAAGAGGCATTATTTTTGGTGCTCTGAATGAGCAGTCCATTGCCTGGAAAGTAGCAGAAAAAGCAGTAGAAGAAGGTGCAACGATCACCTTGTCCAATACACCTGTCGCTGTACGTATGGGTGAAGTTTCAGCATTGGCCGAAAAACTGAATTGCGAAGTCATAGCAGCGGATGCCACCAGTGTGGAAGATTTGGAGAATGTATTCAAACGCTCTATGGAAGTGCTGGGCGGTCAGGTGGATTTTGTCCTTCATTCTATCGGTATGTCTCCTAATGTACGCAAGAAACGTACATACGATGACTTGGATTACGATATGTTGGATAAGACGCTGGACATTTCGGCAATATCTTTCCATAAGATGATACAGGCTGCCAAGAAGATGAACGCTATTGCCGAATACGGTTCTATCGTAGCTTTGAGTTATGTGGCAGCGCAACGTACGTTCTACGGTTACAATGATATGGCGGATGCAAAAGCACTGTTGGAGTCTATTGCCCGTAGCTTTGGTTATATCTACGGACGTGAGCACAATGTACGTGTCAACACAATTTCCCAGTCTCCGACAATGACCACTGCCGGTTCGGGTGTAAAGGGTATGGACAAACTGTTCGACTTTGCCAACCGTATGTCTCCGCTGGGTAATGCTTCGGCTGACGAATGTGCGGATTACTGTATCGTTATGTTCTCCGACTTAACCCGTAAGGTTACTATGCAGAATTTGTTCCACGATGGCGGTTTCTCCAGCGTAGGTATGAGTTTGCGCGCTATGGCTACTTATGAAAAAGGTCTGGATGAGTACAAAGACGAAAACGGAAATATAATCTACGGATAAAAAAGGATGATGAAGCGGTAAAGTGATAGGGTATTCAGGCTCATAGCCTTATCGCCTTACCGCTTTACCGCTTTACCGCTTTTTTATATCCCTTTATAAATCTTACCACTCTATTTTTATTTCTTTAGTTGATTTACATGGAAACTGCTCTTTATCTGTTGCCTGTTACTTTAGGCGATACTCCTGTTGAAACCGTATTACCCTCTTATAATAAAGAAGTGATTTTAGGTATCCGTCATTTTATAGTGGAGGATGTGCGTTCGGCACGTCGTTTCCTGAAGAAAGTCGACAGGGAAATAGATATTGATTCGCTTACGTTCTATACGCTCAATAAGCATACTTCACCGGAAGATATATCCGGATATTTGAAACCGCTTGAGGCAGGAAATCCAATGGGAGTGATTTCCGAGGCAGGATGTCCGGCTGTTGCCGATCCGGGGGCGGATGTGGTGGCTATAGCGCAGCGTAAGAACTTGAGGGTGGTTCCTTTGGTCGGGCCTTCTTCAATCATATTATCGGTTATGGGTTCCGGTTTTAACGGACAGAGTTTTGCCTTTCACGGATATTTGCCTATTGAACCCGGTGAGCGTGCCAAGAAACTGAAAGCGTTGGAACAACGCATGTATAATGAGCATCAGACCCAGCTTTTTATAGAGACTCCCTATCGTAACAATAAGATGATAGAGGATATTCTGCATAACTGCCGTCCTCAGACCAAACTTTGCATTGCTGCCGATATTACATGTGAGGGAGAGTATATTAAAACGAAAACGGTGAAAGAATGGAAAGGGAAGGTTCCCGATTTGTCTAAAATTCCTTGTATTTTTCTCTTGTATAAATAATTTCTTTTGTGTGTTCGTATTCACGTTCGAAACAACTGCTGAAAAAGTTTCTGTGAAGGTTATGCTCTATTTGCTGGAATGTCCAAAGTTTTCCGCCTTTGAACTTTTTGTTGCATAGGATGGAATCATTGTTCAGGTCAAGGATAAAGTTGTAGACCAGGCGGTTGGTAATTTCATTCTCAAAGTGGTACATGAAACAGAAGTGGAGATTTTGGGGCGGAGCTGAGGGAAGGATTTCTTGTAAGATTCTTTCAGCACCTTGTTCCAGAGTTTCTCCATACAATAAGTAGTTCTCCATTAATATATCCGTTTTGCCTTTTTCGAGTATGCTGCATTGAGGACGGGGCAGTAAAAACAGCATACCGTGTGAAGTTACGGTGATGCGGATAACGGGATTGATATATTCGTTTTTCCGGTTGATGGCTTCTGAGGCCATTGCTTTTCCAATAACATCTCCTTTTTTTGTCACGATAGGTACAAATACGGTATGACTCATTATCTTGTTGAAATAGTATATGCCGAACTGATTGAACAAGATACCCAGTATGAATACGCAGGGCGGCATGATACGGAATAAAATGTAGCGTAGCGTATCGTTCAGCGGATGCCCGAACAATATGGCAAGCGATATGATAAGAAAATGCAGGAAACCGATGAGCAGTAATACACGGGCCGATACTATGGCGGCTTCGGCTCCTTGTGCAAAAAACTGCTTGCAGCATTTATGGGTCTGGGCTGTGTGATAGTTCAAAAAGCGTCTTCTATTCAGAAAGATGATGAGCGGAGGTATAATCGCACTGATTTCCAGCGTAAACGGAAACATTGCTTCCGGACAATAATCAGCGGAAAAAAAGGAAGTTATTGTCAATAACAGTAACATTCCTGTCGTGCTGTATAATATGAATTGGGGGATATGCGGCCCCTTGCGCTGCCACATATAGATACTGGACAACACACCTACGCCTGCACCGATGTAGATAGCAATGTCTTGTATTATGAATTCACATAATATAATGGATATAATAACGGGAATATATCCGAGCGACATATTAAACTTAGATGATAGAATTCGTTGCTTGCCCATTACTACGCTATTTTGCCGTTTCCTATTCAACAAACAGCCGGTATAAAATGTTCTTTATTTCATTTTTTTTGTAGATATTGGGTTGATTTTTCTGCATGGTAGGACGAACGGACCAATGGTGCGCTTTCTACCTGGGTGAATCCTTTTTTTAATCCGAGTTCCTTGTAGGCGGTAAATTGGGCAGGGGTAACATATTCTGCTACGGGATAATGCTTATGCGTAGGTTGCAGATATTGTCCGATAGTGAGTATCCGGCAACCTGCGTCGCGCAGGTCGTCCATGAGCGCTGCCACTTCATCCGGAGTTTCCCCCAATCCTACCATAATGCCGGATTTGGCAACAGTGCCGCTTTCGGATATCTGCCGCAATACTTCAAGACTTGTTTCATAATGAGCAGCACTCCGTACCAGCGGACTGATACGTTTTACGGTTTCCATATTATGGGAGATTATCTCCGGCCGGGCTTCGATAACCATGTCTACGAGTTCCTTTCTTCCCTGAAAGTCAGGAATCAGTACTTCAACGGTCGTATCCGGGTTGAGGCGTTTGATTTCGCGGATTGTTTGCACCCAATGGGCGGCTCCCAAATCCGGCAGGTCGTCTCTGTCTACGGAAGTGACAACGGCGTGGGAGAGCTTCATTAAGGCGATGGATTCGGCTACGTGCACCGGTTCTTGCGGGTCAAGCGGCATGGGCTTGCCTGTTTGTGTATTGCAGAACTTGCAGCAACGGGTACAGATATCTCCCCCTATCATAAAAGTGGCCGTACCTTTTCCCCAACATTCTCCCATATTGGGACAACGTCCGCTGCTGCATATCGTGTGCAGGCAGTGGGATTCTACAATGCGTTTTGTCTCGGTATAACGTTCGTTGGCACCGATACTTATTTTGAGCCATTCCGGCTTACGTACTCTTTCGCTCATTTACTTTTTCAATTCCCGATTAAAGAAGTTCGTTAATTTGGTATACAGATGCAGACGGGTGTTGCCTCCGAAGATGCTATGGTTGCGGTTGGTATAAACCTGCATGTCGAACTGTTTGCCAAGTTGTACGAGGTGTTCGGCATATTCCGCGCAATTCTGGAAATGAACGTTATCATCCGCCATGCCATGTACCAACAACAGATTGCCATGCAAGTTGTTGGCACGGGTAAAGGCGGACGAGGCTTTGTAACCTTCGGCATTTTCTTTCGGGGTACGCATGAAACGTTCGCCGTATACGGTATCGTAATAGTTCCAGTCGGTAACCGGAGCAACGGCTGCTCCGGCTTTGAATACGGGAGTTCCTTCGCTCATGCTCATAATGGTCATGTAGCCGCCATAACTCCAGCCCCAGATTCCGATACGATTTTTATCTACGTAAGGTTGGCGTCCTAAGTACAGGGCGGTTTCCACTTGGTCTTTGGCTTCTTTGACACCGAGATTCAGATAGGTGCTTTTGGCAAATTCCGCACCGCGTCCGCCCGTGCCTCGTCCGTCTACGCACACTATGACATAGCCTTGGGAAGCCATGTAAGTTTCCCAGCTCACGCCGAACTTGTCAAGTACCTGCTGCGAGCCTGGACCGCTGTACTGATACATCAGAACCGGATATTTTTTGCTTGCGGAGAAGTTTGCCGGCTTTATCATCCAGCCATTCAGTTCAGTGCCCTCGGAGGTCTGGAAAGAGAAGAATTCTTTCTTCGGCATATCATATCCGTTTAATTTCTGCTTCAGTGCGGCATTATCTACAAGTGTGGTCAGCGTTTTGCCGTTATTGTCGTTCAGGGTGATGACAGTCGGAATGTCCAGGCTTGAATAGCGGTTCATGAAATACTTCATGTCTGTACTGAACAGGGCGCTATTTGTCCCTGTATGCGATGATAACTTTGTTTTTTTGCCTTTGCGGTCTATCTTGTAGATAGCGCTGCGCAGCGGACTTTCTTCGTTGCTGCTGTAATAAAAACTTCCGTTTTCGGGGTCATAACCCAGAAAATCCTGTACTTCGTATGAGCCGGAAGTGACCTGTTTGATAAGATTTCCGTTTATATTGTACCAGTACAAGTGGTTGTATCCGTTTCTTTCACTGACAAAACTGAAAGTCTCCGGATAGAAAATGATGTTGTCAAATACATTCTCGCGGATATAAGTGCCGCTCTCATCACGTACGGCCAACTTGCATACGGTACTGCGAGGGTCGGCAAAATACAAGTCGAACCGGTTCTGGTGGCGGTTCAGCGTCATGATGGCAAGCTTGTTCGGGTCTTGTGTGAAACGGATACGGGGAATGTAGCCGCCTTCTTCCAAAGGAAGATTGATTTTGCGGGTTACTTTGGATTTGATATCAAAAGTATGTACGGATACTTTTGAATTCTTTTCACCTGTCTTGGGATATTTATAAGTATATTCTCCCGGGTATTTCTCGTAAGGGGCAATATGAGGCACTTCTCCGGCAAATACCGGGAAAGTATAAGAGGGAACTTCCCGTTCGTCGAAACGGATGAAAGCCAGCATCTTGCTGTCGGGACTGAATTCCAAGGCACGGTTAAATGCAAACTCTTCTTCGTATACCCAGTCGGGAATGCCGTTCAGCACTTCATTGCGGCTGCCGTCTTCAGTCACCTGGCTTTCGCTGTTGCCGTAAAGTAATTTAACGAGGAAGATGTTGTTGTCGCGCACAAAAGCCACTTGGTTTCCATCGGGCGAGAAGATGGGGACTTGTTGCGGTCCGCCGTCCGACAGTTTCTCCACTACATTGTTTATCTTGCCGTCCAAATTCCGCTTCAGGCTATATATATAATGTACTGCTGTATAAGAGTGGCGGTATACAGGCACTGTTTCTGTTGCAATAAGCAATTTGCTGCCGTCCGGAGCAAAGCTGTAGCTGTCGAACTTCTTGAATGGACACTCGCGGGCAGTAGCCGCATCGAACAGCACTTCTACCGGTTTACCTGTCTTGAAAGAGTATTTGATGATTTGTGTCTTATCCGCATTCATTTGCGAATAATGTTCGCCGTCTCCCGGAATAGGGATGACACCCGAAATGTTTTGAGGGATAAATTCTCCGGATACGATTTCTTTCAAATCGAGTGGCTTGCTGTTCTGGGCAAAGCCTGCCAGTGCACAAAGGCAGAAAAAAAGTGCAAAACTTATTTTTTTCATATCTCTTAATTCGGTTATTCAGGGCAAATATACGATAAAGCGAAAATCTAATCTAATTAATTAATGATAAATTCCGTTTTGTGTCAGGAAATTTTTCCGGCTTTTCCACCATGTCGTGAGTTTTCTTTAATAATTCCCGGCAGAATGCAGAGGGTAAATAATTTATTTGAGTGAACGCTTAAACAAAACAAGCATGATAGCCAGTGAACCTATCATTATATAAGGGTAAAGCACGATGCCGTTGTCATATGTGAAAACCATTCCCATCAGTCCGTTCATGGCAGTTTGTCCTATAAGGGCGATGGCGAGCGCTATGCCGAATGCCGTTCCCGACAATGAAGGGTAGCGGGTTCCGAGAATACTCAGGATAACCGGATAAGTAGACGATAATCCCATTCCTATTACAGCCATTCCTGCAGCAGTCCGTATGAAACCGGGAGCTGCTGTCAGCAGGGCAAAGCCTGTTGCAGTGAGGATAAGACTGTAGGGGAGCACCTTTGCCGGTTGTATCTTTTTGAAAAGTACGATTTGCAGCATACGTGCTACGGTGAGTCCGGCAACCATACAGGTGAGTGCTATCAATCCCTGATTGGCAGGTATGTCGGTTACCTGACCGAAATAACTGGTGGACCAGTTATTGCATACTCCTTCAATGCCGCTTTGAAAGAATAGAATGAAGCTGAGCAGCAGCAGGCTGCTTTCTTTCAGCAGGCCTAATCCTTCCTTTACAGGAAATCCCTGTGCTTGTTTGGGTGCGGGAAAACGTATGGGGATGCAGAACAATATACCTGCCAGCATAATGATGCCTATACCTTGCAGGATGGTTTCAAAAGAGTAATGCTCGGACAGGATTCCCAAAAGGCTTGGTATGCCAAGCGCTCCCAACCCGTAGAACACTCCCAGGAAGCTGATCCGGGAGCCTTTTTCGGATTCTCCGGAGATGTCGGAAACCAAGGCGTTGGTTTCACCGTTAAGGATGCCGCCGCCCAGACCTATGCCTACAATGGAGATTTGAAGGAGCGGGATGCTTTCGAAGAATATCAGTCCTTCCAATCCCGATAATACGATGATGCAACTGGGCACCAACAATGCTTTGTGTCCGAAACGGTCCGCAATAGGACCGAAAATCAACGAACCGGCCAGCATGCCGATGGGAAGAAAGGTTACCAGTGACGTAGTTTGCAGTCCGCTTAATTCCAGTTTTGTGACGAGAGAAGGCAGTACCGAACCCAATGTAATCATTGAAACACCGAAAAAACACATTCCGATGCACGCTGCCGTGAACACAAGATTCTTATGATAACCGCTATTCATACAAATGTTTTTTTTGATGGTAGGAATATTTTGTTGTGTCTTTCCATATTATATACAAAGTTATGAATTTATTTCAATCGCTATGCTTCCGGTATTATAAATTTGCATGTAGAATATGTAATCGGACTCTGAAATGTATTTGTTGACGAATATGTGCCTCTTCCATGGCAGTTGTTAACATATCTAATCCGTTTTCTATTAGTAAAAATCGAAGAAAAGTTTTACTTTTGTTTCTAAATAACATAGGCTTATGAGTGCGACTCCTCTTTATAATGAATTTCCTTCTTTCCTGAAACGTTATTTTCCGTATAAGGTACAGAAAATTTCGTTGAATGCCGGGTTTACCTGTCCCAACCGTGACGGGAGCAAGGGGTACGGCGGCTGTACCTACTGCAATAACCAGACTTTCAATCCCGACTACTGCCGTACCGAGAAGCCGATAGCCCTGCAACTGGAAGAAGGAAAGCGTTTCTTTGCGCATAAATATCCCGAAATGAAGTATCTGGCATATTTTCAGGCTTACACCAATACGTACGGAGAACTGGAGTCCTTGAAGCGGAAATATGAAGAGGCATTGGCGGTAGACGGAGTGGTGGGGCTGGTTATCGGTACACGTCCCGACTGCATGCCCGATGATTTGCTGCGGTATCTGGAAAATCTCAACAAGCATACTTTCCTTTTGGTGGAATACGGTATTGAGAGTACTCGCGACGAGACACTCCGCCGCATTAACCGCGGGCATACTTTTCAAGTTACCGTCAATGCGGTGGAGCGTACGGCTGCTTGCGGAATACTGACCGGCGGACATGTAATTCTGGGGCTGCCGGGCGAGACTCACCGCAGTATCGTGGCACAGGCGAAGGACCTGTCGCGTTTACCGCTTACTACGCTGAAAATGCATCAGTTGCAATTGATACGCGGCACCCGTATGGCTTTGGAATATGAACGGAATCCCGAAGACTTCCATCTTTTCAATGTCGATGAATATGTTGACCTCGTGGTGGACTATGTAGAGCATCTCCGTCCGGATATTGTTCTGGAACGCTTCGTCTCCCAATCTCCCAAAGAGCTGCTTATTGCACCCGACTGGGGACTGAAAAATTATGAGTTTAACCACCGGGTGCAAAAAAGAATGAAGGAACTTGACGCATATCAAGGAAAGAAGTATGAAATGTGAGAAAAAAGACTTATTTTTGCCGCTGATTAAATATGGAATCAATCTAAATTAGAAGATAATAACAATGAACCCAAAAACAGTGATAAAAGGAAAAATCCACTATGTGGGAGTGAATGACCGCAATAAGCATTTGTTTGAAGGTATGTGGCCATTGCCTTACGGAGTGTCTTACAACTCTTACCTGATAGACGATGAAACGGTTGCGCTGATTGATACTGTAGATATTTGTTACTTTGAGGTATATCTTCGGAAGATAAAGAGCATAATCGGCGAACGTCCCATCCAGTATCTTATCATCAACCATATGGAACCGGACCATTCCGGCTCTATCCGCTTAATCAAACAGCATTATCCCGACATCATCATTGTTGGCAACAAGCAGACTTTCGGTATGATAGAAGGTTTCTATGGCGTGACGGGCGAGCAATATATGGTAAAAGATGAAGACTTTCTTGCCTTGGGCCACCACAAGCTCCGTTTCTATATGACTCCGATGGTGCACTGGCCCGAAACCATGATGACCTTCGACGAAACGGAAGGCGTGCTGTTTTCCGGCGATGGCTTCGGGTGCTTTGGTACGCTCGATGGGGGATTCCTTGATACACGCATGAATCTGGATAAGTATTGGGACGAAATGGTTCGTTATTACTCCAATATCGTGGGCAAGTACGGCTCTCCCGTGCAGAAGGCATTGGCAAAGCTGGGCGGTCTGCCCATCTCCACCATCTGCTCCACTCACGGACCGGTATGGACGGATAATATCGCCAAGGTTATCGGCATCTACGATCGCTTGAGCCGGTATGCGGCCGAAGAGGGTGTTGTCATTGTCTACGGTTCCATGTACGGCAATACCGAACAAATGGCGGAAGCCATTGCTGCGGAACTTTCCGTTCAGGGCATCAAAAATATTGTGATGCACAATGTCAGCAAAAGTAATCCGTCTTACATCATAGCCGATATATTCAAATACAGGGGTCTGATAATCGGAAGTCCCACGTATAGCAACCAGATTTATCCGGAGATAGAATCACTGCTCTCCAAGATATTGGTACGCGAGGTGAAAGGCCGTTATCTGGGTTACTTCGGTTCGTTCTGCTGGGCAGGTGCAGCCGTGAAGCGCATGGGCGAATTTGCCGAGAAAAGCAAGTTTGAAATCGTGGGCGATCCGGTGGAAATGAAGCAGGCCATGAAGGACATTACCTACGAGCAATGCGAGAATCTGGCACGCGCCATGGCGGAGCGTTTGAAAAAAGACAGACAATAAAGTTACCCCTAATTTATTAACCTGATAAAATAATTGTAATGAGACTAATCATTCAACCGGATTATCAATCCGTATCACAGTGGGCGGCACATTATGTAGCTGCCAAAATCAAGGCTGCCAACCCTACACCCGAAAAACCGTTTGTATTGGGATGTCCCACCGGTTCTTCGCCTCTGGGTATGTACAAGGCCTTAATCGACCTGAACAAGAAAGGTATTGTATCTTTCCAGAACGTAGTGACTTTCAACATGGACGAATATGTAGGCTTGCCGAAGGAACACCCCGAAAGCTACTATTCCTTTATGTGGAACAACTTCTTCAGCCACATCGATATCAAGCCGGAAAATACCAATATCCTGAACGGCAACGCTGCCGACCTCGATGCCGAATGTGCACGTTATGAGGAAAAAATCAAGTCTTACGGCGGTATCGACCTCTTCATGGGTGGTATCGGTCCCGACGGACACATCGCTTTCAACGAGCCGGGCTCTTCCTTGTCGTCGCGTACCCGTCAGAAAACGCTGACTACCGACACCATCATTGCCAACTCCCGCTTCTTTGACAACGATGTAAACAAAGTGCCCAAAACATCTTTGACCGTAGGTGTAGGCACTGTGCTCAGCGCAAGGGAAGTGATGATTATCGTAAATGGCCATAACAAGGCCCGTGCCCTTTATCATGCGGTGGAAGGACCTGTGATGCAGATGTGGACAATCAGCGCGCTGCAGATGCACGAAAAGGGAATCATCGTTTGCGACGATGCCGCTACGGCAGAGCTGAAAGTCGGTACATACCGTTATTTCAAAGACATCGAGGCAGACCATCTCGACCCGGAGTCTTTGCTGAAATAAGAACGATACATTTTAGATAAACGGCCGCCCGTTCTTCTCTTTGTTGTGAGAGGACGGGCGGCTTTTACTTGTAAGGAAACTTATCTGCTGCGCTTTAATATGACCGTAATCAGGTATATGTATCCGGTTTCGTGATAGCGTAACAGGTGTTTTTTCATTTTCAAACTCTTAAAATTGGAAACAGATAGATGTAATTATCCTATTTCTGCTGTATGAAAGATAAGAATAAAATCATAGTCAATCCCTATCAATCGCCCTGCGGCGTGCTGTTGCTTGGTTCGATAGGCGATAAACTCTGTCTTTGCGACTGGCGGACGGAAAAGCATAGTGCCCGGGTGGACAACAGACTGAAACGGATGTGGAATGCCGAATTTGAGGAAGGTACTTCGGCTGTAATCGAAAGCGCCCGGCAACAGTTGGACGAGTATTTTGCCGGAAAGCGGCAGACATTCGATATATCGCTCCTGTTTATAGGTACGGATTTTCAGAAGACAGTGTGGAGTGAATTGTTGAAGATACCTTTCGGCACGTCAGTTTCCTATGGAGAAGTGGCACGGCGCATAGGCAGACCTGCGGCAGTGCGTGCGGTAGCTAATGCCAATGGAGCAAATCCGATGTCGATATTTGTTCCTTGTCACCGGGTAATCGGCAGTGACCGTTCCTTGACCGGATATGGCGGCGGGCTTGGCTCCAAACAGAGATTACTTGAGCTGGAAGGGGTTTTGTGATATTGATTACAGGCTGAAGTGCTGCTTTTCCGGATACCATATAATAAGGTATATAGCCGATGTGTTACATAACATAGTTTAGTAACACAGACGTTTTATTGCTTTTCTTTTGATTAATTTCTAATTTGCGGCTCACTAAAATAATGGCATACGGAAGCATGCTGAGTATTCACTTTAAATCTTATATATCATGAAAGTATATCAGACGAATGAAATTAAGAACATTGC